>Ga0058701_10005525_pt1 | contig 10519 bp, 8 predicted proteins | sample AgamicOrMae_FD_97039 | JGI IMG/M metagenome (GOLD analysis project Ga0058701, IMG submission 97039) | Agave microbial communities from Guanajuato, Mexico - Or.Ma.e | ecosystem: Host-associated > Plants > Phyllosphere > Phylloplane/Leaf | place: Guanajuato, Mexico | collected 2012-06-04 | reverse complement strand
TAACTTATTACCTGTCAGGTTTACCCGGTGATTATCCCACGGAATCTTAGATGCACGGCCGTTTATAAAGGGCCGCTGCGTGTGATTGGGGGGTAGGGCATACTTTAAACTACCCCTGTCCAGTGTAGACACGCTGCAGATAATCCAAATGGTAATCTAGGTAGCCCATGTTATCGACCCCTCCCAAGGCAACCCTCGTTTAGGGGTTAGTGTGTCAGGAGGGGGGGGAGGGCTCGATGAGGCTTTTCTTCATGCGGGGGTTCTTTTCGTCTCTGTATTGACAGACCGGGGAGAGGGGAAGTTCTGCGTTGCGTATAAACCCCGTGCGCTACTCCGCTTTTAATAAAAGTACGTGAACACTGTAAAGCTTAGAGTTTTCCTTGTCTGGTTGTGGAATAACACCTTTTCTGGTGGAGAAAAATGGGACCAAAGAAGACTTGAGCATCCAACAAACTACTCTCGTAAAGTTCCTTGCTGTTGCCTTACGTTAGATCTCTGATGGTATGTATAATACCTCTGACTTCTCGGCGTCAGTCTGATGTCTAGAAACAGCGTTATAAGCTATGGTAACTAGGTTAACATGTGTTTTACCTAGGCTATTTTCTAGCGACTCACTGTCACTCAATTTCACGTAGAACATAGTAGGCAGTATAGCCTAACAGGAGAGTGTTTGAGTCCACCTGCGAAGTGAATAAAACGGCACGTGACTACATTTCAGTTTTTCACTGCTGGAACATGTGTATTTATCTTTCTTGTCAATTCGTATTCATAAACCGTAGGCTACTTCTCGCCGACTTTGTGCAACTTTTAACTTTTTCCATGCTTACCGAAAACGAGAAAGTTTCTCAAAACTTTATTCCTAATAAATAACACCCTTTTCTGCATCTTTCTTGCATCCAATTTTTTGGAACGGTACGTATCGTGGAACCGTTGTTGTTCTTTCACCAAAGAAAGATAAGGTCGATATGGCTCCAAAAAACACAGAAGCTCTAAATAGTCCTCTCATGTATCGATCACTTGCACAGGGTCAAGAATAGCCTGTCGGGATAAAGTGGGTTAAGGATATGCAAGCGACACAAGGTGAGGTCAAAGGGATTGTCGGCTCGGCTTGTTCATTTGGTCTCCGCCTAAACTCGCAAGATGAAAATTTGTTCGAAACATTAAAGAAAGCAGCTACAGGAGCAGCATTTGGGTCTGAAATGACGACTGAGAATCTTCCGTCCCTAGTAGGTATTTCCCTCCATATCTACCCTTAAAAATATTTAAAAAATTGTGGAATTGTTTCTTTTAATGTAGCTGTACAGGTCCACATATTAAAAAGTGCTTTTGTCTGAATTGAGGTCAGCTAGCATCACGTCATTTGAACGATATCGGATGCGATTAGAAAAAAGTTTCAAAATGTGAAGTCTTTAAGGGACGATCTATTGAAACTCTCGTACCAGACAACTTCGTAACAAAAAAAAAAGTCGCGCGCGACTTTTTTTTTTTGTACGATTCAAGCTGAGTCTTTGGTGTTGATTCAAGGGTGCTGTTGATATGAAGCTTGTCGCCAAACTCAACAAATATCTTTTTATTATGCCGACCAGGTACACAATTTCGGTTTGAGTATGCGCATACTTACTTGAAAAGAATTTTATAGTGAAAGCATCCGTTTGTACTGTTTGTGAAATCCCAGTTCCGTTATTACGGCAAATGTCTGATCCGAAATCTAGCAACGAACCAATGAGCAAAAAATGAAAACCCCGTTTTAGCCTACGTAAATCAGCCAAGCTAAGCAATGGTAATAGGTAGGTTGATACTTCATTTAAATTTATGAGGAATGTTTTTTTTTTCTTTTCTATATACATGATGAATTTACAAAAAGGTAGTTTTGTGTGTTTCAAAAAAAAATCATAAGTATTTTTATTTTTAAAAATCTTTGCTTTAATCTGTCGTTGGACTTTGAAAGACACATATGAAAAAAATAATATTTGATTCACCTTATGTGAATGACTTCCTCTTCAACTGAATTTTGATATTAATTCAATAAAGGTTTTCGTGTTGTCCAAAGATTTTTGGCCGCAACAGCATCTTACTACAAATTTCCGGTCCTCCCATATTTGGTGTAAAATTAGCTGTTTGAGTAAGATCACCGTGAAGGGTTGAAGATGTTCACTGCAAGGAACAAAGTAGCTCAAAGTTTAGCAAGCCATATCCTCAGCGAATATCCTCATGGCACATTCCATCGCTTCCGGACTTTGGCCTCATAAGCCCGGATCCCTTAATTTCCGAAATATGGTTACAACTAGGATTTGGTTTAGGGAACGTCATCTTATTATGCCGGAGAATTCCGACTGTGTTCCTAAGAGCTTGTGGCTCTTGACATATTTCACTTCAAGATGTCAGCTCCTGCGTAATTAATTCTTGTTGCACCGGGGCCTTGCTTTCTACTTTAGCAAATTCACCAATTGTCAAGCATTTGTTCCCGCACACAGACTATTCTACGCGAATCGCTTTTGCAGCTCGATTTTGATCGTCATATACGATACATGCTGTGATATAACATGTAGAAGAAATACGATATGATATTGAAATTTCTCTGATGTCATAAATAACGTTTAACACGACGTTCGAATCTGGATGTGATTTAATATTTGTGTACCAAACGTAATAATGTGCAATTTAAATAATTATTTGATACGGAATTCGTTATAAGATCTTAATGTAAGGTAAGGTGGGCATGTATGCCTTGCAAAGAGTCAGTAAAAACTATTTGACAATGTTAGTGTGTAGGAAGAAGCTAAAAATTTCAGATTGGAAAATTTCCATGAGAAAAAGTCTACTTTTTTATTATGATAAAGTAACACAATAGCTACAATATTTTCAATTCTTCTGTGGTATGACGGTATTTCGTATCTGAAATTCAACTTGGCCCTTAATCACGTATATCTTTATGTGTATCAAAGAGTTCAGTCACGTAATCTGGAAATAATTTGAGCAGTAACAAGTTGTCTACGAAATGTTCTTTTAATGTGCTTCTAAATCCTCAACAACTTGTTTACATCTGTTATCATTTACTCCTCAGCCCGGAAGCCTGCTACAGGGCTTTAAAACTTGGAGACTTGCAATGATAAAAATTTAAAAGCATTTTCGCTCATGAGGCATCCGATGATGAAGGTAGCTATTCTGCTCGAGTATCCTTGATTGCAGACTGCTAGAAAGATGCACTTTGGATTAGCTGAAGCGAGGACTTTATCGGACGCAACTTTAAACGATAGCAGAATGTCTCTGAAATTAGTTTATTTTATCGTCGTCTGACAATAGACTCCTCGAAACAAGAAAGACTTAATTATCCGATAGTGTACAAGGCTTCTAGATGCGGAATTTCCTTATTAAATACCGTTTAGTTTTAGCGAGTCTTAAGATGGAGAACTTTCAATTGAAATATCAAAAAAAAAGTTCGTCGACAAAAGTTTTGTCAATCATCTTGAAGGTTAACCTTACCTGTTTTATTTATATTAAGAGTCTCTATCATGGAAGGCTTCACCCTGAGGTTTCGTTTAAGGGCCTAATACATGAAGATGTCATGATATTGGATTGTCGTGTTTGTCTTCAGCTGGATCGCGAAGTTATTGTAGACAATATCGTTTCAATATCTAGAAATTATTAAACAAAACATTACAATTCACACGGATAAGAACGAAGCCGAAAAAAAGTTAATGACGTCGGTTTAAAGGGACACGCGGGGTCCAAATAAGAACGATGAGACCTTGAACGGTTACACGATGATCAGTAATCTCCAATTTCAGCATCGCTGTAAATACTGAACTTAGCACCCTAGGGGTGAACCAAGCCTCAAAATAGTCCGCAGTCTTTTCTATCAGCTTATACTGACACTTTTTTGGGGGGAGGGGGGATATCGTCCCTGAAAATGCGCCAAAAAATGAAGCGACTGTCTGGGAGAGACGACGACACATAAGAATTTAATGCGGAAAATCCATTTAAGACTAGAGGAAAATTCGGCCTTTGCAAAGCGGTTTCAAGAAGCTTCCGAAAATATAATAAGAAAGGCAGGAAAATGTGTCGCGTCACTTAAACCTACTTACAGTCATGCGCGGAGCCCTTGCTGCACCATCATCCATCAACGTGCTGTCAATGCGAAGAAAAAATTGCCCCGAAATCCATCTCGAAAATATCTCATGTAACGGAGTACCAACTCGGAGTTAAACAATATTTTATAAAAGCGGAATAAAGTAAAATAAAAACTTTTGAGATATGCGGAATTCATGACAGAAAAAAAATGGCACAACCTAAATATTCGATTTATTGAAAAAAATAGCGGTTGTAGGTTTGTTAGGTACTTTTATAACATGCCTTATTAGATACTCCAGTAGTGTTTTTTAAGCAACAACGTTTGTATTATTTAGGTTCATTTTCAATTTCCTCTCGGAAATCGTGTGTTATAGGTCTACCTACATCACGTAATATATTTAGAAATGAGACTGTTGTAATGTTAAAACGGCCATTTAAAATTTTCTATGCCCCTACAGTGTTTCAATAAGTTGCATCAGAGTTTTCCAACATTCTTCATACATTTAAAAAATGCATTTAAGTGGTAGAGTCTGTGAGCGTGGCTAAGTTAAGCTGACGACGAGAGTACCGCCTGCAGGACTTTTTTTTTGCGTGATTTTATTTAGGCAGTTACGTACACCACCGGTGCCTATTATGTACGAGTACCCATTCAAGCTTAAAACTTTACTTGTACCGTGGATCGGAGCTTTTGTAAATGCGAGTGAAGTATATGAAGCTGGTTTACATGAACACGCACGTAAATTCAGGGGTGTCGAAAAAAAAATATCGATTACCTTTTTCCTCCTTTTTTTACGTTTTTTTTTTAACAAACTAAATACACGACCTGAGATGCCGACAAACTTTTTCCTGTCCCCGTTTAGGTATGAAAAATTCGAGCAAAAAGAAGGTCGTCTACGGTCTTGTAGAACCCGGGACGTGACACCACGTCTACGCAACCCGGCCCAAGACAGCTCAAATTAATGGTCTTAATTAAAGCATTCTACGTCGAAGATCTCGAGCGAAAACACCACTGCGCTCTCGTACTAAAGGTGCTCGACTCACTATGCAAAGCTAACCTGACTCCCGTGCGGCTGTACAAACTTCAATATCGAACTAAGCTGAAGCCTGGTATTGCATATATGGTCCACTGAACGTGGACTCAGGGGAACTGAATGATTCAAGGCCTGCATGACCCTTTTCTGCAAAAAAAAAATAAAACAGCTAACTTTGGGCGTTTAATAGCGTAAGACAGTTTTTAGATTTTTTTTAGCTATGAGCTTTTGTTTTATCACATCGAAGTATTCTGATTTATATTAAAATACTCAGTGCAGTTTCATCGTTTATAACTATGTCTTCTTTAAGTGAACGTGTTCCTTGGTTAGGGAAGGTCACACAAAACAATTTCAACGTTCGCTTTGGGTGTAGTTTTTCTTTTTCTTTATTAAGATTGAATCGTGATTTTCTAAGAAAAGACATTGTCCACGCTTTACTCAATTTGTTTTAAATAAATGTTTGTGCTTTTATGCATGATAAACAATAAAATAAGCCCTTGAAAAAGGTGAAGCGATGCTGAAACCTTGTCCTAATTTTTTTTGCCAATGCAAAGAAATCGAAGCACTACACAGTCGTCATTCGAACCAATATCAACCCACAATCCAAATGGAGGCTTTTTGCCACTTTAATTATACATCACTTGCACCAAAAAACAAAAATACGGTACACTTAAAAAAAAAGTTACTAATTTTCGAAAAAAGACGCAACAAGCTACGAATTTAAGCTACCTTTAAATGTGATAATTAACAGTAAGTTTTTGAATTTTGTGGGTCATCGATAGTTAAAATTATTTGAAAATAAAACATCGCCAAAAAATATCAACCATGACATATTTTCTGATATTAACTATGTTTTTATTTATTTGTTGTACAACCTGACCTGCATTCCCTGATCCAGCTATACCTGGAATCCCAAGACGCTGCATAATTAAAAAAGAAATTATGCCGGTGGATCAGCGACGACGAGGGACTATTCTTGAGCATGTCTCTAAATATTCTATTCAGGTGCACTTCACGATCCGAGATCCTTTAAACGTGGTTACTCGCGGCAACTAACGGAAATTCAATGCAAACTTCATGGCGCGTTACTCGCCACACCAGACGTCATAGTATTTTGAAAACGATCATATCGGAAACGCTTCTTCACAATGAATCCAAAGAAACTTGAACTAGGATCCGGTTTGGTTAGGTCACATATTTAGTCATCTTATATTGTTTGATAACTATGCTACCGAACGGATGCACTCTGAATCATCAGAGCTTTCATCCATTTCGTGGGTTCTCGTGGACTCCATATAAAAATTCATTCGTTTTTTTCTCTTTGTATTTTTTGCATTTTAAACTAAAATAAGAGTTGCTATTGCTTGAATCGAAGGTTTTTTTCTTTTATTTCAATTCAAAAACAAGTATTTTGATTTTTGATGAAAAAAAATGCATAGTCTATTAAATCCAAACCTCCGACCCATTTTCTTGACACCCATAGCATAAAGGATTCCGACCATAATCTTCAAATTTCCAACACCACAAACGAATAAATTAGTCTGTCTAAAAGATTCTAATCTTTTTTGCAGCACTGACCAGCGCACTAAGCATCAAGCAGCCACATGCAAATACTTCTTTACATCGCCTTGTACTTCTCGTGTCTGAAGGCAAGTTATACAGCTGAATAAATGAATGGAAGTTAGCGGGAGAAAGTGGCCCACTCTCGTGCCGGACTCACGCAGTCCTTTCATGAAATGTTTCCAACGTCAAACGTTTGCAACGTGAACGTTCGTTTAACGTCGAAAACGTTGTACGTTAAAGCGTTTCAGTTTGCGTAGACACAATACGGCTTGAAATCAATGTGCTTTCGATCTCTGAATGAACTCGACTTGCGCAGGCAGGACTTTCACATTCACCGGGGGCTAAATGCTTTTGGGTCGGCCAGATTAGCAGGCCCGTAACACCGGCTGGTGATGCCTTTGTTTGAAGAAAGGGCTTAAACGGATATTCAATCTGAATACAGAATCGTTTATGGCAATGTTTAAATGATGTGTTTGCCGTTCTGATTCTACACGATGTGTTATCGCAAAGATCTTGGCTTTTTTTGGCCCACATACCTAATCTGAACTTTTAGAATATCATCTCGCACGCCACAACAATCAGTTGCAAAAGAGAAATGCTTTCACAGGCAGCAAGTCAAAGTTATTATGGAGATCGCAACCTTTGAAAGAGCATCAGGACAAGGTCCTAGAACGTTGCACACTAAGTTGGTGCTAAGACTAAGCCTGTGGTTGTGACATTAAATTAGGACTTTAATAGGGAACGTTCAGGGCAGTCACTTAGGAATCATGGCACGTCTATGAGGAAACAAACTTACACGGGGAAGTGGCCTCGTCGAATGTACGATGAAAAGCTTCACAGGGCTTGCAGTATTTAGTATCACTCGAACTTATCACTTACTGGAAACTAACTACGCCAGGTCTTGATTGAAATTTCCTCTAGAAAGGTGCTGTTTTTTACAAAGAAAGAAATACACTTTACATACTGTAAGTGCACTTGAAATTTGGATGGTGTTATATTTGGTTGCTCTTCCTGTAATCGTTTAGCTGACTGGATCGACTGTGAAGTGAGGCTTACGAGAAGTAATGTAGCTAAACCCAAGCTGACCTAACCAAATGGCTACGTAATGTCATTTCGGTATTCACGTAATTACCAACGAAAAGAAAACAGCCTTAGGTTGGGTGACAGCGGATAATGATAGCGAAAGCACAAAGCACTAATCAGGGTTCCTAGGCCTTACAAATTCAGGGTTATCTAGATCGCATCATTATGTGCGATTCGGGCATGAATCACAATAAAAGAATTAGCCAGGGTAAAACACAGGAGCTATAAAATGTGACCTTTCAAATTTACAGTGTCGAGTACCTGTTTCGGAAATAAACGAATATGATCGCGTGCAAACGACACCTGTTTGCAGTAAGCTAGAATTTCGGTTTGCAGCTCTGATTTCGTTTTGGCAGAGCGGCAGACTTGAGAGCCGTGATTGGTTGGATGAAGGTCAGGCATCGCGTAGCGGCCTCCCCTTCACGAATATACCAAATGCTTCCAATGGAAATTCTGCTTTACTTAGATATACGGTGCTATTTCGAATGCGGTTGCACAACTCTTATTTAATTTCATTTTTGACATGGATCAATCAATGCCTTGTTAATGCTAAAATTTTCTCTGATCATCCTTGGTTGATATAGGTGATTATGTGTGTACATTTCAAAGAACACCGTAGATGGTCCTATTGTAAGTTTTCTCAATGTACTCTTTTAATAAATTTATTAAGAAATTCCTTAATAAAAATAGAGTTTAGCACTATTAAAAAATTCGATTACAAATATTTTGTACATTTGGTTCCCTTTTCCGCATGAGTGAATTTCATTCTAAGGATGAGTGAGTTTTTTTTGGGGGGGGGAGTAAACTCAATATATATATATTTAGATGAGGCATCAAAGAGAGAACCTCGAAACCTCATCCAAGGGATGTATTGTGAAAACGTATCCAATAACGTAACAACTGTTAGCTAAACTTCAATATTGACAAAGAAGACAAAAGGTTTAGAAGTTGAACTCTGTTTTCACCTCATTATTTTACTTCCTTCGTGACTTAAGCACATCGTGTCTAAGATTCTGGCAAACACTTTTCCGGCAAGATCTTTTTTGAAAGACAAAATTGAATACTGTGTATATGAAAGATATCGAGCAGACCACGAACTTTGTAAAGAATATCATCTAATCCACTACGGCACAAGCCTTCGAGATCGGGTTCAAGCTTTTTTGCACTGCTCAACCGATGCTGAGGATAATTAAGTTGCAGTTACGCTATGTAAGGCTTGTGTAATATTTATGGCGATAATAAAAACAAACAATCCCATCCAAAGACAATAACCGCAAAAGTAATTTAAGCTTTGCTTAGTATCAACACGAAGCATAAGGAAACTTGTTCCGGACAGTCTGACTCGTTGCAATATTTACTGAATCCCTGGAAATATTTTTCTTTTGCTGTTGGTGTTATTTTTGTGCAGTCACGACACGTTCTTCTAAACGAAGCACTGGTACTGACCGTCTGGCGCATCCGGAACCAATTATAATGGCCTGTTTTCGCTTGTTTTTACATAGGTCCCCGGCTAACAGTTGAGATTCATTGTAGTTGCGTGTACACTTTTCCCTCCGGGGTTAAATCAAGGAGCAGCTCCGCGCTGAAAGATTTTCCGACACTTTATTCGGGAACTTCCAAAGGATTTCCTGACTTGTCCCAAGTTTTTTAAGTGATAAAGACCTACACTTTAGCTCAGAATAATGTGAGAATAGAGGAAGGGGAATGGCCAATGAAAAGCTGACGTCTGGAAGGGGATTCACCGGATTTGATGTTGAGGTATATGTTTTGGACACTTGAAAACTGCATTTCTCTGCGGTAAATCTCAAACGGCAATGCTAATTTTCTGTAATGAACATGTTTACAAGTTAGAGTCTTTTGATGTCTTGTAAAAATACCAGGTTCTCATTCTGACCTTGTTATTTATATTTGGAGACTTATGGCTTGAATACGACGCACTTTTAAAAACGTACGTTAGACATATACCGGAGCTGATGAACTTTGGAACGAATAACACCTAACTTTAGCAAGCAGCATGCCCTTGCCGTGTGGAAATTTCATTTAATACATTCAGCAATTACTCAATGGGATCTTTCATTTGAGCGCGAAAATATTAAAGTCTTAGCAAGCCCTTTCCGTGAAAAAAGCTGAACCAGTTTGGTGTCCAATAATTTCATTTCACTGGGGTCCTTTATCGCAGGATCTGGACACCTGGTCGCTCCAGTATATATGGCATTCTTCCCTGGTATTGTTTCCCTCTTGTTGTTTTTCCCTGTTATTGTTCAACCTCCTGCTAGAGCTGTCTTAAATATACTCACCGCAAATAAAGTTATTTTACGGTAACTTTGTATTAGACGAACGTGTCTGTGTCTCATAACTAGACGGGAAGATGGACGGAGGTTTTACTGAGAACAGGTTTTTCTGACATTTTGAAGGGTGCACAAGCCAAATCCGGTCTTATCTCAAACTTGATTTTTGCGCCATGACAATGCTGTGCCTCCATTGACAGAGTGCAGGGAGATGCACAAGGTGTCAACGTGGTGTCATGAGGGAACGTAGTCATGAACCCTAATTGCGTCAACTGAATCTTGATAATCAAATACCTTTTTGTCTCTGAGAAGATCAGGAAGCTCTGTCCCAATAAGAATGAAAGTGCTGCTTAGAACAATGCACTGTTTTAGAATTGAATTGAGAAAAACACGTCATATTTGTCTTATTCAAATCTAATTTGAAGCGCGAAAAATGTTAGAATGCCTTGTTCTACGCGTGTTTCCCCCCCCCCCCCCCCCCCT
>Ga0058701_10005524_pt1 | contig 10520 bp, 8 predicted proteins | sample AgamicOrMae_FD_97039 | JGI IMG/M metagenome (GOLD analysis project Ga0058701, IMG submission 97039) | Agave microbial communities from Guanajuato, Mexico - Or.Ma.e | ecosystem: Host-associated > Plants > Phyllosphere > Phylloplane/Leaf | place: Guanajuato, Mexico | collected 2012-06-04 | reverse complement strand
GTTACCTAATTAAACGGTCGCCAAGCCTGATGCCGCTTACTTCTCGGCGGCCGATTTAGGGCCGCCGAGAAGTAAGCGGCATCAGGCTTGGCGACAGCCGAGCGGAGCGACAGCGAAGCGAGGTACAAGTGACTTTAACTAATCTTGGTAAACGGCAAGGGGCTTGGTTATGATAGATTAAGTTAGGTGGGATGCCTCTTGCCTCGCTCCGCTCGATTTGACGACGGAAGGTTGAACCAAAAGGCTAATATTGCTACCTTAAAAAATTACAGTGCGTAGCTGTCGAAAAGCTGGAATTTCAAGTTTAGTCTACCCAAATCGGAGATTCTCAAGTCGTTATCGTAAACCTTCATCGCTGCTACTACTAAAATTCCACAACTAAGAAACTAAGACTACAAGTTTTTCTCTTTAACGTACCGGTAATTAAAGTGTCCGCAAGAAAAGAATAATTGACGTAAGTCGTATTAGAAAAAAGATCACCAGCGCCATGATTGGCATGCGGAATATTAAACCAAAAATACGTCGTACCGGTCTGTTATTTTGGTAATAAAAACTTTCGTTCCAGCTCGTCTCGTTTTGCCTTAAAAGGACAAAATAGGGGAAAACCTGGATCATAAACACTATGTGGAGGAAATCTCCCGTGTTTACGTTTTCTTTAGTTGTCACCTCTCTGAACAGGGTTCGCAATAAGGACGGGAAATCATTTCATTTTACAGAGAAATACTCCGTTCATAGAGTTGGCAGCGTTTACTGAGTCATACGAAGCGATACGACACTTAACACACAGTCAAGTGTACAGTCTCGGTCAAAACGTACAGCGACACCCTGTCAAACATTTTAACACTCGCAGCCTTTTAGTTTACCGAGATATAACTCTATGCTTCCTGGGACTGAACAGATTGAATGGACCGTCGAGCGTCTTGCGAAATGAGGACAAATGCTGACGGAAATATTTAAACGTTAAGATACCTTGTAGGGAATGCACGATGACACGGTTTCCGTCAATGTTTATGCGCTTGTCGTAAATGCATTTTAAATCACTTCACCTGCAGCACACGACTCTTGATTGATAGTTTACCGAAAGGTGCGACTAGGAAAGTCGGGGGAGAAATTTGAACGTAAAAACGTACACACTTGCTAAAATATTCGCGGAAAACAGGTTTGACGCGTATTTAGAAGGGGGAGAATGGTGAACAGGAAAATGGTGATAAGCTCCACTCAGTTTTGAAAATGTTGATTTTCATTTAATAGTAACAAAATAGCGGAATATGACGATGATACTTCAACTTGAGGTACGGTAGTACCATTTGCTTTGCTGCATGCCAGCTGGTTTTAATAGTGCCGTCCGACAGATCCGTGTTAATTTATTTTGAAAGCTCGAGCTATCTAGTTATCTGGGCCTAAACGAGAAAAGGAGCGCGGCCGTATCTTCCCGAGAGGAGAGGACGAAGCGAATACAGCTCCTCTGCCCAATCCCAGCCCCAGCACCGCCTACCGATGTTACGTGTTCCAGGACAAAACAACACCGTGTCAAATCTTACCTAGAACTTCTTGCAGAGTTTGATCTTCGCTAAGAACGTCCATGTCCGATTGTTGTTAGATCCCATATCCATCGTTTTGTTGATACAATTCCGTTAAACAACTACAACATCCCATTTTGGACCACAAAATAGCTTCACAATCCGATCACAGAACAACCTTTTCCACTCACTCTCCACTGACACTACTTCATGTTCATGCTGGTCACGTGACTGCGCGCTCCACAGTTCGACTTACCACAAACAGATGGCACTACTCGTCAACTAGCAGACGACCTTATTCCTGCCACAACGCTGGACAAAATTTCCAGCAAATCTCCATAAATGCCACTTGAAACATCTGCCTTACAGTTAAGTCCTCCTACGTTAAAAATATTATTATATTTTTTATCTGTGATTTCTTAAGATTTTTGAAATTAAACATGCTTCAAAATAATCATGATGTAAAATTGTGAAATCACTTGACAAGTGTTTGGTTGCCATGGACACCAGATTCCAAAACATGTTTAATCGTAATAATTTTGAAACAGAAAGAAATACGTTCATTTGTAAAAACTGATATGTTGACATCTATACACTACTTGTCGTAGCATTCGAGGCAGTCTTGATGTTTTAAAAGGTAATTTTTGACTTTCTGTTCAAATTAAACGTGACCATTTTGCTTTTATTAGAAACAATGACGGTACAGTCACCATGCGTCATCGTTTCACAGATCGGCTTTTCTAAATATTACTGATTTTTGCCTCAATATTTACCTTAAATAATTTCCTGTTATTTTCAAACGACATATTTACACATTTGGCTGTATTTGCATGTTTTATAGTGATCTGTCATGCATGTTAACGTTCACGACGTTATTTGCATAACAGCTGTGTTCAGTTACTGTTTTTGTTATTTTAAATTCTTTGTTTGTTAAAGTTGAAATTAATTTTGGCTGTTGATATAATAATTATTGTGTGTTTGCAGAACCCAAAAATGCCAGTTATGGAAAATGACTCATATAGTGTTCCACAAATCAACATTCCACCTACATTTCCCTTTGTCTTGAAGCAATATGCAAAAGCAGCAATTAAAACACAACCTTATGATCTGGTACGATGGTCAGCTGCCTACTTCCGAGCTCTAGCTCATGGTGAGACACCACCTGCAAAGGATCGTCTGGAATTTCCTCCTTTGGAAACACCCTCAGGTCTTACACCAGGATATCTTCATGTTCTCATCAAGCAGGTACTTACATTGCAATATTTTTCAAAACAGTTTTTTTGCATCACTGCTATTTACTTTTATACTTCCAGTTAGGGAAAGAAGGTACAGTTACTGTTGAAGAACTCAGAGAAAAATGGCTTGCTATTTGCTTGAAAGAAGAAGGCTTGTACCAGATGTTAAAAATTGGACAGTTTGGAGCAACATTAGACTGGCTCTGTTTCATTGGAGTGGCTGCAGGGTTCCTTACAAGTGTAAGTTCAGTAGACCTAGTTTTAACAGGTATATACGAAAAAAAAAAGTTTGTGGTAACTCAATTCTTATGATTTCAGAGCTTGGAAGAAACTATGGTGCTAGTCTGTGAACTGCTTACTGAAGAGGCAGCAGGCGGCATTGCAAGTATCCCACTAGAGGTTTTTTCCAAAGTTTATTCTTACCTTGCAGCTCTTGACTGCACCTCACAGGACAACACACACCCTTCAGGTATCGTTTACACATATTGCTGCTAATTTATGAATTATTTAATCAACATCTGTGGAGATTACGTAGAGCTATATAACTTTCGATTTCTCGATTAATTTTCGATTGAAATGTATCAGGGAATCCCGTGAAATCAGAGGGAAAGAAAGAAATGTGGGAAAGTGATTCGGATTCGGTGAGCTCAGCCGCCGTTTCAAGTGACAGTCGTCAGCAGCTGTACATGGCTGTTAGTAGTTCATCGCGGAGCCCCCAACTTAGCAGGGTACCGAGCGAACTCGATACCAGCGTCCCAGCGGACACACAAGTCAGGAGATCCCGCAGCAGTACAACAACGCTCACTCCGGACCGGTCTGATCAAGAGGATGACGCAGACGTGCTGCAAACATTTTACGATAACACTGAAACTGTTCGAGGAAGTCCTCATTCCAGCGAGGAAGCCTTGGACGAGGAGCGCAACAAAATCAACCTACAGGTAATCTTCGAGAGAATTACCGTTTTAAGGTCCCGATCATCCCTTCTATGTAACCTTGAAAGGTGGATTTTTCCACCTCTTGTGTTCTACCTTTCGTCGGCTACCCAACACCTAGCACAAGGATCCTACCCTAACTCAAATTAACCTTGGTTAATCTAATTAAACGTTCGCGAATCCTGATGCTGCTTTCTTTTAGGCGGCAGTTAAGACCGCCAAGAAGTGAGCGTCATCAAACTTGGCGGGAGTGACAGTGGAGCCAGGAACAAGGCACGTGACTAACCTAGGTTGACTTCACCTTGATATAATACCGTTAATCCCTCCATCCTTATAATGCAATGAATGACTCAACCGTGATAGAACACAAGAGGTCAAATATCCCACCTTTGTGGAAATTGAAAGTAAGAATTTCTCAGCCCGTAAAATCGAGGAAATTAAAATGAAAAATGTTCCGAAGGTAAACTTTTTTTTTTATTACTATTGACTTACAATCTGTTGTTTAACACAGTAAAACCCGCTGAAGATACGCCCGTTTAAGATACGAAACCCGTATAAGATACGCATTGTCTTTATTCCCTTGAGCCTAGTCGGTATTTAATGAAACCCGGATAAGATACGAACCTGATTAAGAAACGAGGGTGTCTCAGTCCCTAGATTCATATCTTCACCGAATTTCACAGTAAAATATTTTGGTGATTTTTCAGGATACTCCGAACAAGGAAAAAGATACCGAGACCTATCAAGTCAGCGCGAATTCTTGTGCACCCGAAATAGAGAGTAATCAGCCGAAGAGAATACCGAAGCAAATGTCAAGTTTGGACGAGGCGAGGGTTGAATCCTTGTCTACAGGAGACTCGTCGAAACCAGGGACTAAGGGTGAGGGCACGCTTTTGAGTGTTCCAGGGATCGGAGCAGTGGTTGAGCCTGCCCACGTGGCGACCGTTCTGTCGTATTTAGCGGAAGTCGCCGCCGAACAAAACGGTATGATTAATCCTACGAATTTTTGCCATTACATGTGTCCCCCTCTCGAAGGGCATGTCGTTTCTTCCTCGCCTGAATCATGATTCTTAAGCATACGCTACTGAAATTTAAAAAGGTGCAAGCTTTAAACCAAAGTATCTTGTTTCCCATGTGAACTGTTCTACAATTGCTTTTATAAATTTCTGCAGCGGTATGTTCATTAACCTGGAAGAAATTCGCACGCGTAGGGAAACACTTTTTGGAAGCAAAGCAATCCTAGAAAAACAAATAAATATAGGACAGCCGCGAAATTTTCTAGTTTACCACGGTAGGATGTAGGTGGAAAATATATAACTGACTGCACAGGATAGCGAGTTGAAGCGGCAAGTTTTGTAAGGCTTTGACAATTCAGCATATCATTGCCATATTTGTAATTTTTTATATGGTCAGTAGATTTTGACCTCAATAATAATCTTTGTTATCGTTTTTAGTTGCATTATATAGGTCACGTACTGCTATCTAGTCGGCCAAGTTTTTACGAGTTATCTTAGGATTTTATCACTTCTTTTTGTAATTTTAGGTGATTTTATACGTTACGTTTATTATTCATGTGACTGTAATCCCTAGATCCAATTTACTCTGCATTTCCTCATTTTTTAATTTTTTTAAAGGAATTTGTTTGTCGGCGTAGATTGCGACAAATCGATTTTGCATTTTTGTCAATGTACTTGTTACCAGTTTTATTAGTTTTAAGTTAAATCCTAACTTTAGGAACGGTTTTTATGTACGATTTAGTAAAAGAGCTGTTAATATATCTACACGCATATTTATGACCTGTTAGCAGTTAATAAACTATTAAAAACGAAGCACTGGTTTCCTCTTAGAAATTAACACCTGGTTTGTTTTTAGCTGAACACGATAAACCCTCAAAGGATGGGGAAATACCCCGGTTTTCCCAACAAGGGCATATAAGATTCATCCCAAAGGTCTTCAATAATTGCTGGCGCTGCGCTAATTAATCCCCGACCGTAAAATCCAATCGTAAATAGCGTAACGAAAGCAGCCCGAACCCACTTATCAAACAATCAATTAAATTCCGATTCGCGCCGAGAGAGAATGGTTACGCTGTCATTAGCGACACAGCTAACGACATGAGCAGTTCTGCCATCCGTAGCGCAGTATTCCTACTTCAGTTTACAGTCAGTTCGGGAGCCCTCATATCACAGGCGCCGGTTGGCGAGCAGCCGTCACGGGATTGGTGGAGAGTCCCCGCCATGGACATCATAGACTCCTACGCTCCCGGAACATCCGTTAACCTGGTGTGCGTCGAACATGACTGTATCACCTACACCACCTTAAGCCGAATCGACAAGGCTGTCTTACTTTGGAACACTGATTCCGATAACGTTACCATTCCAAGCGGCAACGAATGGGCTATGTTTGCCGTGTTCTTGTCCTACGACAACGCGCTACTTGATTTCGTAACAAAACACGACACTTCAGCTAAACCGCTTTATCTGTTCGTTCTGCCCGTGGATTCGAATGATGATGACGTAAGTGCGGTATTTGACGTGTGTTTAGCACAGTACATAATTCGCGCTGTCGCGCTTGTGCCTCGGATAATCGAGATGCCCGGTCAAGAGGATCTGAAAAGCATGTTGGCTTACACGTTTAACCCTTTCATAAACTCATCAAACTGTTCCGACACGACTCCGAGTCTTATTTTCAGCTGGAACATCACAGATTACCTCAAAGCAGTGATACGTCCTATTCCTGATAGGCAAGTGCGGAACATGAGGGGCTGCAGCATTCGCGTCGCTGCGCGCACGAGCGAAACAAACCTCATGATAACGCCTGCGCGGTCTGACGCGATGGGCAACTGGTCTCTGGAAGGTCCCTGGTCCAGAGTCTTTTTCGCGATCCTCCAGGGCATGAACGCTAGGTTAGATCTGCGGAAAGCGGACGAGGAAAATTTCCCTGACGAGCACGAAGCCGCGGACGAGATGTTTTTCGGGCGCTTTTCCTCCAACGAGGAGCGATACCTCTTTTTCGATTTCCCGTCTGCGGCCAGGGTGCAATGCTACACTTACTGCGTGCCCCGAGCAGAAACTCACGACCCGGTCTGGTTCCTCCTCGTGGGTGAATACACCGTGGAAGTGTGGCTTCTAATGCTGCTAACAATGATTGCGGCGGCGATACTCTATATCCCGATGCAGCGATGGAAGAGCGAATCGCTCGGATTTTCGCTGTTCTATTTCTTCGCGGCCGTGAACAGTTCGATGCACCCTCGGCCGAAGTGGGACAGCGCGCGGATCGTTTTTGTCCTGTGGTCCTTGTTCGTCCTGGTGATGACCACGGCCTACCAGGGAACTCTCCAGGGGTTCCGGACGTCGCCCCGCCAGCTGGACTTAGTCAAAACCGTCGGTGATCTACTGGAATCCTCGCTTATCATTCGAGGACCACCTGTCCTTATCAAAGTTCTTCAAAACCTGTATGAAGACACGAGCGGATACAACCTCCGTTCGCGGTTGCTACCTTACGCCGAGGGAGAGGATATTGACGAAGAGTCGCTCAGTGAACAGTATGTCCATATGTGCAGCTCGGTGGAATTTATAACTCTTAACCTTCGAAAGAAACGTCATTCGGATGGTCGCCTTCGATACTACAAGATTCTTCATCACTGTTCCCTGACGCAGAGCGAAATCCTGGTCCTGCTTCCGAAACATTCACCTTTCTTGCCGTTGCTTTCTGAAATCATTCTACGGTTAACGGAGGGGGGACTCCTCGCACATATTATGGATGTTCCCGAACCGTTTGATATCATCACAGTAGGAGTGCAAGCAATAGGTTTGTCTCGACTCAAGTCACCGCTTACTTTGCTCGGTATAGGATGCTCTGCTGCTTTTTTAGTGTTCGTTGCTGAAATAAGAGGCAGTATGGAATGGACATGAAAAAGCTGAGCAAGCCAAGCGATGTACAAATAGTGAGTGAGCTTAAAACTCCTTCACGAATAACAGAATAGTCTGCGATATTTGATGTACGGTCGAAGTGACTGGTTAGTGCTAAATGTTCTGAGCGCAAATGACAGATAAAAAGAGATATTTTCCGACATTTAATACCATTCACAAATACATATCCAGCACACCAAACAACAACGCACGCGAAAGTTCTTTCCATCGTAACATTAGGCATTGTCAAACAAAGAATCGGTAAGTAAACAGGTTTGTACTAGAGGAGTTTCAAAATTCAACAAAAACAAGATATGAGATCAGACCCAAGTATCGACAAAACGATACTTCTTAATAAGTACAGTGCCAACAAATAAAGACATGGCAAGACGTCTGCCCGACTAAACATTAACTATTAAGAGATCGTGTCATGATAAAGTGATGTTTCACACAAAATCAAACATAAAGGACCTACTTACAAAAATACGGTATTTGAGAGTAAGTGATGCACAAACAGATGGAAAACTCGCCAACTTATTTCTGAAAGTCTAAGTCATGGATTAGTCAGAAGTGAAACACTTCCGTTTGGTCATCACAATCCTTATCACTTCGGCTGCTTCATACTGACTAACTACTGATCAGTCCATGAATAATACTCTTCATGTTGTCTTAGGACTAGCTATACTGGATTTTTTTCTCTAGGGTGTTCGGAAAACGTACAATGAGACGTTTTAACCAATTTTCAGGCCAATACGAACATTTTTTTTCCCAAAGGACGACTTTCCTTCGCTTAACAATCTTAGGTTCCATTATGAAGGTGACTGTACCTTTACAGGCCTGTTTTTTCTTCTCTCGGTATATTTAAAGCTCACATAACTATCAAGAAGTAACTCAAAAACATTCCATACACTACTCTAAAAATTTTCTTCAATACCTTATGTAGACATCAACTGGGGCAACAGCAAACAACTCCAGACGCTATGATAAATTGTTTTGCTAAAGGTGAGTTTATTAGGTCTTTTCTCAGAACATAGGCCGTGGGCATTGGAAGGGTCTTCACGAGCAAATATCTCAAAATCGATAAACCATCTCTGCCCTTGAGGAATACCCTAAATAGAGCCTCATTTCACCCAACTTCGCAGTACACGGTTACTGAAAAGTCCTACGATACTAAAAACTAAGGTAAAATTCGTAGTGCTTGCACTTTCAGAAAATGATACAAGTACGACACAAAACGCCTGCCTTCCCTTAGGCTCGTTCATTACGGACAGCACTTACATGTTACATCTAGAAGATATCCCATTCAGACATTATCACAGTCAATCACACATATATATCAGCAATGTTTGACGAAATCAGTTTTTAAAAAATGGTCAATCCCACTAAATCCCAGCTTTTGGCTCAAAAAATTGAAGAGATACAACTGTGATATGTTCGTGTAAATGACTTCGACATTCCTGAGTTTAGTACGCATCCATAAAACAGAGAGGAGTTGAATTTAATACGTCCAAAAGGGGCATTCGTGTATCAAAGGACAGTTCGCAAGTATTAACAGTTTTTCGAGTTTTATCAGCAGGTCTAAATCAGGTGGAACACCTCTTAAAAGAAAAATATTACACTACAGCTCTCGTTTAATGACGTTTCCATACGGTCATAAATAAACGTAATAAAAAATATTTTCTAAAAAATACACACTTTCTCTTGGCACTTTTACGAACTAAAAACAACAAAAATAAGATTTAAAAACAAGAATTCAACATTGCAAATCGAGAAAAACGATCAACTCAAATGCTTTTATCAACAAACATTCATTAAAAAGTGCTAGACAACAAAATCAGTGCTGTGCAAAAATAAATCACAATGTTTTTCATTACTTTAGCTAATCCTCAAATACGTGATATCTAACTCGATATATCTATTTAAACGCCTGGGCGACCGCAACTGCTGCTGGTTTCACCATATTAAATTGTTCCACACTGCTTTGCGACCCATGAATACCATCAATGCATTCCTTTTTGTCCTTTGTTAAAGTTTTACCAGAGAGAAAAGTTGGTTCTTTGTGAGAAATAGGTTTATCATTGTAAGAGGGCAAAATTTGTCCTTTGTCAACACAAGTATCTTTCTGTACATCAGAGAAGGAAAGTTTTCCCTTATCACTAATGGAATTTTTTTCCTTAGCAATAACGGAATGTTTCTCCTTATCAGTCATAGGATTTTTCTCTGGCTCCTTATTAGAGCAAGAAAAAATTCCCTTTGCAGTCATTCCCTTATCCATGACAGGTTTTTCCTCATTAGTCCCTTTTATCACAAAAAGATCTTTTTCCTTATCAGTCAAGGAAAGTTGCTCCTTCTTGGCACAAGTATTTTCCTTGTTCTCAAAGAGCGCTTTCTTCCGATCGAGTGACCCTTGTTCCTTATTGGAAAGAGAAGTTTGGAATGACTTTGGGGTGACTTTCTTGCAACTTACTGTAACTGTTACTGGCAGAGAATCGTAGATTTCTTCCGCAACGCGGTTAAACTCCTGCAGCATCACTCCACGGACCCGTTCCACTAAAACGTTGACATCTTCGGCTTGAAGGCCTTCCGTTGAAATCGGTGGCAGGGCAGTCATGATAACTTTTCCTGAAATAAATACGTATCATAAATAACTGGATTTGACTTTCCCCTTCTCCGCACCAGATTACTTTTTTCAAAAGAAGGTGTTGCTATTGACCCGAAATGCGTTCATATAGGGAGACTTGAACGCACGTAACCCATCTAATGCATTCTAAATGGGAGGAGACTTGAACGCACGGGAACCTAATTCATTTTAAATGGGGCAATCGGGTCAATAGACACTCCCTTTAAAGAAATCCGAACAACCTCTACGGAATGCGTATTCAATCTATTAATTAATTTTTTGGTCGACTAGCAATTTCTTGG
>Ga0058701_10005523_pt1 | contig 10521 bp, 8 predicted proteins | sample AgamicOrMae_FD_97039 | JGI IMG/M metagenome (GOLD analysis project Ga0058701, IMG submission 97039) | Agave microbial communities from Guanajuato, Mexico - Or.Ma.e | ecosystem: Host-associated > Plants > Phyllosphere > Phylloplane/Leaf | place: Guanajuato, Mexico | collected 2012-06-04 | reverse complement strand
TGAGAGTGGCAGTCGAAGTGAAGAGACCAAGGCAAAGTGGAAGTTTGAGGGGCAAAAAGAGTACTTACCACCCGAGTGATGCGGAGCCACTGCATAAGTGGGGGGCATTTTGAATGCAGTGCGATTCTCGGCGCTCCAATGTTGATGGAAATCGTTCAATTGTTTTCGAGTATAACCAATCAGAGGCAATCGGTTCTCTTTGGCGAAGCGGAGATTTCGTTGGATCTCCAATGCAAGCAAATGGGTGTCATTAAATAGATGGGCTTTGGCATGGCTAAAGAAGTGACAGAACCAGTTGAACTCGGCGGCTCGTCTCACCAGATGCTCGTCGCCCAGTTTTTCCTCCTCTGAGCCGCGAGTGAAAAATTTGGCCGAAAATCCCAGATTGAACTTGAAACCATCCTCGAACAATTGGCTCCACTTTGCCTGAGTCTCAATCAGCGACTCCACATCGCTTCTGTTCAATTTTGTCCCCCTCTCGCCCACAAATATGTCGTCAATATCGATCTGCACGAACCTGTCCAGTGGAGTCTGTATCTCGCCCGCGGACAAGTATTCGATTGCGTCGATGATGAGCATTCTGTTGAGCCAGTGCCTGTTGGCAAATCCAAAGATCACACGCTTTATCCCGTCGTATAGGCCCCGATCGAGATAGGACAGTATCACTCGGCCAGAGTCTAGCTGATTGCCGGCTCTCGAATCACCAGCTGCAGTGTCCTGAAGCAGCTCAATATTTTCCGAATCGGCTGACTCTTGCTCCATGTGGCCGCCACCCTCCTGAGGTGCCCCCTCCTCCTGTTCCTCCTCCTCAAGCTCGCCGTAAGCCTTGTCCACGTGCTGGTCGCCCTCCACTGACTGCTGGGGCCCAAGCGCGGCTGATGGATCGTCACCGGGCGCTGTCGCCGAGCTTCCAGTCGGGGTGGGCGCGTTTTCCTCTTGCTGCTTGACGATTATGGCGGCGCGCCGAGAACGACCCAATGGAACGCCCATTTGGGCATAATTGTGATGCCCATGTTGCGTGCCGCGTGGCCCTTTCGCCTGATTTGCACCACTGCCTCGGCCAAGTTCCTGTTGATCTGCTGGCGGCTTCTCCAAATGGCCCACATGACGACGAGCTCGAGCTGAGACCCGCCTCATTCTGGCCCAAGTTAACGGCTCATAGCTGACGTGATCACTCGACATCATCACATAGGGCATCAGGTTCAGGTTAGACTCAAGCTCTCCCGCTATAATGAAATCACTCTTCCTCTTGACCAAGCGTAAAATTGGATTTTTCTCGTTCACTTGGTAATCTATTAGACAGTCGTCAGTCGAGTTCTTGCTGCAATTTTGTTTTGATATTCTAAAATCTATTGGAAATTGTTCCAGTGGTCTGAATCTCTTGCTTGCCCGTGTATCACTAGGGTCCAATTGTCTTGATTGCTCGTCGGAGCTCCAGCTAGATGAGCTTGAACTCTCTCCGTAGGCACTTCTTTGTTGCAATACATGATTTTCATCACGGTTATGATGCCAGGGCGATGTCCTCAGAATATCACGATGATTGGTTAATAGCTTCTGGTCGTCAATTAAATAAGATAAAATGCCTATATTTTGAGCACGGCAGTGGCGGTCCAGTTGGTCACGTATCCAACGGGACAATTTTGTGTAGTTGATCAGGTTGTCTATGATTATTACCGAGTAACGTTTCTCACTTGATAGAAGGGCGTTTGGCACACCGTGGCGAGTGGTATCAATGGTATAGCCGACCTTGTGGGCACTCAGTATTTCCGTGAGATGCCTTATATGGCTTGGGACATTTATTTTGTGCCGGCCGAAGTCGTCCGGAGATAAGGGCGGGAGCTTATCCTTGGCACTTCTAAAAGCTTCATGGGGGGCCCCATGTCGGTCCGGTCTGGTTCCACCACGCAATTCTTCATCTTGTATCAAAAGGATGAAAATATCACTATTTCTTGAATATTCGCTGACGAGAGACTTCCTGGTTTCTCTTGTCTTAGGTGGTGTCGGTATTTTTCTGTTCTGATCATCAGCCAGGCGCTCTGGTGCGGCGACACTCGGTCTCCTGTGGTCTTTGTCTGCACTATTATCTCTTTGGACGTCATAATAAATCTTGGGTTGCTTTTTCTCTTCCAGGATCCAAGATTCAGCTTCGGGACTTACCTTGGCCGTAATTGAACTAGTTGCTCGTTCATATTCTAGATGCTCATCGAGATTTCCCGAGTCGTAAGTTAAAATAGTGCTACCACCTAATGACTTGTATAGGATCACTACCACAATCAAAGCCCAAAGAGTTAGGATGGGGAGACGACAACAGAGGCTGTGAGACCAATGACAGTTTGAGGGGTGTCTCCGGCCGGTGAGAAACTTCTTGATGAAAATAACAAACCCATGGGTGGGTCGAACCTTACACTCTCTCCTCGATTCATTCAGCTCCTCCAATATCAGACCTTCACCTTTGCCGAATGGGGTCGATATCATTCTGGGGCTAACAAATTCTGGACAGGATACCAGCCTACCTGGGCCATCGGACGTGAGAGGATAAGTCTCCTGGCCTTTGGTGGAAACTTGTTTACTTTCTCGGCAGGCTGGCACAAAACCCGTTTGCTGACCACAACAGAAACGCACGTTCATCGCACCTCAGAGCTGCACGAGCGAACGCTGGCAAAGTGTTGTTGCCGCTGCCAACACGTGCATTGGTCTGGCAACATTGGATTTGCTGCGGGCCTCACCGGTTCGCGTTCAGCGTGGAAGGCGGCGCGGAGATTTTTGCGCCGTCGCAGACCTGGACTGGTCTTGGCAGTTCAGGTCTAGGGAGATCAGTTTTCCCAAGCATCTCATGAACCCTCAAGGTTCGACTTACACGTGTATAGTTTCACAAACTCGTTAGAGGTATGGTTAAGCTCATTTTATTGAATGTTTCTTTCACCGTGATTCAACTTCAGCCAAAGCTCTGTCTATTTCTTCATAGATGGGTCTCAATTCTTCCTCAAGTAGATCTCTCTCGTCATTGTAATCGTTATTGATTACATGAGTCCAGTCTGTGTAATCGTCTAAGCCGCACTCTGTAGCTCTGTCGTCGATTCCCTCTGTGAATTTCCACCCACGACTCATGCGAGCCTCATCCGACGCCTCTATCCTAAGCTTGAGTATCTTTGTTTGTTCGAAAGCTGGGTCGTCCTCGAAGTACTGTAAGTCACACGGTCGTCTGGCATCATTGAGAATCCATATCAATTTATCCTTGGCTCGTTGCTCTTTGATCGCCTGTTTCAAGAAACAATTCCATCCCTCTCGCTCGCGATAACTTTCCGCCCACTCAACCATTGCCATTCGAAAGTTTTCCTTATAATCGCTCGAGTCGAGTAGTCTGGTAAAGTCTAGACGATTGTTTTTGGCGAACTCTTTCTTGATGGGTCCAGCTATCCTAAGTATCGACATGAAACGCATACGCTGATAACCTATGTAATTCGTGATTAGAGTTGATATGTGGTCTTTTCCCGACTTTCTCTTCCCGCTAAGAATAATCACTAGCCGCAAATTCGTTGGAATATAATCTTCATCCAGATCATTGTTAGAGCGATCTGAGATCATACCCCTTGGATCGGAATCATCTCCGTCGTTGTCTGCTTCATCCATATACTCTCGACGGTTGTGCCATTGTGCAACTGCCTCTGCAGCATCCTGATTGGGGCCATACATGAATTTATTTATCAATCCAATTATCTGGTACATCTCGATTTCTTACACCATGAACCGAACGAAAATTAAACTTGATTGTTGGGACCGGTGCTTTTGTTTACGTCACTACCTATTTGGCACATGAAAATTGCACTTCCAGAGAAAAACTTCGCTATCCTCGGGTACAAATATCAAGAGCTCGCAGACTTAGTAGGATTGCGCAATTTCATCGTTCCTATCTTAAGGGGTAGAGATTTGGTAGAATAGGTGGTCTCATATTGCTAATAGCCTGATGGCTGGAATTCAATTGACCCAATTTATCTTAAGGCGTCACTATGTACGGTGATGCCTAGATCTAGTTAGTCCAGCGGAGGGTGGCAGAAAATACAGGATTCATGATGCGCGATGCTGAGTGTGCGGTGCATAGTGCAAGGCTTCCACAAGGTGCGATCCGCGAGGTGCTCCAAGAAAAAACGTGGTTGCCTGACAAAGATCCTGATCGTAGGCATGCTGAATATCTCTCCACTTATTGACATCTCATTTGATAAATATCAGTTCGCCTTTTCAATTGGACTTCCAACTTGTTCGTAATCTCTTAGGTATACAAGAAACTAGAGAAATGAGTTCCAGATCTAAGAAGAAAGACAAAACTGTGAAATTCATTTTGCAACCTAGGCCCCAAAGAGATCCATTGTCAGCTGATTTCGAGGCACCCCAGAACATCTTGGTGCCCAAGACAACACGTGATGCAGAAATCGCCAGGAAAAAATTCCCTGAGCTTAGCTCCAAGAACTTATTGGAGTCGAAGCAACAATCCAAGGTTGGAATGTTGGAGCGGGCACATCAAAATGCAGGCATGACTTTTGATCCCGATTTGCTTGAGGCGATGTCGAAGGATTTCGACTACAAAGATCCAAAGAATATCCTTGACGATGATTTCCTAGATCAGGCTGGTGGTCTCATAGAAGACGAGGGAGAGCTACTTGAAGGCGAAGTTACTGATTTGAACAAGGAGTTATTTGAGACTGAACCAGAGATACTTACATTCGACGAAGATGATGAGGAGGAGTTCAGCGAACAAGGCGACAGCGATGCTGACTCTGACAACTATGATGTAGATGACGATGAGGTTAGCAAAATCAAAAATTCATTCGGAGAGGGGAGACGTCTGATTCTATTTAAGAAGAAAGCAAATAATCACAAGTTTGCAGGTGGATTAGAACCTCATGATCAAGATGATAACAGGTCAGCAGTTTTCACAAACTATTCCATGACTTCCTCGGTCATGCGTCGTAATCAAGGGTTGCAGCAGTTAGACGAGCATTTTGAAAAGATCTATGAGAAAGAATACGCCGACGATACTGAGATTGGGCCTCTGGATCTTAATGAAATAGGTGGTGACCGAGTCTTAACAGATATCGATCAAATCCAGGAATTGAAGCAAGAAGTTAGAGAAGTGAGGAAGAAAAATCATGGTGACGATTATGTGCCTGAGATAGTCTCAGATCACCACAAGGACGCGATCATCGGTGACGATTATGAGGAACAGGCGGATCTCGTTGAAGTCGAGTTGGTCAAGCGGGAGAACCGTGTCGACTGTGAGTCTATATTGAGTTATAATTCAAATTTATACAACCATCCTAAATTAATTGTCGAGCCGAGGAGAAAGGACACTTCCCAATGCTCTCATGATCGAATGGAACTCGACTCAGACAGCCGAAGTCGCAGCGATATCACAAAATCCGTTGCATCTACAAGAGCTTCGGTCCTATCGAAGCTATCAATACGACCAGCCAACGAAACACCAGAGGATAGACGAGCTAGGAAGAAAGCATTGAAGGCTTACAGGCATGAACGACGCCAGGAGCGGAAGCAGAATCAGCAAATCTTCAAGTCCGAACTCGTGAATGTCATGCGCCAAAAGAACAACCGTCCGACGCTTAAACTAGCCTGAGATTCATTTCTCTTATTGTGATATGTGATTAAATTTAATTAAGTGCAACATGCGATTGTCAGATCTTGAGATAGATTCTTAGGTGGGTCTCTTCGCATTTTCTGTATGTAACCGCTAGTAATTGCGTGAGTTCGAACTTAGAGTGCATGCGCTAGGCATCCATTAGTTTGGGATGATTTTTCTCATCTGATGGAATCGCTCGCTAGAAAGTCATCAGGTTGGTCGAATCGAGAGCTCAGTATTGCAACAGTATTTCTGATTGAATCCTTGGCAGCAAAATCTTCTCCTGCCTCTTTAAGGAAGTAATCCAAGCGCCAATGCATTTGATATCTGGTCTGCCATAGATCCCGTAACTGAGAGATTACTCGTTCATCGTTTGAGGTTAGGACATGGTTGATATGGTCCTGGAGACTCTGCCAGCGAGATGGATTGCGTATCTCTTCCAAGTACTCCAAACTGTCCATTAGATTCATTATCGTCTCTATGTGATCGAGTTCAATGGTTGATTCAAGAACTTCAGGCCTTCTGATGTCCAATCGACGGATGTTGTTGTAAACTTCCTTTCTATCAGTCTCTATGGGATATTGCGCAATGAAGAACGTGGCTTCATCTTCATTGAGGGGAAAATTGTTCAAGTTCGATATGTCGTTGATCCTATTTTTATGCCTATCGTCCTCAGTGAGAATCACACTTAACTTCTTATCGTCGTTTGACAGTTGAGTCAACAAATTGGTTAGTCTTAAGTGCATTAATTGTGCAGGCAAATTGCCAGGATTCAATCTCTGGAATTCGCTCGAGAACAGATATGCCTTTTTGTAAAATTTGTAGAAAAGCAACACCTCTATGATTGAAGCAGCGAAGTATTCATAGTTACAAGAGGCATCTCTGACGGCATCCATAGTATTGACTAGCCATCCTTGTATAGAATAGTCAAATCTGACATCTCGATGAGCTTTCTTCCTCTTCCATTCATTGTGGTCAAGGTAGAATTTATAACACTTTATGTTGCTTTCAATATACGGTATATAGCGATGTTTGAGACGAAGGGTATCTTTCAAACGCTGGTTGAACAATTCTCTTGCGTCGTCTATCCTATTATTGCGTATCAAATAAGCGACAAATTCGAAGAAAGCACATTGTTTTGAAATGTTTAATCTCGAAATAGAGAGTTCTAAGTATGTGATGAAGTTTTTGTGGACGTCGTCTGTATCGACGGAGTTGAGGAGGATCAATAAATATCTGAATAATAAATCGGGATCAACGGAGGTATCCCTAGGCAGGATACGTAACAATTTGTAACATTCAAGCAAGTTATGCTGCGTGAGGCTTAAGTACAATCTCTCAAGGAGAAAACCTTTGACTCTTCCATACTTCGGTTCCTGATTAATAGTCTCCCAGTACCAGACTTCTCGAGCCCTGTTGGCCATATCTGATAAAACTAAACCTAAAACCCAAAACTAAATAACAAAAAAACCAATTCTCAGCTCAACCACTTCTCTGTGGACACTGATGGGGCGCAAAAAAAAGTTATGTATCCGCGTGGAGTCGTGCGCTCTTTGCCATCCTTCTGGATCTCCTTAATTTAATAATCCATCGGACATTTTCATGGAAATTTATCCCAATGAATCTCTAACTAACATTTCAGTCTGCCTGCTCCAAAAAACATTGGACCATGGAGGCCCAAAAGATGTGGTGGCGTCGCCTCAATCTTGGCAGGTCAAAGCTGAAGGCGTCGGCTCGCGCCTCAGCATTACTATCTGGTTTCGCGATGGTGAGTAGTTTAGGGACACCTGTTCAAGATGTTAGCTACCACTATAGCATGATGAAATCAGTTTCCTAACCAGATAACAATGTCGATTCACTGATAGGTTGCACTAGTCGAGATACAATTGAATAGTGATAGCGAGGTCCCTCTCGGATTGTTGGTTGCATTTGTGATTTGCACGACATTATTGATTGCCGTCCATATGCTGTCCCTAATGATTGCCACCTGTATACTCCCACACATAGAGTCAGTTGCTATTATTCCAGGAACAACAGAGTACTCTGCTAATGATGGCACCCACGATAGGTTGAGAACTTATATTGAAATGTCATGGTTCTTCAGTACAACCATAGGTATATTCTTGTTTTTAGTTGAAATAGACCTAATATGTTGGGTGAAATTTTGGAATTATGGAACAAAATCAGGCACTAACATAGGCTTGATAGCATCGATCTCAGTTACATTGGCTCTGGTGCCAATATTTGTATTGTTTATTTTGTTTGCAGTAAAATTTTATCGCAATCTGGTGACCCATCAGTTTGAGAAATCAGAGAGGGAAATATTCGAATTAGACACGCTCATAAACCAATTGAATCTGCATGGTCCCACCGGGGATACCATTGGCCATCAACAACCACAATCACAACAACAGCAACAGCAACAACAGCAGAATCAGCGACAACAACAGCCAAATGATATAATCTCACCAACGACCACGACAAATACCACAGTTGAAGAATCTCCGGTTAGAAAATAAATTATACTCGCTCTAGGAGCTCTTGGATTGACGATCTCAGCTTTTGGACAATTTTAGGTCCTAAAAGCATGAAAGAAAGTGGTTGGTCGTTGATGAAATTATGAGAGAGGAAGACGATGACAGAAAGAGAGAGAAGGAGAATCTTTGCCCAAGAAGTTAAACGATCTTCGACAGTTTCAATGAAGTATTGACTTGAGGAGTAGTTCTTAGGTAATGTTTGAGATTTCCTTTGGCCATTGTCATTCAGAAGTTTTCGGCATAGCATCTTGACGAGCTCTGGTCTCACTCCGGTTCTGCTGCCCCCATGGCTCTTTTTGTCATGCATCGGTGGACATTTAGTGTTACCTGTTGCTGCCGTAGGACTTTGCTGCGCCACCTTAGCTCCTGGAGCCTTTATTGAAATTCCCATTTTCCCCACCGAGAGGTGATTATATTCTCGCAAAAGTGGAGAGAACCGGAGAGAGATGGAGAGAGAGAGAAAGAGACAGAAAGCAGGTTTCAAGGAGAGATTAGCGGCAATGGCTAATTATGTATGTGTCGGCACGGAGACAGAAGTGAAAAGCAACAACGAGTCGCAACTGATTGTTACACTTTCGAAAGTGGAAGCAGAACAGGGACATTCCAGTGGTCCAGTAGTTGCTATTTCATTCTAAATTGAACACAACGAGAGGCGAGAGCACAATCTTCATTACAAATTCATAGTCTCAACGAGAAGAGTGGTTGTTGGTTGGCCTAAAATGAGTCGTCGGTTGCTTTCAACATGAAAAGTGTAACTCTGCCAAAGTGAGCAACTTATTCAGACAGTCAGACTAACGAAAGATTTGGGAGCAGAGGAAATGTGTTGTGAGAGAAAAAATAAGACAAAACTGTTTCTCTTCGATTTGAGAGCATTGTTTTCACAGCAAGCACTTATTGTCAGTGTTAACTGGCAAAAAGGCACCTATGACGCAACAGATCCGCCATTTTGAATTGTTTCCTTTTTCTGTCCCACTGTCTCGCTCTCGACAGACGATCAGTATGAATTGGTGGCGAAATAAGCTAAGCTCAGCAAGGCGATTCTGTCCACCAATTGGGACTCTTTGTCTCGCTGCTGATTTGCCTTGGCTGCAAGCCATCAGTTTCAGGCTCTCGAAACAAGCCAAAATATGACCGCTGCAGTTGGCCATCTCCATCTCCTTGACTTGCAGCACAGCTAAGGATCGACTTCCTCAAACTGTGCCCGCAGGAAGGAAGCTGAGTGGTGGTTGAATTCATGGATTTGGTGGCCAAGAAGTTGATTTTTTCCACCCACCTACCAAGGCGAGCTTGCCTGCCTGTCGTCTTCCTGCGGGCCGAGCTCGATAATCATTGAGACATACAAACAATGACGTGGCAACAAAGTGCACTTGTTGCCTTGCGGTGGACGCCTTGTGCTATCGATTGCCATTCGGCGGGGGGAGAGAGTTTTTTTTTCATTGTTTTGTCGTGGAAAACAATCAGGAAGAAGGCCCCTCTAAGTGGAGGCAGTGGCAGTCGAGCTTGGGTTGCATTATTGAACGATGATTGATTACGAATGGCGACTGGAAGTTGAACGAGCACTGCTCGAAGTGAAAGAGCCTCGCCTCCCATGGACTGTGGCCCACCGAGACGGGCGCTGCTGAGCTGGCCGATTTCAGTTGTCTAAAGGGCCTGCTTGCTGACTCGCTTGCCAAGTGGTGGTCGGATGTCATTGCGGCCGGATTAGTCATCAATTTTTTCAGATTTTATCCCTCCACAAAGCGAAAGTGTCCATGATAATGTCTATCTGTGAGCCCAGGAGCGCGTCCAATGCGTCGCGAGTTTGGCTGCAGCAGCTGGAGTGGGAGCAGTAGCAAGAGCTGCTTGAAAGTCTGCTCACGCTGAGCCGCAACAATAATAATAATAAACCAACCGGCGACTGTCCGTTCAAGGCAAAGGCAAAAGGAGAGGAAAAGGCACAGGTAGAGGGAAAGCCAAAGGCAAAAGCAAGGCCTCTCTTTCTCCTTTGGCTGCCTCTTGTTGCCCACCAGTTTCTTGGCTGGTGGAAAACGGAAATGGACGAGCTCCATGAACATTCTGGTCTCCTGGCTGGCCACTTATCGTGAAGGACCTCTGCAGGCGGAGTGGGGATCAGCAGCAGCAGCCGGCGGCGAGTGGCGAGCGGCGAGCGGCAAGCCTCGACGAGGAGTGGGAAATTGAAATGTCTGCCAGTAGAGCAGTGGGCCGATTTGGCTCCATCTTTGGAGCGAACTGTTTCCACCACCATTTCCATGGCCTATCTCTAGTGAATGGAGCTGGACAAGCGCGGCACAGGCGCAACACAGACTGTCGCGCCCACCGGTGATAGTGTGACTGACCACTGGAAGCCACTTGTCT
>Ga0058701_10005522_pt1 | contig 10522 bp, 4 predicted proteins | sample AgamicOrMae_FD_97039 | JGI IMG/M metagenome (GOLD analysis project Ga0058701, IMG submission 97039) | Agave microbial communities from Guanajuato, Mexico - Or.Ma.e | ecosystem: Host-associated > Plants > Phyllosphere > Phylloplane/Leaf | place: Guanajuato, Mexico | collected 2012-06-04 | reverse complement strand
TTAGTGAATCAATAGAAATGGGCGACTTTGCCCGTGCCTCCTGCTGCTCCTTGAAAGCATCTAATTTGGCTTCAGATTCCAACCTAGGGCCCTCGTCCTCTTCGTTTGGAAATAATTTTCGTAATGTTTCGTCCTTGATTAGTTTCAAGGTAGACAACTTGATTTTGAGCCCTGCAAGAAAAAGAAGCGATACATAGAGTATAGGATCGAAAGTGTTCATCTTTAAACAGGAAATCGGGACAAGTTTTCTCACATAAGCGCTCGGTAAACAAAACCACTAATACCTACATGATTGAAACGGGTTGTAACGAGACCGATTCATGATGATCTGCAGCTTCAAAAATGGAACACTACAGCTTGAAACTCATAATTATTAAGCAAAGATAAAAAGAACGCTTAGAATATGAAAAAAAACAACAAAAGGCAGCCTGTAAACTTGTCAACAAAGTGGGCTCCTAACGATCATAACCTACAAAAATCACATGTAAGTTGCTCTGCCAATACTTACTTTCGAAATTTTGTATGTACTCGTCCACCACGCCCCAATCTATCAGGACGTTGCGTAGGTCCATGGTAATTATTCAAACACTATGATGAAGATATTAAATACTCTAATGATGCTTGCCTCTTAAGTGATCAACCAAACCGACTCCATGAAACCGCGAACTGAATACTGGAGATTCGAAGGGCGCATGCGCCGGAGAGGGGGGGTCTCGTTCCCGCCAACATTAGAACGGGTAGCTAAGGCTTAGCTACCACAGCGATTTACTGGTTTTCCGATTTTTTCTTCTTTACTGTGTCAGCTAAGAACTTAGCTCTTGTAGCTAAACATGGCAGCAAATCCTCACTAGCAATCCGAGCTAAGCGGACTTAGCGAGGCAGATAATTATTAGCTTCCGGTAGACTTCTTTTTGCTGTGGTACCTAACTACAGGCCAGCTAAGGGAACTCAGGAGCCACAGTTAAAGTTGTTCTAACGTAAGAGTGAATATCTCAGGGAAGCATATCAGTAACTATTTATTGAGGTCCATAGCGGTATATGCATTTACCAATATTGCGACTCTCAACACATTGTAATTTCTACTGACCTACTTGTCATCGTGTATATCCCACTTAGGTGTATTTTTCCATTTTATCGTATAAGAGACAGACATGTAACCGTAGATTAGGTTCGCTGAATCTACGTCTGGTTAGGTTAAGTTTACGGGAAAAAATAGCAGTGGCAGGTTATGCATTAAAAGGTATAGCAGGTATAAGTAATTTTAGGAGAGATTGCTAACTTTTTAGCATTCATTTCTAACATTAGATATAGCTGCCAAAATCTTAGCGATGTCTGCTAAAGAGACGAATTTGCTCATTTTGTTGCCCTTGCTAACTAGTTAGTAGCTATAGCTAACGCTAGCAATGGCTGCTATAGAGTTAGCCACGGCTCCCAAAATGAATGCTCTTGGTATATCAACGCGTTAGCTGCCACTGCTAACTATTTTTCCCCTGCCAGATCACGTGCCTGCGATCCGAATCGCTATGGCTTCACTGTTGTCAAGCGTGATATCGCTAATTTTTCGGCAGCAGTAATAACACCCTGAGAGAGCGGCTTTTCGCTTAGTGACCGTAAGGTTAGGTTATTAAAGGGTAGGTTAGGTCATGTCACGTCCATTGCATCTCGCTTTGTTATTATCTTTTTTATTTTATTTTATCATTTTCATTTTTATTTTTTTTATTTATTTTTGTTTTTGTTTAAGCAGAAATTAAAATACAAGAAATGGGGAACTACATTGCTCAGATTGAAGTATTGTATTAGTGACCATCTTCAAAATTAGTCTTAGACGCTCTGTTCACCCAACGTATATTTACTTAACCAAACTCGACGTACCATTCATCGCAGCATTCACAACACTAGGTTATAAACTGATGCTACTGTCTTCACAGCGGCAAGGCGCTACCACCGAGAAACGTAAGCGGTATCTGGCTTTGAGACCGATTATTTTACGCAGATGTGGTGCCTCACACCTCGCTCTTGTTTCGCTCCGCTTGACTTGGCTTAAAAGATTACAAGAAGGAGGAACGACAATCTCAATTCCCAGAGAGTAAAAAAACGAAGTTTCAGTGTGAAATCAGCGAAAATGTTGGGAGCAGTTTTTCAAGATGATAAGTTGGAATGCACCCACATATGCTGGCCTTGAGGCCGAGAATTGTGTGGAGTGCGACGGAAGATTTATGCATTGCGTGTCGGAAAATGACATAAGATGGGAAGAAGAGGGAGGTAGACGCGTTCGCTCCCCAGCGTTGCACAAAATCACAGATAACGTATGTCTCTTGTTGAGAGCACTTGCTATGAAGCCATTTTTAGACTCTATAATCCCTGTAAACCTCTTGGCCTCATTGTACTCGCAGTTCATATTGCAGGAGGTACAAAACCCTCCCATGTACTTACGTGCTGCGGAAGCTGTCTTTCACTACTCTTCTACATTCCTATTTGGTGTCTATATTTTCGACGTTCGTGTAGAGCGAATCACGTGGTATGTAACTTAGCCTGTACCAGTGTTGTCAGATTCCGCGACTCTCTCAACTTTAAACGCGTCCTACTTTTTAACCGTTGCAAATAACATAATATTAAATCCTATTTTTGGAATGCTCAGCTCGAGAGCGATCCAAAACATACCCGACATACTAGGTTATCTTTAAGGGTTATCGAGTTAATCGCGATTAAAATTTACCAAATCGCGGAATCTGGCAACATTGGCCTATACTTACCGTTTCCAGTCTTATTGGAGCGGCGGCCGGGCGGAATTCAAAACACCTTTCTCTCACGGAGAAAATGATCCGTTGCCTCAACAAGACGTTTTGTCAATGTAGCCTCGGCGAACTAGATTTGTCGCGCTGATCATTTTATTTGTTACGTGGACATCTGTCCTTGTTGTGGTAACAACTGTTATTGCTGCCGTAACAATGCTTAAAATAGTCACCGCAACAATTCAGTTTTTTTTCGGATGTATTACTTATAACCGGACGTAACAAAGTATTTTTTTCCATGATTGACCTTGGGTTAGTTGACGATACGGTCAGGTTGGATGCCCGGTATCTCCTTTCGGTGTGACTCCCTTTGCCTTGGCGAAGAAAGGTATAACACCAAGTGTAGGAAGTGAGATGACCTGAATTCGCAGTGTTTCCTCTGTTTTAGTAGGCTTTTAATGCCAGGTTTAATACTTGTAAACGCGATATCAACAATTGAAAACCTGTAGATACCTCTTTTAAAGCATTGCAGTTTAGTGAAAATTACTTTAAGATTTTGCCCAAAACTTATGAAGTTTCCATGTCAAAACAGGAGTTATTTGATTTCAGACTTAAAACAAATATATAAAAATAAAAACTTACAAAAAAATGAACATGTATTTACTGCCTAAAAGGGTTCTCTGATCTTCCGTGTTTCATTTACAGAAAACGTAATATACTGATTTTTTCATTTTATTGATTTCTGTTGGAGGGTTGTCTTTTTTGAGCGTAGAACGATAAAGGTAAAAGACTAGACTTAAGTGCCCATTAGTGAACACAAATCACTTGGAAGTCAGCCTTGCCGTTTTATTTCATACAGCTATTGATAGATCTTAAGATTGGACGCCACTGAAATAACGTATTGCGAAACAGCTCCTTCAAAGAAAATGAGTTAAAAGACATCAAACATAGGAGAATGTTGTTTCTTTTTCTTTGTACAGGTATTAGGCATTTGATGAATGAAGTCGGCGCGTTTTTCTGAAAGTTTTTGCGTCTTATATTTACTCTTTTTATGCTTACCCATCATTGAAAATTAATTTGACCTTTTTAAAAAGGTACTTCAACTTTTCTACGGAAGTGTTGGGATTTAAATTTCGCGCAGCTGTTTTTTCACAGAAGTAAATGAACAGCACCTTTATTCCCCTTATTTCAAATTAAAGGATGAGGTCTACAGGACAATGCGCAAACGTACCATCAGTCAATAAAGTATTGCGCGCTCCAATTTTTTTGCATCTCCGTAACTTTGAAACGGAGAGATATACGCAAGAAAGGCACCAAATAAAATCGTTCGATCTTCAAGAGATCTATGAATTTGATTTAAGCTTTTTTGTCTTATCTCGCTTCGTTCCAAAGTTGCGGAAGTTTAAAAAAATTGGAGCGTGCAATACATAATTGACTGATGGTACATATATATTTCGGGAGATCAGGGCGGCTTCAAACGTAAAACTCTTCATTCGCCAGTAACTTACACTATAGAAAAAAAAAAGAGTTGGAAAATTTGCTACTTATTCAAAAACGAGTTACTGACCTACCTTACAAAATATCTAAAATACGAAGAACGCTCATATAGCCCTTTTATCGTGAATAAGTCAGGTCTAACTGTAGTAGGCTCAGGACCGGTTCTGATTGCAAGGTCATCTTTGAGATCACCTATCGGATGTATGATTTAGGTACAAAATCGGGGCAGTGTTGCCAAATTTCGTGACTCCATTACTTTTAAACGCGGTTAACTTGGTAATCGTTAGAGATACAGTAATTACATGATCAACCCCATTTTTGGATTGCTCAGCTCGAGAGCGATCCATAACATACCCAACTTTTTAGGTTATCTGTAGTGGTTTCTGAGATAATCGCGGTTAAAATCGGTGAATTCTCGAAATCTGGCAACACTGAATCGGATAACCAGTTCTCGCCATAGTAACCTGTGCTGGGCGGAAAATCCGCCTATTTTTTGTATTGAAAAAATAAAGAACAGGACATAGGATATTCTGATGGCCAGCATTACCGCATGTTCAGTAATCCGCGAAAAAAAGAAAAGTATGAGGTGTAGAGCTGTGGCACGCAAAATTTTTACCCTGTACTTACCTTAATGACAGTGTACCTTTGTTTCTTAAGTGCAGTCTTTCCTGTTGCAAAAGGCAAGCTATAAATCTAGCCCGGCCCATTTTCGTTGTCTTTCCCACTTCCTCTCGCCTCATTGCCCCGTTTTGTTCTCTCCCTTTAGGCAGTATCATGCCTTTGGCCAGAAGATGTTGGTTAAGTATCGGACACTGCGGCAAAACCTACTTTGAGAGAAATTCTCCGCTGAGAGCGAAAAGACGTAGATAAATACCTTGAACCCCAATGATTTAGTTTCCGCCATAAAAAGCCGCGGAGCACGGACTGAACAATTTGTATGCATTCTAAAAGGTGCCTGCGTCTTTAGTTCTACCACTCTAGAACACATTACATTATAGATGTTAACACGACATGAACGCTGTGGTTATGTCAGTTAAGCGAAGAATACATTAATATATTTAAGGTTACATCTCGTGGCTTCGCTGCCACTCCTTGAAGATGTCACCAAAACTGAGTTCACCTTCGTCTTCGGGGCAGTGTCTAAGTAAGCAACATGGTGATGATGACCGTGACTGTAAGTTAACGAACGCCAGGTCACGAGTATTTTGCCTCGCTTCGTGAATGCTATGATTGGCTTTTAGCAATTGGATGTGGAACATCTGAGGTTGGGAACTCGACCTTCCAAGTTTACAATGTGCTATTGTTTCCGGTATTATGAGGATATCCGTCTTGTTGCTCATGAAGTAGAGGAACCTAAAGAAGCAGAGGAATCATCAGATAAAATAAACAACTTAAACATTTGCCCAATTCGTTAAGTCGTGCGGTATTTGGTGAGGAGGGAAGCTGACCTTGACCTACCCGAATTATAATTGTTGGCCTTGGAAGTTTTTGATTAGCTTGCCGAGATGAAGTGTTTCCCCGCGGCCAGCACCCAGTGCCAAGAGCCCAGTGTTGAACGCTCAACTTACCACGTCTACCTCCCTGCGTGCCCTTTTCTCCTGGTTCGCTGAAATGACGTCGAAGGGCTGGCTAGGCTGCCCTGCCATCTGCTAACTGCCGACGGTCTGCACGGTGATGCGACGCAAGGGTTGACCCACTGGAAAGAGACTTCGACTCAGTGCATGTCTCGGTCGCTGCCGCAACTCCGCTCACAATCCCCACACATCCAAGTCACTGCATAGGCGTTTTCGCCTTTGCTTTGTACATCGACAAAGTAGCTTTGAGGGTATTGGAATTAACAAAGCCAGTGGCTTACAGGCTACTCCCTTTTCCTCATTGATTTTATTTCCATAACTTTACCCATCCATGAAAGGTCTTCGCAAATACTGAGGCAGAAGTTGCATGTACCTCTCCCCTCGCACGATCATGTTGATTCTTTCCAACCAATTTACAAGCATCAGTCACCAACTCGGAAACTACAATGACCATAAATCAGGCGACGTTTCGTTCAGAGAAATTCTTCGGTCGATGACAAGTCATCTCTGCGATGTTGAAGAGTTACGAACATGTCTTGTTTTGTGTGACTTATCACGGAGTTGTTCCCCGAACAAGTCTTTGATAAAACCCTAAGAGGCAACAAATCTGGCAATGTAATCGCCGTTATTTTAGCGCTCAACGGCGTCCTGTTACCATTAGTTTCCTGTTGTCCTGAAATGAAAGATGACACATCTGGCAACTGTGCAACAATAAATAAATTTTGCAACGTCGTAAAGCTCCTTTCTTTACCCAGATTGAGGAGACGCAGGCGCAGATGTGCCAACATTAACTCAAACATTTCGGCTGTAGGAGCTGCTGGGGCGGCCCTCGGCGGCCCTTAGCGGACATAGTGACGTCACCCGTGTAATCATCTATCATTGGGAAGACAAGGCAGCTCAAGTGACGGTATCGCAGTTACGCTCTTCGTCGCGAAGCGCCTCGCTTGCCTGACTGAATGCCAAATCATTTCTAACTTTTTTTGGGCTCAATAATAATGAACTGGAGTTGACACTCTTGAGAAATGGCCTTCTATACTTAGAATATACTTCGCGACTCGCGAGGAACGCTGAAATCTTTGTATTGATATGAAGTGCACCTGAATCTGTATAGGCGTTAGTTTACGGCCATCGTGAAATTTTACGTCTACCATAGCGGTTTGATGTCGTTCTTATTGGTTGAGTGCTGGTCCTCCACCTGAAAGCCATTTCTGGAATCTATTCATTTTTTCATGTTCCTTTTTATTTGGCCCTGGAACAACATTGACGTAAACTTTTGCTTCTGGTATATTTATAGATCCGAAATGATATTCCTGGTTTTGGGTCATGATTGGATCCAGGGGCGTAGGTCCACTTTTCTAAAAAATTAAGATAAATCGTAAAATATGTTGTTTACACCTTGATGGACCCTGTGAAAGCGGAATTCTCGATGCTCCATTGTTTTCCCTGAACTGAAAGTGTTCAAAACAGCGTGAGTCGCAATTTCATGCTGTGTGATTTGACACAGCAAGACCTGTATAGGGTCATAACCCTATACGGTCATAACTATTTCTTATTAATGTCAAAATTACGATTTTGACGACGTGCAAACACAGAACTTACAGTTAAAAGCTATCTTGCCGCTATTCTTGAAGCAAGCCATAGCAAATTTGATTGTGCAAGGACGGAGTGTATACGTTCTTTTGTACAGTTCTAGAATTTGTACAAGGTATGGCGTATGTTCTCTTAACTCTTTCGTTCTAATTATCATATTGTAGTCATTGCATTCAGGCAGGGCTTCTTTTAGGTATTTTTATTCATCTCTAAAAAGCTGTCCAACAGCAACGGTGAGTCTCGGGAAGGAAAAGTAGTTGCTTTTGTAAAATATACTTTTTTGGAACTACACCTCTTAATGAAATAATTACTGACGTTCGTGCTTATCTTTGTGTGTATCCTCCCCCCCTCCTCTTTTTAAGTATTGGGAATCAAAGTGAAGATTTAATACGAATTTTTGCTATTTATTTTTATTTTTCTGTTTCAGGTAAACCGCTTAGAAGACGAGCATACCCTACGATTTGTACAATTGAGAGCATAAGTCGTTGATAGTGGTTCGTTCGGCGCAAAAACTGTTGTCGTGGCAGCACTGCTTGGGTTTCCATAGTGGAGTTGAAAGAGGAAACATTTTGCGAGTGTCCTTGATCAAAACATTCAGAAAACAATCATGAAACTCAACTTGTACTGTTTCAAGCGCCAGAAACGATGGCATATTACAAAACGTGTTGTGTTATTCCACCCTTACCACAAAGGTCCAGCAGGGCTGTCTACATGATTTTGCGCGGTATGAAAATCCACTGTCAACGAGTTATGATATCGACTGTACCTTATCATGCAGACGCAAAAGGTACGTCGATTTTCAATCACACATTGTTTCCCCGACCCTTTTAAGTAAGGCTCAAGAGTAAAACTTTTTTTTTCTTTCACTAAACTCCCTTTGTTGCTGAGATGTTTTTAAAGGTAACCGATGATGATTTGTCTTACATCATTTTTAATTCTGGCAACTTCTGTTGAATATATTATGTTTATTTCAACCTTATCTTACTGAATGGCTCCAACTTTCACTTTCTCTAGCATTTATTAAGGGCACTTCTGAAGGTTGTTCTGTGGCAGAGCGTTGAGACTGCAGCCAGTGGGTCCCTTGATAAAGCTCTGAATCCCTCTCCAATTTCATTTTCTTTTCTTCATCAAGTGATAATTTTTCTATTTGGCTGACGCCTTATTCTTTTTATTTTTATGAATACTTTCTTTGAAACCAAAGATAAGAGACTTTACTCTGGTATTCGCGATCAACTAAACCGCCTCGTATAAGGCAACAATCCAACAGTAAGAACAGCATCGACGTAAATAGTATAAAAGATACCTTTTTGTTAAAAACAAAACTACGGTTGTTATAGCAGGTTTTTGATGCCAATTTTCTAAACTGAAATGAATTAAAAGCATCCAATTTAGTTTTGCTGTGTAAATACAATTTCATAATGAATGAATTTTAAAAAAATGCAGAAATATAGGGGATGAACAGCCGGATTTGGAATTCTATAGAGTGGTCCAATACATGCGGATTCATTCGCTTGATGGCTTAGCCACAAAAACTCATGGAGTTAAAGTAGAACCATTTTCAAAAAACTTCAACTATAAAAGAGTATACACCCTAAGAGCTATGGGCCATGAAGTGGCACGCGGTGGTGCGTAAAGTGTTGGTTTTTTAATTGCTCACTTGGTTGTGGACGCGGGGTGGCAGTTGAGTTTTTGACGAGAGTTTCCCATTTCAAAGTCTAACATCAGCCGCAAAGGTGGTTTTAATTCGGTGCAGGACTGTATACAGGACATCTTGTATATATTTAAGGTACAAAATATCTCAATAGCGTTATTAGGAAGTTTAGAGTCCACATCGTGGATTCATGGGCTGTATAATGTATCTTAGGCAAACCTTAGGAAAGGGACCTCATATTTCCATGGTGGTATCTGTCGTCACTCCGATGATTCCGTTCATGCCGTACAGCATCAGGCCACTCAGATAAACGAAAAATAATGTTCATACAAAAAAAGGAAAAACGTTACCATGATTAATGTATAATTGAATTGATCACACTGCTGATTTATTCAAGAAATCAAGATGTAATGACTTCAGCAGAAGACATAATACGTGATCAGAATGGTGAATCTTACACTCGCTTCTGTTGAGTCTTTTTGTACCAATGAGGTACATAAAATTGTCAGCCATCAAGTCTTCAAATGTGTTTGAAATGCCATCTAATGGAATTAATTACAGCCACTCCTTATTTATATGAAGATAATTATCTTCGTAAGATAAAGAACAAAATTTCTTTCTCTTCGTTTATTACTTTAATAACCTTTTTCATTCGTTGATTTTTTTATCGGAATGATCGTAGTGTTGCACAGTATCATCGTGTTTCAGCGAGTAGCGAATCCCAGTGCACTAGGTTTACATAGAAATTCAGCTTACGCCGTACAGGACCTATAATGCCCTCGAAACTGGGGCTTACTGCGTGCTATTGGCGTTTATTCCCTGGATTTGGCCGTGCTGTAGTAATTTTTTACCGTCCTGACCAGTCTTGTATGCTACGCCGCATTCATGAATAAAACGACCCAAGTCCTTGGGACATGCCTACGCGAACCATTCCACAAGCCCCACACCCACTCGCTAAACCGATGGAAAGTAAGGAAAAAATATTAAAATTATAACGCAGCACAAATTTTTCAGATCTGAATGCTTTTTTCCACCTTTGTATTCCATGGTTTAAGCGTGTATTACATGAGACGAATTAACGAGTTTCAACCGGGTATGTTAGATTAACATTGTTCATCTCGTTGCTAACTCTTTACTGCGTTGAGGCCAAGCCTGGTGGGGCTCATTTCTTTGGCATTAAGAGGTAAGCTGCACCAGGCATGTCACTTGTATGTTTTTCTTAGTTTCCGGAATCCGCGCCTTGCTTGGCTTGACGAATAAAGGCGAAATACAAGTAGAAAATCAATCCCTCACAACAAAAAAAAACGATCAAATGAAAGGACGTGTTTAAAAAATCGATCAAGTGAAAGGGTACGTTTCAAAAATCGATCAACTGTAATGTATAAGGGTAGCAGTTGATTGCTTTTCAAAGTAAAAATTGTTTTTGATCGATTTTCAAACGGCTATTTTCACTTGGTCAATTATTAATTGGAGTGTTT
>Ga0058701_10005521_pt1 | contig 10522 bp, 4 predicted proteins | sample AgamicOrMae_FD_97039 | JGI IMG/M metagenome (GOLD analysis project Ga0058701, IMG submission 97039) | Agave microbial communities from Guanajuato, Mexico - Or.Ma.e | ecosystem: Host-associated > Plants > Phyllosphere > Phylloplane/Leaf | place: Guanajuato, Mexico | collected 2012-06-04 | reverse complement strand
TTCATATCAACTACTATAAAACGTAATTTCGCTTATAAGACGAAGGGCTGTTGGTACTAATGCTTAGAGTATCTGTCCGGGGTCATCGGGAAAGTACTGTCACCGTCCGGTGTTTTTTTTTTTGCGAGGGCTTCGGCCCTTGCTTCTTTGCGTCTCGTTTAAATCAACTAAACAAAAGAACGTTGACTTTGCAACTTCTTTCAATTTCTGAAAAAAATTAAACATCGCATGGACAAAAACTAAAAAAAAATAAATAAAAAAACTCCCTCACCGGGCTCTCTGACTTCAAGGGCTCCGGGATAGAGCCCCGGATGCCCCGGTGGTAGGCACGGCCCTGGCCATGTCCCATATCCAGAGTTTCATCTGAATCCCGCTTGTACTTTCTTCTCCAGGAACCGTTACAGACTACAGAGTACACACGACATTTTTTAAAATCCACTTTTTCGCTCTCTTATGACCTTAAAACGTAAAGATTCATCAAAATCTCAATATTGCTTTTTTTCACTTATTTCCCTATTGGGAGCGTAAAAAAAGCAAAATGGAAGAGAGACAGGCAGAAAGAAGGGGAACTTCTGGTCCTGTGCTTAAGGTTACATTGAATGAACATAAATGTTATCTATGAAAAATCTGCTCTTTGAGAGGATGACCATGGAAAAATTCCACAAGCACAGTATGATCGAGGATAAAGGCCACTGTCTTCATTGGAAAAACGATAAGGGGAAAAAAATACCAAACCTTTCTTCCTCGCATAAAATTTTCATCGTTAGGAAAGGACACGATTGTACGAAAAAAAAAAACAGCTGACATCAAGTTTTATTGAGGCTATCACTAAACCTTAAAGATTGAATTTCCTCCAACTCGCGTGTTCTATCATGCGTCCAACTATTACATCGTATTCTAAGGAGGATGTTATACCAATACCGCCGCGAATGTTTAGGCCAGGTTTGGATAGGTTATGTGTCTTATTAAGCGTTGCTTCGCTTTCCTTTAGCTTGGATTTTCTATTTAAACTTTTTAAGTCTGATTGCTTTTTTAGAAAAATTATCAACTAGCTTGGAATTTCAAAGAATCTGATTTTCAAACTAAATTACCGACGCAAAGAGATTCAAATTGCATTGATCAAAGAAACGGTAATAAAGATGAAATAAGCGCAAAATAGATTCCTTTCAACTTTTTTTTCTCCTCTTCCTGTTCTTCTTTTTGATGTATTTCACATGGACGGATGCCGCGTGTAAAATTTATCAGACAACGAGATCTGTACTCGATCATGACCTTCTAGTCGGAAAGTCCTTTAGCAATTAATATATATTTAGTCTAGTGCTGATATCTCTTTGTCAGCTGTCGTGCTTCTTCCGATTTTTCCTTAGACTACGAACGGACTCTAATTAATTCTTTGATAAGTGCATTAGCCCGATTGATGGTTGTTCCTGCCGAAGAGTTTCCTTTGGCATTCTGTGCAAGTAGAATCATTTTTCGTTCCTTATTTTTCTTTTTCAGGCAATAAAGAAAAATATATAATTCACGATGCGTGGGGACAACTGAGGTCTGGACGGCTCACCGGCATTATGGGACCCTCAGGAGCAGGGAAATCAACATTGTTAAATGTCCTGTCAGGACGACGGTGAGTTCAGAAATTATTGTTTCCTCCTACTGTACTTCAACGGAGCTTACTTTTTTGGTCAGCTCTATTCGCACGCCTTTGCTAATACAAGGGAGACTTGAACGCACGGAAACCAACCTAATACATTTTGAATGGGGCAGCGTGTGAATAGTCCTTCCGTACTTTATACCTCTCTTATTCCACCTTCCAGAGCCAAGTTGAGCAGCTCGAGATTACCAAACCTTGGTTAACCTAAGCAAACATATGAATGCGGCCCTTAATTGGACCAAGCTGATCCCTTAAGGATGTTTCGTCAACTTAACAAGTCAAATTCACTAACGCAAGTTGTACAAAAAGTGACCCAAACTGTGTATAATAACCTGGAAAGCACGAAACACTATAACGTTTGACTAAGTAAGCAATTGTGATTATTTGGAACCCAGTATTTATAGTTATTTCAATTTTTAACAATATCTCCCTATAACTAATTTTTCCCTATAAAATGACTATTCAGGAGGTTTTTGTTAATTTTTGTTTCTTAAACGACGGAAAGATACTGTTTTTATAGTCTCAATTTGTTCATCTTAACTCGATCAATCGTTGGGAACGTTTTTTAAACAAACTCATCAAGCAAATTTTCTCGTAAAACATAAAAAAAACTTCAATATTTTGATGAAGGTCCATAGGTCACGTAATTCTTTCTATCTTTGAATGCCTCAAACTCGAAAGTTAGAAGGGTGACAAGTCGTTTTTAGTCCTCAGGCGTGTGTAATAGCATCTTACAAAGCTGTATTTCTGATTAATTGGAAGTCCTAATGCGTGATGCCTATACTGCGACAGCGCCACCTAGTTAGTCTTTTTTGAACCCTGTGTCCTATCGGTCCTACCCAAACAAACTCCGCCATATTGCTTTTGCCTCTGGATTTAGCCGAGGTACTACGAACAGTAAACTGTTCATACGAAGTACGTTAAACGCTAGGTAAAGTGTGAAAGGGCGCTGGAGAACCTACACACAATATACAAAACCTAAGTTTTTTTAAATAGACAACAAGCATTCTTGACATAACCTCAATGTGAGCCCTTAACAAAAAAAGACGTTTTCGACGTGTTGTGCGTCTAAAACTTACCCTGAATAAAATAGGCTACCGACTGCAGACTTTCATGTGATCTTTGATGTTATCTTCTCTCGAGCAGGGCTTATTTATTCTAGGTTGCCATAAGGTTCAGCGTCAGGAGGATTTCAGTTCAGCCTCTTTACATCTGTTAAATTGGACTTTTTGCATTTGAAAGTAACAAAGATTACCAGTTTAAAAACAGGACTTTCGATTTCTTCATCGCAGATCTGTTTCCTGTCGTCCAGCTAATTTTGATTCATTTCATGCATACAACTGGTCGACAAGTGTTTTCGAAATATCTAATGGTAATTCTCACAACCGTTGATTAATTCCTTAAGAGGAATTTTCAAGACTTTTAGCAAACGGTTTCGAATGGAATAAGCAGCAGTTGCTCCTTTTTTTCTTTTTGAAAAGTATTCTTAATGACGAAAAATTGACAATCCCATATTTTTAACGAAAAATGGTCTTGGTCAACTTTTTTTCTCAGTTAAGCAGCCCCGATCAAAAAAACAATCGGCCTTATATGTGGCCAATAGTTTATGTATAAGCTAAATGAAAAGATTTTTTATTTATTACTCGTATGAGTCGTAAGACTGTTCCCAGGTCCAAAAAACCGGTAAGCCCATCTCAGCGGCAACGAAACTGACTCTACGTCTACGTACCGGATCCACTAAAAATCTTACCGGATCCGGTTAAATTTTTACCAGGTCCTCTTACGATAAATTTTTACCGGAGTTTAAGTGGATCCTGTACAGGATGTTGTACACGATATAACAACCGTGTCGCGGGCTTGCCTACCTGGGCTCCGCCAGATGGTACCAACGTCAACCACTAGATGGCGATCTGATCGTGACTTTCAACCCTCTACGTTGTATATTACCATTGTAAGGATTGTGGTATATGCAACCAAATAACAAAATAAAAAAATGAAAAACTGCATAGCTCACAATAACACAGCCAAGAACCCTTTCTGCCTGAGTTTGAACTCGTTGAAGGTCAGGGGGCGGCCTCGTCAGCCCGAAGCTTCTGGCAAGATCGTTTAGATGGCGCCACGGTCGAGCCGCCCGAAGTTAGGCAACACGCATCAGGACGCACACTTCCAATAAAAAGAGCCTGTTATAGGCACCATTTACCTCGATGGAACATCCTTAAGGGGTCCCCTACCTAATTCTAGTTGTGTTGGTGTTCAGGACTCGGGGTGTAAAAGGCATGGTCCGCGTGGACGGGCAGCCGGCGTCCGAGAAGGTCCTGCGGAATCGGTGCTCTCTGGTCAGCCAGGAGGTGTCCTTGATGGGGGCGCTGACCGTCAGCGAGACGTTGCGCATTGCTGCTGACCTCAAACTAGGACCTTGTGTGCCGCCCGCTCAACGAGCTGCTCTGGTGCGCTAAACTCTTAAGTGGTTGCTTTTCTCTTTATTTTAGTTACCGCTTATTTTTGTCTTTTCGTTACACAAGTTGGTGATATTCAGTCTGCTCTCGTGCCCAAATCCTTTACAGAGCCTAGCCTAACGTAACTAGAAAGACTAGTGAGACAGAGAGTGGCCAACTCTAACGGTCCGTTTGAATTACAGAGATCTCATTGGTTGGGATCCAAAACTTGGTGTAGTCACGTGGTATAATTGGCCACTCTCTTTTATACCACAGTCTCTCTTCACGTGATATAAGGGAATCGGGACTGGAGGAAAAGAGAATTATACGCGGGACGAAAGCGCTGTGTCCCGGGAGCGTCACATCCAAGTTCCACAAAGTAAAACCAAAATATCTCCTTTAGGGAGTTGTACATGTTTTCGACATAAATAGCACGGGGCACGAATTCTAATCATTTTTTCGAGATGGGATTATGTGCAGCTATATAATGTAAAAGGTTTCGGCGAGTGGTTTGCTTTGATGTGACTGAAATTAAGGTCTACCTTGGAAAATTACCAATACGTACTACCTCCGTTTTGTTTTCACTCCTCAAACATGTGAGAATTCCTGAAAGCAAGTTTTCCGTTTTCACTTTGCATACTGCTTACGTTTTCATAAAACTCCCTTAGTCCAAACTGAGAGCGTATTTTAGTAAAACAGCTCTGAAATTACCAAAGAGAAAAAACGGTACATAGATAAATTATGTCCGTGAAGTTTCACGAAGTAAATTATTTCCTCAAATACCAGCGTTTTACCGAAAGAAATCAACTACTTTTTCTGCAAGTGAATCTGTCAGTTATTTACCTGGCAATATGCAATTATTTACTTTCATGTGTTGGTATAATAAGTTAAAAAGAGACGCAAAGCCTTTTTAACATCAATCATTAACGCTGACAGATGTCTGAATCACCATGATACTTTGTGTTTTCAAATGAATATTTACTAGGTACTTTTGTTCACGGTGCATTGTCTTAAATTTTACTTTCGTTTCCCCCCACTCCCCTATTTTTTTGGAAATTGGTACTTGCTTTGCAGATTGATTAGACCAAACTGGTTTGCAATTTTCATCACCCATCTAGAAAACAATAAATTTTAAAAACAGGACTGTCGATATCTTCATGCGGATCTGTTTCCCGTCGTCCAGCTAATTTTGATTCATTTCATGCATACAACTGGTCGACAAGTGTCTTCAAAATATCTAATGCTAATAATTCTCACATCCGTTGATTAATTACTTAAGAAGAATTTTCAAGACTTTTAGCTGACGGTTTCGAATAGATTAAGCAGAAGTTGCTCCTTTTTTTTTCTTTTTGAAAAGTATTCTTAATGATGAAAAATGGACAATCCCATATTTTTAACGAAAAATGATGGTCTTGGTCAACTTTTTTTCTCAGTAAAGCAGCCCCGATCGAAAAGCAATCGGCCTTATATGTGGTCAATAGTTTATGTACAAGCTAAATTAAAGTATTTTTCATTTAATACTCGTATGAGTCGTAACACTGTTCCCAGGTCCAAAAAACCGGTAAGCCCATCTCAGCGGCAACGAAACTGGCTCTACGTCACTACGTCTACGTACCGGATCCACTAAAAATCTTACCGGATCCGGTTAAATTTTTACCGGGTCTTCTTACAGTAAATTCTTACCGGAGTTTAAGTGGATCCTGTACAGGATGTACACAATATAACAACCGTGTTGCGGGCTTGCCTACCTGGGCTCCGCCAGATGGCACCAACGTCAACCGCTAGATGGCGTTTCTTGGAGGTCGAACCGCGCGCTGCCGCGCGAACTTTTGACTTTGTTTTGATTCGCGCGCGTAAAGACGGAACATGTTTACATAGCGCGATGGTGAATTGGTATTATTTAAACCTTGCTAAAGCTGTGGGGTTATCACTGCAACTCAAGTAAAGGATTCAGTGGTCGTCTTTCAAGTTATTTAAGGTTCGGAAAAAAGGATATTTGCCAGCAATCTTTAAACCAAAGTCTGACCGGGATTTTCCCCAAGTTGCGTTCGAGATAGTGGCCTCGCGTAAAGCTTAGTGACCTTTGTGGTAACGGAACGGATGACAGAGGACAGTAAAAAAATATTGTCACCACATCAACCTAAATACTGCTTGACAAAGGAGGACTGAATGGTCGCGAATCGGGAAACTTTAGCTAGCTAGATACCTATCATTAGCATACTTTCAACGCATTGATTATTTTTCAAACAAAATCTTTATGAAACGAGCGGTAAGACGAAGTTCCAGTCCGAGTGTAGCATAGTTAATCCAGTCGAACGAATAATTTGGTTGCGCGGTTGAAAAATGCAAAATGAAATAAATTTATTACGATACGTTAAAACTGCGCCTTAATGAATAGAAATCCATGGAAACTCTCCGTTGGACAATTGGCGCGTTGCACAAATTCTCTCTCCGTCGACTCCACAGAATAACCCATTTAACGTGAGTCTTCTCAGGGCGATGGCATTCAGTCGAACACGTCAATAGGGTTACTATATTGGAAACCATTTTTGCCGCACTGCCTGGGGTCGTTTTATAAAGATTTTGTTTGAAAAATAATCAATGCGCTTAAAGTACACTAATGTCAGGTACTTAGCTAAAGTTTCCCGATTCGCGACGATTTAGTCCTCCTTTGTCAAGCAATATTCAGGTTTATGTGACAACAATTTTGTTACTGTCCTCTGTCGTCCGTTCCGTTACCACAAAGGTCACTGAGCTTTACGCGAGCTCTCTATCTCGAACGCAACTTGGCGACAATCCCGGTCAGACCTTTGTTTAAAGATTGCTGGCAAATATCCTTTTTTCCTAACCTTAAATAACTTGAAAGACGACCACTGAATCCTTTACTTGAGTTGCAGTGAAAACCGCACAGCTACAGCAAGGTTTTAATAATACCAATTCACCATCACGCTATGTAAACAACGAGTTCCGTCTTTACGCGCGCAAATCAAAACAAAGTCAAAAGTTCGCGCGGCAGCGCGCGGTTCGACCTCCGAGAAACGCCATCTAGCGGTTAACGTGGGTACCATATGGCGGAGCCCAGATAGGCAAGCCCGCAACACGGTTGTGTATACATCATGTACCAGTACATCCTACGTAGGTTTCAGTTTCGTAGCTGTTGAAATTGATTTTTTACTTGCGCATGGGTTTTGAGGCGTAAACTGGTGTCAAAAAAATAATAATAACTAAGGTACAGCTGTTCTTCGAGGTTTCAGCAACTAACTGATGAAACGCTCGTAAGATGAAAAGTATTTTCGCCGTACCGAACAGCCCATATGAAATGCATCATCGGATTTTTGATATCGTCCGTGCTTTGATATTGACTGCGCTTTGGAATTGTATTTGTTTTGATATTTGACATAGCCTGTGTTTATTTACATCGACCATGCTTTGATATCGACTGTGCTCTGATGTCGACCTTATCGTATAGCCCATATGAAATGCCTCAAAGTTTTGATATCGCCTGTAGTTTTATATCGACCATGCTTTGATATCGCCTGTGTTTTGTATCGGCCATGTTACGATTTCGACAATATTTTGATATCGAGTGATTGCATGTACTATTCCAGTACACTCACTGTCAGTACGCTCCGTTACGCTACAGAAAAGCCCCTTTAGATGGAAGAGGCGCCGAAATGGGTTGGTTATAAAATAATGCCGTCGTAAAGAAAATAAAACCGCCATTTTAACGATCGGATTTTTTCAGGTTCTGGATATTGCCTCGATGCTCGGATTGGACGAGTGTCTGAAATCCTACGTCAAGAATTTGTCTGGAGGAGAAAGGAAACGCGTATCTATCGGCGTTGAATTAGTGACAAAACCTAACCTCATGTTCTTCGACGAACCTACAAGGTAAATACTATTTCACCAATGACTTAGAAAGGATGTAGACGTTTGGCATCTACAGTGCACGTATTTCTCTTTAGTATTCAAAGTTTGATTGCAAACTGCCAACAGTAGGACAACCTAGTCTTACGTTGTTAAGAATAAGCTACCTTAAGTTGAAGCCACGCTGTAGACGTATGAGACAGTTTACGATCATTTCCAATAGTCACCCTACTTGGCTCTGTTTATTCCGCAGGCTAGCGCAAACAGAGCTCTAAAATAACTTACAATTAGCGAACATGAGATGATTCACATGTTGCAAACTGAGAAAGTCTATTACGGTAAGCAGAAAGTCACGTCCATTTCCATTTTTTTGATCATTCAAGAGTTTGGGTTCGCTATCCAAGTGGATGGTGTGTGCCTCGAGGCTATCATTTAGACTAGGACAACTCAAGCTAGTCCTGCGAATACTTTAAGCTATATTGAACAAGGCCAAACTTAACATATTAAACTCTACCAAGGATAGGAATCCGTGCGAAAAAAAAGACGAACGCGTTTCGGTCCCGTTCCTTGGCCGGAAAAAGGAACATCGTTCCGTTCCTCTTCCTTCACCAAAAAACAGAAAACAAACAAAAAAAATTGAGAGAGGGAGAGATCGAGTTCTGTTCATCTTTCCATCTAGAGGAATGTCGTTCCTCTATGCGTTCCTACTATAGTAGTCGGATCAAGTTATGTCGCAAGGGACCAAAAAAGTACATGCAATAAGGATTTAGTGAATGAGATTGCCTACATCGTTGCAAGGTTTCTTTTATGCGGATTCTATCAAAGATTCCGCATGGACCTTTGTCAAATATTGTATGGACCTTTGTCAAATAATTATAGTAGCTTCTGTTCTAGAGCAAGCACTTCTCTTGCCCACCTGCCCCCTATAAAATGTATCAGGTTGGGTTCCGTGCGCTCAAGCTACCTCCCATTTAAAATGCACTACGTGCGAACAAGTCTCCATGCATTTGCGCCGGCGGGCGAACAGCCAAGACCTTTCTTTAAACCACGCAGGGCTTCCAGTGAGTCTGTTTTATCTTTTTTTCGTTTTCGGAACAAAATTGACCATAGACGTTGTTTGCGCAGAACTAGTAACACTTTTTCAAAACACACGTAGGCTTGAATTATTTTTCGAAGGTCACTTTTTGGTCACAATGAGGAAATTTGTCACTTTCGTCTGGCTGAAAGGTCACTAAAGTCATTTAATGCAGATAAAACTTGACTGGCAGCCCTGAACCTCTGTGAAGATCGGATACTAGCGGACGGGCGGAGGTTGACTGCCGTGTCAATAAGCTTTTCAGCACGCACCTCCCGGAAAGGAACGAAAAACGCTCTTGCGTTTTCCTCATTCCCGATTTTTAATTAGTTCTCGTTCCGTTCCTTTCCAATTAAAAAAGGAGAAAAAAAGGATGTCTAGCGATCGGGAAACCGGGAATTTACCGGGAAATTGAATGACCCGGCAGAAAACAGGAAATTGCCAGGAGTTTCGCCAAAATGCAGGAAAATCCGGGAATTTTCATTACATTATATAATTTTAAAAAATATAAAATTGCACAGCCCGTTTTTTTTCTTTTTTTCAAAGGAAAAACAAAATCCTTAAAAAAAACTTTCAACGATTTACAAAATACATCTAACTAAACTTTATTTCTTAGAAGGAGGGTCCAAATAAAAAGGTAGGTTAATGTAAGTTTGAATTAGAATGTGGAATTTTGGGAATATTTTGAAAAAAAAAGATACGGGAAAACCGGGTATGAGCCGGGATTTTGAAGATGGAAAATAGGTAGACACCCTGAAAAAACTACTCGTCCGTCCCAAGTTCCACAAAAGAGGAACGACGTTCCTTTGAACGCGTTCCTTCCCCATCCTTGAACTATTGTTTGCTGGTACCGGTACTTTAAATTGAGACGTCCATTCGCTATAATAAGAGGAACTCGCTTGGTTTTGCGACTTCGATTGTCCTTGAAGTAAAATGCGTCTCGTAAACGTAATCGGCGCATCTCTTTCAATGCACTTGTCACGGCCGCATCATAAAAGTCGCTGTAAAAATGAGCAGAATATATTGGTTACAGTCTTTACGTAATGTGCTTCCACGTAATTAGGCAGAGATGGCATTAAAATTAGCCTCTAATGTTCAGGTGGGTCTTCTCACGAGTTCTTTTGGAGGGAACTGCTGTTAAGCTTATTTTCATGGTAGGCGACCCACGATCAAAAAAAAAAGGGGAAAAAAGGATAAAGGGTATATTTGAGAATGAGTTTTTGAGACCTTACCAAAATCCATTTCAACAGGAAATACTACCCGCTTAGAGGACAGTCGTCTATTAAACGCCCATGTTCGGGAATCCATGGATGATTGAGGCACGGGTATATGGTTTTCCCGTGGATATCAGTGCAAACGCCATAAATATCCGTGGGCAAAACATGGATATCTGTGCTGTTATATGTTAGCCTGAATTCTTCAACCAGGGACGTGTTAATTCGAGATCCCAAGTGAAATTAAAATGCTAACCATTAACTTCTTTTAACAGTCTAACTT
>Ga0058701_10005520_pt1 | contig 10522 bp, 6 predicted proteins | sample AgamicOrMae_FD_97039 | JGI IMG/M metagenome (GOLD analysis project Ga0058701, IMG submission 97039) | Agave microbial communities from Guanajuato, Mexico - Or.Ma.e | ecosystem: Host-associated > Plants > Phyllosphere > Phylloplane/Leaf | place: Guanajuato, Mexico | collected 2012-06-04 | reverse complement strand
GTTACACCATTCCCTAGATTCACAAGTTGGGCAGGAAGAAAGCGATGGGCGTGCTCTTGAAAAAGTTAGGTGCCACTCAAACAACCTATGTTGACTACGGTGATTTTACAGATACCTTTATGAGAACTGTGTGGATAATATTCGCTCTTGGTTCTAATTTATCCAGGTGACTAGTCACCTGATTTATCAGTCCTAATAATGTGGACGTGGAGCATGGTTTTTAAAATAAAGTTAATCTGAACAACAGAGTACTAAAAGGTAAATGTTGAAGGTAGCTAGCGAATGCTAATCTAAGCCAATAATTACTTGCTTTACCATCCTTTAAAATATTTTACCGATTCATAATTTTATAAATATTCTTTTAAAAAAAAAACAAGTTACTAATTACAGTTGAACTGAATAGGCTCAAAGCACAGAAAATAACTCAGTTAAAAAAGAGAGCGAGAGAGAGATTTTAAAAATAAAAGTCCACTGTAACTTAACAAAGAAAGGAGTTTGGGTTTGTGGACATGGGGTTATTCAGCAATTAGCGGTACTTCATTCAGATAATAATAAAATATGAATGAAATCTTCCAAACAATCGGTGATTGTATATCAAACACTTCGCAACGATATTGTTTTCTACATCTTTGAGTTCTATCCTTCCTCGCGAAGTCGATTAACCGAAGCACACGGCACTGAATCTAATTAATATATTATGCGGTTGTTCGATGTTAATCCTCATCATGTTATCAATGATTGAACCCGGGAAGAAGATGAGATAAGAACTACAAACAAGAATGTCCAATCACGAGCGACTTTGCCATGATTATTGATTATCCGCGCAACCGATCAACCTTAAAGCCGGTCAGATCTCATTATTGGCAACAACCGTCAACCGAGGAACATTATAAACACAATTGGGAAGGAAGTTTCGCGTTACGTCTCAACCAGTCTGGCCGTTAAAGCGGCCGGGGAAAATATAATGTTGACAGAGGTACAGCCATTTTGGGGTTATTTACTCCGGTTTGCGAACATCTCCAATAAATTAGAGAGGGAAGAAGGTCTTTGGAAAGATAGAGGCACCAATCTAAAACGGCCGCTGCTGTTTACTTTCCCGCAAGTTTATGGCTTGCTTAGAGATGGACTACGGTGCGAGAGGCAACTTGCCGGTGGTAGTGGAAGCGCTTAAATAACCGTAAAAATAAAATTCCAAATCGGAATTTCTTCTGGAAATTAAAATATTACCAACTTTTACGTGAAACGATGTAAAGACCGCAAGTTTGCGGGAATTTCTACTGAGTGCTAAAAAACATACTTCTACCTGGAAAAAGAAAATTTAAAAGAGAAATAGGCTTTCAAGTTGTAAAAAGAATACAAGATTTTACTCGTCGGAATCTGAAACATAATGCATTAGGATCAAATCCTTAGAGGTTCTTTCAGCTTAAATTTTTCACTGCAGATTTCTTTCTTCTGGTCAATTCTCACTCAGCATCTGCAACAACCAATAAATTGTCTCCGAGTCTTTATGGAGTGTCGCCAAGAATCGCCATAAAAACATGATGGGCTATTTCAAAAGCCATAGAGAGTGCATCACAATTAAAATTAGTTCATAACGACTGACAACTTGCCAAAATTTGAAGAAATTTAGGACGTATACAAAACAAGACTGATGTGGGAGGATTTCTACCTATTTATAATATTATTTCAAACAAAGACATCCGTTTTCGTAAGAGGTAGTCGAGCCAAATTATAATCGTGTAAGTTATAAAAACAACGTTTTTTTTAAAAAAAAAGTCGTATTTTCATTCATAGCTTAGATTGTTAGGCATATTTCAGGGATCTAACTATTTAGCATGATGTTACAATTTTGAACCAGTTAGCTCTAAACAGCGAATTATGTTAGGCTTGCGGTGGCATAGATTATTATCAAAAGTGTGCTAGCTTTAAGATTTTTTTCTTTGTTTTCTTCTTCTTTTTGGGGGGGTGGATGTGGTGGTAAGATATGAAATATAGCTTCCGCATATTCTCTTTTAGCTCTGCAATCTTAAACGATTTTAGCAAGAATTTGGTAAACTTTGGACAATTGGTTTCACATGCATTACAAATATCAACGTAAACTAACGTCAGTGCATATTTTTTTTAACGCGAATTCGACATTAAATTGGTAATGAACGGATCTGATATCCAACTTTCAGCTAATGACTTTCTTGGAAGAAATCTTAAAAGACACTCCACGGGCGTATTACGACATCTTATTAGCGGAAATACGTACATCTAACAAGATGTTATTCGAGCCAAATCGGTCTTTCAATGCTGTGTTATGCACGCGGAAAAATGCCACTCTGAGGCAATTTTTCGAATAGCTTTTATCTCAGTGCTTATCATTCTCCAGCAGCGACGACGGAAGCCCTTTAGATCGCCGAGAAATTGATCCAAGGAAGGCAAAAGCGACAAAGTTTCTCGTTCTGCCGCATAGATGGAGCCACTCGTTGCGCTCGTTTTGCACCTAAAAAGTGTTCCGTTAAAAGGTTCGTGACTGTTTCTAGTCTACACAAAGAAAATATTTCTGGGAATACGGCTTGTTTCCTAGGGTTCAGCTCAAGTAAAAGTCAATATGCTTGGATAAAACTGTCTTGCTCAAAGAATTGCTATGTCTGCATTCTGAAAGAAGAATTTGTGAATGAAATGTCTTTGACGTTCTGGGATGGGGACTGCTTTGAACTGTAATGACATACTTTACTTGAACTCGTCAGCACGAGTGCTCTGACTTTTAAATAGTGCTGACGAGACGACGTTTTGCCGTAAAAATGTTTTTCTCTGGTGGAAACAAGACATTTGACAAACGCAAAACAGGAGTTGACAGAATAAAAATATGGTTGGACCTAAAGTGAACGGAATGTTTCGGTTATTTTATTTACACTCTAAATTTTACATTTTCTGTTTTATTTATCTACATTTCCCCTAAATGTTTTAAAGTCGAAAATTCTAGTTCTTATCTTCTGCATTTCGTCATGCCGTCGGATAGGGCGTAAAACAGGGTACATTAACTTAACCTCAGAAGGGCATATGATGTAGGCTAGAAAGTACATTCTTTAAAACTTGAGAATAGCAAAGGTGACATTATGTTTAAGGTGAAGAGTTGACTGATCTGATAGTTTACACTGGTGTTATTCGATACTCTCCGATTCCCCCTCACACTTCTTTGGGAGGGGGCTTACAGCCCCTCCCCTCCGGTGGCCCGTTGCATTTTTTATGACCCCGTCTCGCGCCAGAATTGATTTATAGAACAAAAGTCACAAAGTTTTGGGATGAAAACAAGAAACTGGGATAGAACGGAGGAGGGAAAAACGTCACTAAAATGTGGATCCAAAGAGACCCTTCAAGAGCCGGAATTGGGGCACAATAACAACCGTTAATTTAATACTTTCGTCCTTTAAGAGATTTGAAAAACTTGTCAATACTCTCAGACCACATCCAGACTTAATTCACCACGGATAGAAAAGAGCATCCTAATCAGGTAACGGATATTTGGGATATCGGATATATCTCAACAGGCAATTCTAATGTGGCGCTTTCAACATTGCCCCCAAACTCCGCCACTCTCATCTTTCCGTTTTCAAATTTAGAGCATATCTTTATTTGCTCTGTCTGACTCTAAGCTAAAATTGGAATGAATATATCTGAGAAAAAATGATCAAGCTCAATCCAAAGCGATCCTCAACATATATTTTTGTAGAAATTTACTTGTTAGAAAATCTACAATACGATTCGATGGCTTCAACAAAGAACCCCGAAACTCCTGAAACACGCCGCGCACAACCCCGTAACTCGAGAGACTTATTAAAAGCAAGAATCTTATGTCCCGCTCCGCTGTCGCTCCGCTCTCGGTAAAACACAAGGGGTATAAAAAGCATCATTTAGAGAATAGCATCATATTTAACGTGGAGGAGGTGGGGGAGGAAAAGTGCGAGAGGTAAGAACCTCAAAAATCCTCAACCACCGGACGGCGGGAACCAAACCGAGTTGGGAACCGAGAGTCGGGAACCGAGAGTCGGGAACCGAGAGTCGGGAACACGGAGAAGTGGGCGGCTTTAAGCCCTTTTTCCAACGCAATAAAATCAGATAAACGATGATAAATGATTGCCGTATTCGTTTTATGGATGTCGGGTGGCCACTGCTTGCCTGTGGCTCCTTCTCACTGCCTTTGGCTGCCTTTGCCTGTCTTTGGCTGCCTTTGCATGCCTTTGGCTGCCTCTATAGCTGCCGCAAGACGATTCATAACGATGTATCTGCATAGGCGGAACGTTGCAGATATAACTAATTATCCAGACCCAAACGATCCACACCTAACCGAACTTATTGAGACTCAACGAAACCTATTTCTAACTTACTGCCAGCCTATATTATCGTCTAATGTACCCTGGTAAAGAAAAAAAAAGGAATGTAATGAATTTGAGCATTTTGATTAGGATTGAGTGTATAAAAATAGCTGAGAATTTTAGAGGCCTAGAAGTCGATACATTTGTAAAGACCTCGGCTTTCAGGGTGATCGGAAGAACAGCATATTTTCAATGCCTCAAAACTAACATCAAGCAACGCATATGAATATGATAGGATGTCATCGAGGAGGTCAGTCTCATCATAAGTCCATCTTAAACTAATTAAGCATTTCTAGAGCTTCGTTAGAATTCATCGTTCAGTTGGGATTAGCCTTTAAACGCTGGACAGATATTAATTCCCCTTAAGTCCGATTATAATGGGTGGCAGTGTCCATATGTCTTGTCGCCAAACGCTACGTTCAAAACAAGAAGCGTTATGAAGGGACGACTTGTAGCAAGACAATCGTAAAATATGCTATCTCTTACTCCAAGTCAGCAAGGCTTTGGTTGGCCGAGTGCTCCTGCTCATACTAATCCGATGAATAAAGATCGCTGCCAGGGGGACTTTAGGGAACGTTGGAGAGGGGTCGAGCTAGGAGGGGATAATGTAATTATTTCTGTCTGCGGGGGTACCACTGAAAACTGAAATAGACAACAAAAATGCAAGTAAAATATTATACACTAAATTTTTATTAGCCTACTCGTGGCCACCATGGAAATCGTCCTCAGACAGGAATCGAATACAGAGTTATTTTTGAGCGAAAAAAGGTGTACTATTACTAGAAAATATCTTCAACGTTTGTAACTTCCTTGAAATTTGCTTGAAAATTGTCCCTTGGAATGAAATAGTGAAAAAGACGAAGTGATAAAAATGTTTCAACTAATTAAAACTCATTTAAATACAGTGAGAAGATAGCACTCAACTTTCCAAACAATGTTCCGTTTATGATTTATTAATAAAGGCTTTTAACTTACATGCTTAGGACAACTAAAACACAATATAATGTTTCTGGGGATTTTTTAGAGCTCGAGACAAAAATCTGCGCAAAAATCTGATGCCATGTCGTCATGCACAGGCCAGTAGCCCACCAGGGTCAAGGTCTTGTGTGTTGGTGTGAGTAACCTAACGATAAACAGCCCTGAATACCTTTTCGAGGCAAACTATTTTTAGCGACAGTAGTAAAGAGGCCAAACTGTACATTTAACTTTTTTTTCATTGCTTCCTTTAATGACTTTTAAATGAGTGATTAAACATAAAAGCATCAAGAGAACAAGAACACATCTTTATTTTCGAGTTAAGATGCTTTACGAGGTCTTGGCTAAATCTAAAGCTTACATTATTGAAGTTTACTTTTACAATTTCATATTTTGAAAGAAAGAAAAAAAAATTATCAAAAAAGTTAGTTGATGGGCGAACCCAAGTGTTGTCGAACTACTAATAGATTGAATCAATCAAAAATCATCAGAAGTAAAAATACAACATATTTGATAGAAACATTTTTTTTAGGGTTAGACGAGGACTACGAAACAGATCTCTACTCCTCCTTGTCAACACGACAAAAATTGTTCAAATTACCGTTTTCAAATAATTTAATACAAGTTTTGGATAAGAAGATAGAACGGATACCCAACGTAATATATCACACTTTGTTGTGTTCCTTGAAACAATCGTTCAACGAATACACCGCCAAGTTTTCGAAAAGTGAAATCACTTCTTAAGACCCCTGAAAATTGTTATTCTTTACCATCTCAAAAACCCTCTTTTACTATTTCTGTTCCCGCACTTACACTCCGTTTCAATTTTCAAACGCAGTTTTCGAGAAGATCCCCCCAGTAAACATGTTTGCAAAATCTCTGATGGCGGAAGGTAAAGGTTTGCAGACCTTTTCCGATAAATCAATGTGTATTCGCGCAGAAATACCGACGTTAGTTTCCAGGCCTTTTATTTGTTGCCGTTTCTCTCCCTTATAGTTTGAGATCATACAACTTGAGCAGATTATAAGGCAACGGAATTCCCTTGTTGGATGTAGCATAACTCCCCGGACAGTACGTGAGAAAGGCCTTCTCCCCCCTCTTCCAGCAAAGCGCACACTGTACAGATACGCCTCTCGCTCTCTCGAGCAATTTACCTCAGGACGCTCATATCTCCTATTTCCTTCATCTCCGCAATTCCATCTATGCGAGGCTTTTATTCCACTACTGTATTATGGAAATTACTGAAATCACCCATACTCAGGTCGTTGGAGGGGAAGTATCAGACTAAAAGGTAAATTCGACCTTTCGGAGATGTAGCCATATCGACTATTTCGCGTTCGATAAAACTATCTATACCTCAAGAAGAGCAACTTTTCGACAATGTGTTTTATTTTCTTTCTTTTTTTTAGTTGTAACTGTAAATTGAGTACTTTTAATGGGTAATGACTTTCCAATTGTGTGAAAGGCATTTCCATTTTATTTTCGCTTTTTGCGCTCGAAAACCTATCTCTTTACAAAACTTAAGGCAAAAGGATTCTGAAATAGCGTTTAAGGTGAATAAAGTAAAGATGAATGATTTGCGCTTTATACTTTAATTGGATATCACTATGTATGAGTATCTTTGCCTGATACAAATTTTTGCAACCCCGTTTACATTATTGACCAGCTATCACCTCCAGAAAAAAATCCGTAACCAAACTCCTTTTCATTTAAAAGAGCGCGCTTTGAACGGTTCATCTATTTTTCACGGAAGTTGTAAACACATGTCATTTTTGTTTAAATGTCCGAAGTAAAAACCCTAGACACATGTTTTTATTGTGGAATAAACAATGTATGTATTATTGTTGTAAACACATATTATTGTAGAATAAACAATGTATGTATTATTGTTGTAAACACATGTTATTTTCGTTTTATTATCCGAAGTAAAAACCCCCATCGTATAAAGATTAACTACGAACAACAATGATTTCATTAGGCTAGGTTAAGCTTGGTGTCCTAAACCTCACCTTTCCGTTACCTCGCTCTATGACGGTACGTTAAGGTTCTCCTATATCGAATTGGCTATGAGTAGCAAGGCTTAAGTAGAACGTAAAAGGTAGAAAGTAAACCCGTCGAACTCATTATGCAATTTCTCAGGACTATTTGTCATCATGAGACTAGTCTCATGTTGTCGTACAGAAACGAATTTTGTGACGCATAACCCTTTGTTCCCACAGTCCCAGATTTGGGTCCAGGCAGCGTTCTCAGCATCTCGATAAGACATACTGTCTCTTCAGATATGGCCGCCACAAAAAAGAGTGCCGTGAATAATGAAAATGGCCGCGGTTCTTTGTAACCGGCTGACCCGACGAACCATGTCGCCGTGCCGGCGAACCGGACTCAAAGAAAGTGAGGTTAGATTCCGAGGCGGCGGCGACGGCGGCTGTCGCGCGCTCATACGCCGGTCGACTACCTCAGTGATCCCTAGCTACCTTTGCAGCCACCTTTCTCCCTACGAGCCTCCCACGTCGGCATCCTCAAGACAGGAGCAAACTCACCATGACGCTTTTCTATTGACTCGCTTTGTGATTTTGCTCCCCTCAACCACCCCTTGATTCCCATCTTATTGGGCGGGAAGACTATACTTGTTTTGGTAGCACTTGAGAGAGGTTCACAAGTCTATATGTTACTAAAATTCCGTGAGCTCATTTTTCTGGGCTCGATCTTGGTTTAAGCTCAAAATATTAAGAGAATGAACAAAATACAAATAGGTGGATACAGGTTAATTAAGCTACGTTTCCTGTGCCTCGATTCTCAGTCACTCCGCTAGATGTCGGTAATAAACACCGTTCCCTTTTCGGTAGCTGCAACATTGACATGAATCACTAATAACTGGACTACTTAAGTTATTCGTAATCAAAAATAATTTCTGTCGCATTCTAAGGATTTCAACAGAATCCTTTGAATAAATATTGAATGACAAATTCATGTTTTAAACGAAACGTTCCCAAAATACGCTCACATAAATGTTATAAAATAATTATGACGTCAATTTCCTATTTTCAACAAAAACGTTATCCGATTTTCAGGCAATAACAGATTGCAAAACCATATTTTTAGCTTATGCAATGCGATTCAATCATTACGGTTCGACTCTAGCGATGCCATGAGAAAAAGTTCGCTCTAGTTCAGAAGGATATTTTTCATGTGGTGCTTATAAATCAATGAATAAATTGCTTTTTCATAGTCCATTATCTCATTTTTTTCGATAAATTTTATACGTTGAATGTCCACATTTTGACATGAAAGTAATTCTCGTGAATGCTCAAAAGGTAAGCAGCTGGAATCAGTACATAATCCGGTCGCCATACTCGAAGAAGTTCTGGAGTGGAAAATAGAAATTCTTTCGAGAGAAGAGGCCGTGGTAAATTGAGGTCCCCTCTCTCTCTTCAGTGAGCAATTACGGTCAGTTTAGAGGCAAAGGTACGTCTCGAATTCACCATAATCATGCAGCGCGAACAAAAGGAAATGTATCCAGGGTTGCTCGAGAAGAGGCGTCCCTTCTGCGGCGCGGTTTCTCATGACACGATAGCATAAGTCAAACAGAAGAAAGTCCAACAGCTGTGAGAATAAGACACCTTAGCTGCCATCTTTTTAAAACGCCCCTTCTGGTCGCGTTCGACCACCCAAACTGCGGGGCATGCACCCAAAGGCAGACCGGGACGGGATAACCTCTCGAAATGAAAGCAAAAGCGGAAAACACGTGACCTTTTTGCCAACAACGGCCGATTATCACCACCACAAATGTGCCACTTTAGCTCAAAGCGTTTCTTTAGCATGAATGTTGGGTCTTGCACTGCGGCGAGGTGTTGACAGCGTTTTGCTGAGCGGCAAAATGAGTTTTTCTTATTTTTATGTAACTAGAAATTTAAAAAAAGAAATGGTTGAGGACTTTTTTCACAAGGTTTGGATAGCGAACTCAGTACTTTGATCTGAAAAGAGATGGTCAATATTCAGTTGATATGTGTTAACGCCCAATTATCTATAATTCACAACACGGATATGCTCGAATTAAAATTGAGGAATATTCAACTCTTCACTGATACCATGGATGTCGATGGAAGGATAACTATCCTGAAATGGATTTTACAGATTACTTTCTCTTATGAAATTGACATGGATAACAAAAGTTCTTTTATAGGGAATCTATGAGCATGTAGCCAGAAAATCTAAACCCTATTTTCTTTAAATATCGTATTCATGTGAATGGTTTTTCTTTTTTAAAAAAAAATATTCCACTCAGATACCTGTACGTATAAATGGATACAAAGATCCATTTGGATTCTTATGCGTATGTCACTATAATGATATACTATCTGTGAACTGATTGTTATATCTATACGTATACCTACACGTATTTCTTTATGGACATGTAATGGTATCTGAGTATTGTCTACATACTGTATGTACCTGCAAGAACACGTATGAATACATATTTTTTACATTGTCTAGCCATAGATTGTAGTGTCAAGCTCATCTACAAAAGCAGCATTAACGAGAAAATGGCGCCCTCTTGGAAATCAAATAAGTGGACTAAGGGAGGAGGCTTGGTTCCTGTGCAGAGCTCTGCGTGCCGGTTGCCCATTACATAAAATCGCCGTGCACTTCATTTAACATATTAGACGTGTAGTGTTCCGTTATTCGCTATTTAGGCGCAGTTTTACTATTAACTCCTACTGAGATCGACGCATTCGTGTTTTGCTTATAACACCCATACATCACAGGAAAAAGAGGATTAGAGGCAATTACTAGGTAATATGAAGGATTTATGGTGACCCCAACTTCCATTTAAAAATGTTCCTCAAAATGAAAACTCATTGTTAGCATCTAAGCACATTTTATACTTGGACGGCACCCACAACCGCCAAATTTCAAAACCGCCAACGCCGTACCCGCCAGTATCTATAAGCGCCAATAATCATAACCGACCAAGTCAATCGTTAGGTTGCGTTGGGTTAAGTTTTGTTAGGATAGGTAAGGTTACGTTAGGTTGGTAGCGGCGTTGGCCGAATTGAAAATTGGCGATTAGAAAATTGGCGCTCGGCAGTAGAGATGTTGGCGGATTTGAAATTTGGCATTTATGATAGCTACCCTTATACTTCAGTGTTAAAGAAAATCGATATTTTGGCGCGATTTTCTTGCTG
>Ga0058701_10005519_pt1 | contig 10523 bp, 5 predicted proteins | sample AgamicOrMae_FD_97039 | JGI IMG/M metagenome (GOLD analysis project Ga0058701, IMG submission 97039) | Agave microbial communities from Guanajuato, Mexico - Or.Ma.e | ecosystem: Host-associated > Plants > Phyllosphere > Phylloplane/Leaf | place: Guanajuato, Mexico | collected 2012-06-04 | reverse complement strand
TCCGAGTACTCTCAAATCTGGCCGCGAAACCCTGTTTTAGGGCAGGCGCACACCTAAATCAAGAGCTCCGCCCTGTTTTAGGGCCAGCGCACACCTAAATCAAGAGCTCCGCGTGCCTAACTTGAGAGGAGCGAACGAAAATCCGGGACCGTCCGTCCCGTTGGGTCGTTGAACAAGCGTTATGGAGTCAAAAGAGTCCCTCGATTTCGATTTTCGTGGTTTTAGGTCGAGTGCGCGGTTAGGAGAATGGAAATGAAACTTCGGACTTTGCCAAATATTTTCCTCCCTTCAAAACGCAAATTGGACCAAAAATAAAGAAAATGGCCAGCGACTACTTTTTTGCTTCCCTGCTCACTGCCTAACAGGTTCGAAGCTCGGTTACCAAAACAAGTGGACCCCTACCAGTTTGCAAAAAATGGTGCGGAGCGAGCCTAAAACATTTTTTTTTCTGTGTACAACTTACTCCATAATCTAGGATTTTCTTACCAAGAGTAGCAAGTCTGATTTGTGTAATAATGTTACATCAAGAGCTTTTTTCAAACTGTATTCATCATGATATTTCCTGAGAGAATTATTTCAATTGTAAAAGTGATTTCAGTTATTTTACATATGTGTGGCAGATAGCATATTCAGCGGCCTCAGCTTTCTTTTCAGGAGTGTAAAGTGAAATCATGGGTAGTCTTAATTTTAAGTATTTATTCTGTAATTGTAGCTGTTTTTTTTGTGTTTTGGTAATATTTTGCTAACTGGATTGAATTTAAGACAATGATTAGCATATCAAACTTTCAATTTTTGAACCCATCTCTTTGTAGATGCTGGGCTGAGTATTGTGGTGGGCCATTTTGTAAACAAAAGAAGAAGAACGTCCCCTTGCCCCCTCCCCCCTTACCTTTCCAGGATTGCTATAATTTCGGAAGAAAACGTTCATGACCGCTCCGTTTTTGCGATGTGATAAGTTAATCGTGTAATCGATGATCGGGTAATACCCGGGTACCCGGGAAGTGTAGCCCGGGTAATGATTACCCGGGAAGTGTAGCCCGGGTAATGATTACCCGGGTCCAGGTAACCCGGGTAATACGCTAACAGTGGCGTAAGTATGTGCGAGCGAAAACTTACAATGAATATGCTGGTTTTCGACTTTTTATGAGAATGCATGGGATTTAGAAAACCACGCTTCGAATAGGCTGTCCTGAATTTAAGAACCAAACACAACGAAAACACTGCGGAAATCAAAGTGAAACTAATTTTTTTAAGCTGCAGATGAAAACAATCAAGAAAGATGAAAGCCTAAAGTGATGTCATTGTTAGTGTACGTGTCCAACGTCAACATCATATAAGTCCAATAGGGTAGGCACTTAACTTTCTGCAGCTCGGGATACCGCGCCGCGAACTGGTGCAGCTAACCTCTGACGTCATGTGTGTCTTGACTGGCACACATTTGTAGATTGGATACTATTAATCGCACATTCTGTAGCCTACTCGTGACTTCTAATGAGTCCTTTTTTTTTTTGCTTAACCCTCAAGGTAACGTGTTGCGAAGAACGTGTTTAGTTTACCATTAAATTTTAATACCGTTTTAACTGTTTTGCTCCGATGAATCTGTTTTGTATACAAAAAACAAATATTGATTGCCATCAGCACGCAGTCAAATTTCTCAGTTAAACATATACGTATGGTGGCGTCTGAACACAAAAACGGGGTTATCAGGGAATACATGAGACAGGTAAGTTGATGGAAGTTCTTGTTTTGGAAATGACCTCTTCATTCGGTCATAAATGTTGATAAAAACGAAGAGGCTCCAGTGTAAAAATAAAAGACGGGTGGATGGCTTTCGTCAGTGATGCGCTCGTAAGTCGTAAGGTTGTCACCCTGCGAGACGTAGACAGCAACAAATCACGTGTTACCTTATTGGAGGATCACCAGAGGTTGCAGTAACACCATTTTTTTATTTTTTTTCACGATAGCGTCGTTCGTTAGTGGTAGGCATACCTATTTGACTCGCTTGTGGCAAGACCACCTTATTCGTGTATCATGCCTTTGCCAAAGAAAAGCTCGGTTTGGAAGTATTCAAAATTGACAGAGGGAGGTTTGGTGAAATGCGACGTTTGCGGCACCGAGCTCTACTATGATGGCTCGACTTCGACCATCAATAAACATTTAAAAATTAAACATCGCCTGGGTTCATCAAAATCAGAAGACAGGTGAGTGCGAGTTTCATCTTGGTCTACGATGACGTGAATAGTAAATCGCATCTCTGTTTTTGTACCAACGCTGCCCTGATTGTGAGTTTCAACCCATACCGGCACCTTAGCTTGCCCCATATCACATCTTCCCCTTGCGTTGAGTTACGTGGTGCACAAATCACCGACATCTCTCTTTTAACAATCTGTGTTGCTAAAAATATGATAGAGAAACAGAACCATTTTTCAATAAGAAATATTATTTCTTTTTATTAAATAAAGAAACCTACAGAGTGCATCAAGTTTATTATAAAAGGCGAAAACTTAGGACAGCTGGATACATCTTAGGACGAAAATGATACACATGGGGTCAAAAGCAAAAGCCGACTGTTAGGCGTCCTGGAGCATGTTATGAGTTTTTAGATTGACCGTCTTTTTAGCTGAAGTAGCCCTCACTCCAGCAAAAAAAGTGGATTACTATGATTTACTGCTCATTCGAGTATTTTATTAGTAAAACCACTCCTGTACCTACAAAGATTTCGTGGCTAAGAGCCGGAAAACCGAGTTGTGCAAACCGTGCGTCAAATGGGACAATGTTCAGAGTTCACGTTTAATATGACTTCTAATGCCTAATCGTTTAAGGATAACACAAAAGTAGTGCTTTTGAAAACTTTCAAAAAAACGTAAGTCAAATCATATTCACCGAAGTTTTTATTCGATTGTAGACCTACATTAGCCAAAAATACGGGTAATGGCAAATCTATTTACCTGCGTCTGAACGCCAAACCCTGCGTATATGGCCCTAATATGTATTTCTAACTTTCGTCTTGAAATTCTGCCACCTTGTCTGTATAGTGTTGGGCCTAAGTATTAAACTTGATACCCCTTGTATAAAACATTTTTGGGAATTAGCTTATACCGGTGCTGACGACAACTTCTTTTTCCCTTTTAAAAAATGACGAAACAATGATTGAAAAAACAATTCCATTGAGTTAAAAGAAAATTCGACATGATGGAAATGCCTATTATCAGGCTTATCTTAAAACCTTTTTTCAACAAGAACAAGAATATAAGTAGTGCGCCATTTAGGTTGACTCAGCAATTCACAAGTGTAAGCCTGTGTATTTTCGCACTACGTGACGGAACCTGAGCAGCTTAATATAGGAACTACTACTTTATCTTGAACAGTTTAGGATCTAGCTAGAGGATAAAAATAAAATGTAAACATGGACCCATTTGACGCAACTTTCAACACCTCATATTCCCAACTTCTAACGCCTGAGCCGTTTAAGGTAAACGACGGCGCGCTCAAAATAAATTGCTCAAAACATGTGAATATCATAATTAACTTTTTTGCTAGAGCAAACGCTCATCTAGCTAAAAACACGGGTAAATGGAAAAACTTTTTGTATTTACGTCTGAATGGCACGCAGGACGTTTCTAGCCCCAAGTGTCCTATTAATATCAAATTGATAGTGTCGATTTCCCCTACCTCCATATGGATAGCATGAAATTGGTAGTTCGCGTTTAATCCCAGTATTTTGTGTCCCATCATACCCTCATACCTAACCGAATCCGAACACTCATCCTTCTACTTTCCCTTTCCGTTAAAGCATATTAGAAGATTAAAAAAAAAGGATTAGCGAATCTCACGTTTACTTCTGCTGAATTTCTGCTGAATGAATTTCAACCACTCGTTTCTCGATCTGATCAGGTTCCCTGCAGATGACGAGGATGCAGATGATCCTGTGGATTCTGCTTCTTCATCCACATCAACCCTGGATGCATCGTCGTCATCCTCAACCAGTGAAAGAGTATACGGCCAAAGCGGAAAGAAAAGACCCCGAATCCAGAGAAGGATGGAACCATTGTTATCCGGTTAACCCATTTCATGTTCGTCAAAAAGACAAGAATCCATAACCACAGCTCTCGCCAAATTGATAGCGTCTTGCCAATTGCCCTTTTGTCATTCACACATACCCAGGGTTTCATTGACTTCATGAGAGAAGTCAAACCGGGCTACAAGGTGCCCTACCTACAAGCTGTAAAAGCTCGCCTAAACTTAGTAGTAATGAAGTGCGGGATAAAATTGAAAAGCGCCTGGAGAAGACGCCCTCAGTTTCACTCACCACTGACAAGTGGTCCTCTGTGGCTCGAGAGGGTTATCTGTCCACGACCGTGCACTACATTGACCCAAACTGGAGCTTATGCACCCACACCCTGAACACTACTGGATTAGAAGACCGCCCGACAGCTGAAAACTTAGCTCTGACTTTAGAGAAGGTGCAAGAGGATTGGAACCTGACAAATAAGTTCATACAGTTGTGCACGATGATGCAAACGTAATGAGAGCAACAGGCCGACTTCTGGGTGTGGAGAACAACGTCGATTGTGCTGCTCACACGCTGCAGCTGTGTGTGAACGAGGCGCTAAAGAGTGCTGACGACTTTGGCATCGTCATAGCAAAATCGGGAAAAATCGTAATGCACTGTAATCATTCCAATGTTGCTACAATGGCTTTGACAAACAAACAAGTGCAGCTTGGAATGAAGGAAGAACGCCTTGTCCAAAGTTGTCCAACTAGATGGGATTCCGTTTACCATATGTGCGATGTCTTGTTCCGGAATCGTGCTCCAGTGTGTGCAGTGCTTGGTGACAGAGCGTTCACCAGCTCCGCAAAGGCTCTAAGTTTAGAAATATCCGAGCAAGGCTGGGGGATTATGGAGGACTTAATCAAAATGTTGAAGCCACTTCACGTAGCAATAAAACTGTTGTGTAGTGACAGTAAAGTGACGATCTCGGCAGTGCGCCCGGTAGTTGGAACGCTTATAACCAATCACAATGCACCTGAATCTGAGGACGGAAACCTAATCTCTACCTTTAAAACTAACATTGTTGCAATCCTGAAGAGACGGTTCCACTTCAACGGCACGTCACTCTCGGAAGATGACTCCGTCTTACCTCAGCAAGTAGCATCTTTCCTTAACCCTAGGTACAAAGATCTAGACGCCGAGAGCAGGGACGATATAGCGAAGGTCCACGCTTTCGTCAGTGATAAAATTGCAGAGGCATGATTGGAGTCTGAAGGATTGCCGAGACAAAAATCCAGTATGGGCGACGACGGCGATAACGAAGATTTTGACTTTCTCTTTGCATCGAAACAGGAAGCGAAGCCTCCCAGTTTGAGCGATACCTAGCTGAACCTCAGATTGCCCACCGGGTGGACCCTCTAGTTTGGTGGCGCACAGGGGAAAGTTCTTTCCCCTTGTTGGCGTCCTTAGCTAAAAAATACCTTTCTATACCAGCCACGTCTGCAAGCTCTGAAAGGGTGTTCTCGGCTGCAGGCAATGTAGCCACAGCAAAACGATCATGTCATGCCCCCGAAAATGTAAATTTACTTGTATTCTTGCACAGAAACAAAGATTTGTTGCAGTAGTCACATGATTTATTTTTCTTATTTTTTTAACTTCAATGACTTTTATGTTTTATCAGTCTTTTGATCGTTTTCTTAAGATGTTTGACCCTGACGTAGGACGTTTTCTGTAGATGTTGTTATTCAGAAGTCCATAAGGTAAAATTATTTTGAATGTATTCCTTTTCTCATGCATTAAACAGTGAAACGTTCACCGACATTGACATGATTGCCTTCCGTGGGGTTGAAACATGATATCAATAAATATGACTTTACTCGCCAAGAGGTTCAGAGTACTTCTTTCAACCTAACTATCGCCCGGTATTAACTAAAACTACGATTCATGAGCGTTTCCCCAGCAGCAGTTCATATTGTGTTTCGCCTGACCTATACCATCGGGATGCTATTTACAACACAAGCTCGCATTTTGTCGAAAACCATTCAATAACCGGAATCTTTTCGGGGTAAGTGCTCAATAGCGTGTCGAAGCGGGGGATAGATATTGCGGCTTAAAGTTTGGTGTAGGCTAGAAGTATCTTTTTCCGACCTTTACCCCGTACTTCAAGCCTTAAAGTCAAGGTAGTTCGAGCGGGTCACAGTCAAAATGGAGTGAGGTGCTTGAAATAATCGTATTCAATGCTGAACCTGAACAGGTTGTTTGCGTGTTTCAAATCAATAAAATATTGTCCTATATTTTTCAAAGTCGACATTGAACTTATTTCGAACTTTTAAAAGTTGTTTAGAGTTGCTGACTTCACTCACTTTTGTTCGGCTAATTGCTTGCATTTAGCAGGTTTTGTAGTTTATCTTCAGACTTTGCTTGATTACTCCGCAATGTTTCTCCATGAAACAAGTTGAATGAACGTAGGGAATATAGTGGAGAAATAGTAAAACATTCTTAGTAGGAGATTTAAAGTTTTATCGAATAAGTGAGTCATGGCGCTAACCCGCCATAAGGGGCCACGTATAAAAGGCTTTCTCCAAAGTTAATTAACAACAAATTTAGCTTGTTGACCTCCTATTTTTATTAGTGTTATAGAATCACCTTGGTCTGAAGAATATTTTACATCAGTTTAATACATTTCTGAGTAGACCACCCACCCGCTCTAACCACCTTAACAAGATACTCTTAGCTGTCAATTTCCTAAACCTCTAGAATCAACCCGAATTGAGCCTTTAGCTTCAATGGACGTCATCTATTTTTAAAATACTGGCGCAATAGTCGCGAAGCCTAATACGACCCAAACACGGTACTGGCACTCTACAACCTATAGGAATGCTTCAAAAACGACTGAATCTCCAATTTATGTAGGAGTCAAATTCACTGGCTTTTCATCTTTGCTTATGTCACTAAATTCGATGTCTAAGTGGCCTAGTTGCAGGTGAAGTTTAAACTGCTGTCGCGGCAATTTTTATACAGTTCTTTGTATAATTATATTACACCCCCAAAAAATTTGGTTGAAGAGGCCTCCTCTTAGAAAAGACACCAATAGGAAAATCCTCTTGAATCTAGAGAAATCCTCTAAAATGAACAGTATTCCTCTAGATTCTCGAGTAAATCCTCTAGATTCTAAAGGATTCTCTATAATCAATATGATTTTCATATCGGTGTCTATTTTAAGAGTAAGCCTCTTCAATAAGAATATTTTATTTTTTAGTGTAGAATGAGATGTGGTTTTATTGACTTTTTATGCTGGTGCATATGAACGCTAAAATCAGGTGTTCTTAAAGCAGTCATGTGACCCGCAATTTAGCCTCTGACCTGCATAAGCTCCTCTACCCCACGTGGTAAGGCTGTTAAAGGCTTGAACACATAACCCGGGTAATCTTGTCTACCCGGGTACCTGGGTAGTTCATCTACCCGGGTAACTCAGCACCCGGGTACGATCATCAGCCCTAGTCTCACGCGTATAGCTGCTCTGTGGCTCTCTCTGTGTCAACAGGTTCACGTATGAAACCCCAGTTCTAATTCTGCTCGAAAGCAGAGGTTCATTTATTTACCCATGCGGTTAGTATCAGAACCCTACAGGTAACAGAGGGAACCCTTTGTCAGGTACCAATAGGTACTAGCAGTCTCAAATGTATTGGCCGCTCTAATTTTTTCAAACTCTCGTAACTTTGAAACGGAGGGAGATACACCAGAGAAGCACGGAATAAAATCGCTAGATCCTTAAGAGATCTATCAATTTGGTTTGAGCTTTCTTGTCGTATCTCCTTCCGTTTCAAAGTTACGAGAGTTTGAAAAAATTAAAGCGGTCAATACATTTGAGACTGCTAGTACCTATGATGTTCAAAAATAAACCCTCTCGGATGAACGTGGAACTCAGCTAAGGGTACGCGGGATGACCTCAGGGGTTGACACGATAATCCTATGGGTAATAGGGGGAACTCTTTGACTGGTACCGGTAGGCACATAAGAAGTTAAAAAATAAATCCTGTCGGATCAATGGGAAACCCTTCTAAAGGTCTACGTAAAGACCACGAGAAGTTGATCCGTCAACCTTATGGGTGATGGTGGTAACCCTGCCATTGAAATGGTATAGACGCTCAAAGAGTAGAATGTAACCCCATCTTTCCAGAGAAGTACGGAACATTGGATCTCCTCTGGACATGTCAATAATGCAGGATTAGATGCGGGTGTCTCGCGTCCTCATCTGCTCTACAAAAATGTCAAGTGGTTATGTACCGGTAGATCCTTGAAAATTACGAATTTCCTTCTGGGGGTTCATCTAACTCCACGGCAAGTCATTCGCGAGCTGCGTCCCATGATCACTGGTGGCGCCATCTAGTGGGTATCTCTGTGGGAACTCTCTCATTACACCCTTCGAGTATAGTAATAAACCGTTGGGTTTATTTTTCAACCTTTAGATAGGTTTGAAAAACCAGGTTAATTTCTCAAACGCCAGGAGTTGCGATTCTATCCCTGGTAGGGGTTTGCCAAACAACTGTAGGGGATTATTTTGGAACGCTTCATCATGGTTTATAGAGGGAGTTTCAAATGTCACCCACGGGGTTCGCTTCTGAACCCCGAGGAAAGATGTTCAACTAGGATTATATTGGCACAAAAAGGGTCATTTTGCAAACCTCCCACAAGGTTTACTTAAGAACCCCGCGAGTTTATCAGTGAACCACAAGGGATTACAATTAAACGTCTTAATTTTAACTGCGACGAGGGTTCAATAACTAACCGATGGGGTTTATCATTCAACCCTGAAGGGGTTTTATGAGTTTATATTGGCACGTTAAAGGTTACTTTGCCAACCCTCACAAGGGTTTCTCCAGAAATTTTTAAGGGTTTGTAATCTAACCTTTGGGGTTCCACTTGAAACCAGTGTTGAGGTTAAAAAATGGAAGGGTTAATCACATACCATACGGGTTTATTAGGAAACCTGAAGGGTATTTTTAAAGACCATAAGGTACCATTTTCAACTAAGGGGGTTTATATTTCAATCTTATCCTTCATTTAAACCTGCAAGGTTACATTCTGGTAACTCCGAGGGTTGTATTTCAAACTATGTAACCATAAAAATTTTGAGTGTAGCAATCCTAAAAAGGTGGAGGGGCAAGGGAACGTTCTTCTTCTAAATTTAAGGACGGTTCCCCAAGATGTGCAAGTGTAGTTAAACTTGAAGATGATTTCTGCACGGTTTTCTACAACTTTCCGTTTGTATTGTGTATTAGTTTTCTAAAAAAAAACCTGATATTAAAACTATACAAATGTAAGGACAGTCCCCATCTGAAATGATAAGCAGTGATGATTTACGGTCCCCAGATGAACATTAGGTCATCAGTTTAGCCTCCAGACGTCAAATTAACCTCGTGGCCGTAGTCAACAGCTTTTTACCTCTTTCCTTTCGGAATACACGGCAATTTTTCGAAATTTAACAATTTTCTTTTAATTTAGAGAAGGTCCCCACCTCAAATGTGGATTTTTAATGGTTGGTGAACTATAGAGGAGACATAATTTATTGTGAAAACCGCGTTTTGTTTTATCAACCCGTTCAAGAGTTGTCGCATTTTTCAAAAAATCCACGATGGCGGATGTTTTTTGAAAATTTAAGGGTGTTCCCCACGCTAGATTTTGGCGATTTTTCTGGACATGTTTAGGAGGTGTTGCAGAACATGTTCCCGAAGAAAAATGTTGTCATTTATTTTTTTCTTTTGTGGGCCAAATTTTGGCTTAATATGACTAGCCTATACTGAGAGGGTTGCACTTGGTCTTTGAGCAGTAGGGCTATGGGAGGCGCCACGGATGGTCCAAGGTCCTTTAACGGGTATCCGAGCTTGGCCGGTCTTCGTTTCCACGGTGAAGCTAATTAGCCTGGACGATGTAGTTTATGTGACAGGTTGTCCAGAGATGTTGACCTTGTTTTCGAGTCATAGAAGTTTGAGTGCTGGTTCATGGGAACTCTAGTCTCTCCAGTTCTATCAAAGGAGATCCCTTTTACATTTTTTTAGAGTTTGTAGCTAGGCCGACTTGGTGCTGAAAAAAGCTTGAAAGTTTCTTTTTCATGTTTAACAGTAAATTGACACACTAATTTTCCTTTGATCGGGACTCTCCTTATAAATTTACTTATTCTTGATTAACCCAAAAGGGTAGTTTTAAAAACATTGGAGGCGAGGTTTAATCTGGTCTCATGTTAGACCTTTGAAACGCTTCTTTACCCGCTTGGCCTCAAGTAACCAAGGAGTCATTTTGACTTTTTCTTTTGCAAGATGGAGCAAGCTAAGCTGAAGTTTTTCTCGTCAAGACTGATTGCTCGCCGTTTTTTTGCAAATGCGGTTAATTTTACACGTTAGTACATCGGATCGATCCCTCCTAATGAAACTCAACTGGTTCCGAAGTGCTTGTCATGAAACTCGACTCGTTTCGAAGTGCTTGCCATGAAACTAGACTGGTTTCAAAAAGCTGCTCTTGAAACTCAACTTGT
>Ga0058701_10005518_pt1 | contig 10523 bp, 4 predicted proteins | sample AgamicOrMae_FD_97039 | JGI IMG/M metagenome (GOLD analysis project Ga0058701, IMG submission 97039) | Agave microbial communities from Guanajuato, Mexico - Or.Ma.e | ecosystem: Host-associated > Plants > Phyllosphere > Phylloplane/Leaf | place: Guanajuato, Mexico | collected 2012-06-04 | reverse complement strand
TCGGGCGCCGAGCCTGCATGGAAAACCGGGTCAGCATAAGGCGAAAAGTCCCCTCAACGACGGGAGAGGAGCCGGGGGGGGGGGGGGGGGGGGGGGGGAGCCACCACCCACCTCCCGGCTTCGTTGGCCTTAATCGAATTCAGAGGTTAGCCAGATTAGCTTCTGAGATTGGTTAATTAAAATGGGATTAATCAGTGATGGATCTAATAAAGTGTAACAGAATGAATACAACGCGTATGCGTCACGTTAATTGCTTTTGTGCCCTTCAAGAGAGATTGAGTGGAGCACAGGTGGAAGATTGGAAACGCTCACTTCCCCTCACGCACCGCCCCGCAACATCGCTTCGCGCAAAGTGGCTCCTTCTGGAAAGGCTTAAGGTCATGGCTGAAGCAAATCTCGAGGAGAGGAAGACACCAGAAGCGTCTCATTACTGCTTCCTTGTCAAGTTCCACATAGCTCTTGTTATGGTCTCTTTTACTCGACTGAGGCCGAGGCGAGGCTCGGCGAGGCTCGGCGAGGCCCGGTGAGGCCTGGCGAGGCCCGGTGAGGGCCCCCTCCTTCTGAAATACGAAAGCTGCCACGCCACGATCGCAATCACGGCTGATTAAAGGAGTATTTTGTTTCCTTGCTGTTTGGAGATGAGTTCTTTCGCCACGGAGGTCACAATTATTGTGCTTCGGCATCAATTATCTCTCTATTTCCTTGGATGTGACACTTCACATTGTTGACTGACACGATCGGCCTTAACATAACAACCGAGCCACTCACCTTTTCAGTCTTAAACCATCCTCTCTTTGATAACATAGCTGTCTGCTTGACAGCGATGTATTCTTTCTCCTTGATCTATGGAACACCATTAAGGATTCTCTCATTCAAACCAAATTATTCATCCATTCATGCTCGAGAGGTCCTGGCGTTTCGAAAGACACGATTAGTAATCCATTTGAAGCTCATTTTCATAATTGTGTTCCAAATGGCGATCGACAATGCGTCCTACTCAACGTATTCTATCTTTGCATACGTCGGGCGATAATCACATTAAGCCGAGGGCGTCGCTGCCAGTGAAAGTATTGTCCTGCAAACAATGCCGTCTGATGGCAGAGGTAAAGGTGACATTGCTAGGAATATTTTTAGAACGCATCACAATGACGGGTTCATTCACGCGTCTTTAGAACTCCTCGCATTTCAAATAGTCAGCCATCCATTGAAATTCGTTTATTCCAAACAGGAGTCAGTCCACTCATCTCAGTCAGGCTCTCCAAATTTAAACAGTCTATATTGTGGGAGATATGGTGTCTAGGAGAAATCTCTCTTAACAGCTCCCCTAGGAAGTACTCTGTGATATTACTGCGTTTGGGACATGACCCTATGCCCTTCACCGTGACCAAAAACACGCCGAACTGCACAGGTGTTTAACAGCATTGTCCTCTCGCGTGTCACCTCTTCTGTGTCGCACGGGGTATTAAGCACTTTGTAAGCCGCGCATCTCTGGTAGCTCAGACGCCGAGTGGAGCTGCTTCGTATCATCTAGCCACACCAAACCTCTCCTCTCTTCTCCCCTCCCATCCGTATTCAAGACCCTCTGGCATCATGGCGCTGACCGTCTGTGGTCCCTCCAAGAGGATTCCCCGACTTAAGACCCACCCGATCTTCCCACCCGCCCCACCTTTAGATGACCAAGCTTTAATGAAGGAATCCCCTTCTGCTCCTAAACAGTGTTGCCTGAGACCGCTTCTTGCAACTTTCAACCCTTTAGAGGGCTGTTTCCTGCCTCGTTAGCGGCGTTCATGGCCCGATTCAAAATCACATTCCGGAACATCTTGAGTCGGCACCTAAGAAAGCAACCCCAACGGTGACAGCCGAGTTTTTCAATATCTCCCAATCTGTGTCCTCATCACGAATCTCCTGAAGCAGTCCATATCTGAAACCTTCCTTAATGTCGAATCCATTGGTGCTTCCTGCTCGTCAAATCGAGAAAAGTAAGCCATGCATTCGCATCCGATGGGCAAATGCAACCAAATCAAAGGAAAGCATCGACGATAAGAGCTTTAACGGTTCGAGGCAGAAGGCCCGCGCATTTAGCATGAATCTTGAAGATAGCCTGGCAACCCATCAGGTTTATCTGCCGTTTAAGCCAAATGAGCATGAGGATTCTGCGAAATCGACGTTCCGCTGTGATTGGTCAATCCAGTCACGTTGCGACTTGAATCAGAATTCCGAGTTTTGCAAGTTTCTGTAATCTTTCGATTAAGTACTCAGGCGTTGTTTGAGGGATCATTCGCGATCAGCGACTGGCTCCGACACTGGGAGTGCTTTTTTGTGCCTTGAGTGGAACCGCAAAAAGCAGTTAGCAGCCCTCTGCATCATTACCATCAACTTTGGCTCCGAACAAGAGAGGGCTTCTTCGATCAGTTGATCGGGCGGGCCGGGCACTCCTTTGTAAAACAATCCAAGAGAGTTGCAGTGTTCGTGGGCAGCAGTGCAGCGCTGTGGCAGGGCAGCGTCGCCGTCGCCGCTGAGCGAGCCAATCCATCACGCCAGTTGGGCTTTACACGGACAAGCACTTAGGCAAGCAGCCACGCAAGCGCGCCTGACCGTTCGTTCCAGTTGCCCCTCCACCGACCCGACCTTTACTTGTGTTTTAATGCCATGCATAAGAAAAGTTCAATTAATTTCAGCCATGAAGCACTTGAGGATATTGCTTTGGGGTGGAGTGGTAGGAAGCGGGCCGGGCGGGGCTAAGAAAGGGTCTGCTGCTTTGGTGAAAGGAAAGAGGAGAAGCCAACCGTGTTCAGTCTGTGGGATTTGATTATCGCTATATAAGACCTCTCTCCCGCTCCCACTCGCACTCCCCAACATGTCGTGTTCACAGCTGTCTTAATCCGTAATGAGGTATTCAACGTCGAGAGGAAAAATTACCTTAACGGTGCACAACATTCACGCTTGCGCACTCGGTACTTCTCGAGTGTTTGCACTTAGCAATGCAAGTGTCCAAAGTCTTGATTGTAACCCGTCCCACCCAAGCGGTTAATTTTTTTCCCCCTATGAGTTCTTGGTGCGGAGGAGACAGAAATATATCCAAATTTTAGAAAGCATTGATTCGTTTTTCAATATTGAAACAATTTTCGTCTTGCACGGATTACTAAATTTCTTTTTCGATAAAATTGGAGTAACACGTTTGAAAAATCAACTACTAGAGAAGATTTTCAGAACTCAGAATTCACTCCTTTTTACGCGGGGAGAAATATGGGGTCTGAGGTCTTCCAACCCTTCTTCAAGGCTCCCGCACCACAGCTTCGAGTTCACTCAGGGAGGGCAGTATTCAAAACTGAGTTTTATGGTTGGTTAAGTATACATCTCACAACCGCGAAGCGGTGTCGTGGCAGTTGTTTACCTCAAATCGCCTTCACCCGAAGGGGGAAAACTGCCTCGGGTCTTCCCATTCCTACATCAAGAGCACAACCTACATAGGATGTTTTTACCCTGAAACATATCCTGGAATAGGGGAGACAGCTTCCCGGTTAGACAGTCTTTGTAACGCTGTTATTCTAGAGATTCATCTTTACACCCTAAGAATTGTATCGTAAGTGGAATGATTCTCAAACAAACCATAGGCCTTAGGCACCTTCACGGAAAAAAATGGTTTTGTTACGGCAACAAAATTACTGACAACAGATAAATTTTTTGTTGCTGCAACCAAAAGTTTTGCTGCAGCAACCAAACGTTTTGTTGAAAGAACTGAACAGTTTGTTGTTGTAACAAAATGTTTTTATTCCTATTTTTACAAATGATTTTGTTAGGCTAACAAAACCTTTTTTCCCGTGTTACCCTCCTTCCAGAATCTTCAAATCGTATAATGAATTGAGAACTGATCACGTATAGGCTAACCAGTATTCCGAGAGACTGATGGTTCTTTCAGGACAAACTGTAAAAAAAGCTCATTGTTTTAGGTAATCATATACGTAGCTGTTATTGTGGGTATGAAGATAGAACAGGGGACAACTGTTATTCGGGTATATTCAAAAACAAACAATTCAACAACCATAATGTAATGACCTCGCCGAGAACTTTCGATTAATATGGTTAGTGATGGATGTATCTTCAAAAATAACTACATTACGCTCTTCTTCAGTTTTACGTTCATATCCACTACAGGTTTGGGACCCCACAAATCAGGGGGTTGTTTCTACCGTGTTAGCGACGGACAGGAGTGAGTAATGTTTACCTTACCTCGCTCAACTCACCTCGTAATGTATTCACAGAGAACTACGAGTGAAAGAAACTAATCAAACGAAAAAAGTTTCCGAGGAAAATTGATTCTTTGTGGGGGCCATTCTGCCAACATTGTTTCTCTGAAAAAGCCTCTGAGATAGGAGCCTGATTGAGTCAGTTGTGGTTTAGACATGGCTAGATGAATTGTATTATTGAATCCTAGGCCCCTATTCCGTTTTCTTTCCTGTATGTGGCGGGCGGGGAGGGGGGAGGGGGCCTGGCTGGGGACCCCCTCGTTAGGCTGTGCATTATCGGGCCCTGTGCCGGCCGACGCGCAGCTCTGAATCGCTGTTCAATGAGCAGCCCCCCTCCCCTTTCCCCCCTCCCCCGCCCTCCCCCACAACTCCCCTCAACTTCACTGATTCAGTGATTGAGGACAGGCTTTATTGCCGTATTGTTGTCGAGCCGAGTTGCGCGGCGTGGCGGAGCCAGTTAAAAAACGGGGAGAGAAAAAGGTGATGGCTGCAAAAGAGTAGCGGTAAACATACTTGAGTGCCGGTTCGACGTGCTATCAGGTGTTTAGCGAGAAATTATGCAGGTCAGGTACTTTGCAGTGACAAAACGACTTCATGGCAATTGCCTCGAGGTTACACTTCAGTTCATTTGTACTCTCTCTCTCTTTCTATAATATTAAACCGAAGCACTTTTTTTTCGTTTTCTCTTTTCAGTGAGGTAATCAGCGAAAGAGTTAACACGTCTGTCTCCCTTTTGTAATATTGCACTTTCATGTTTTGATGTTTCTTTCGACTGCGTGGCGCAATTTTCATGTACGAGACCAGCGGGCAGCTCGCTGACAGTCGGAAACATAGCGTTCAGCTCCGGCCAAGGCAACAAGAATCGCGGACATTTTGCAGCTCCGTCTGAGCTGAGCAATTATTACTTAATGTTAGCTCACTGGAACGAATAAGAAAGCTTTGCTCTGAGTACATTAAATCAGCAATCAGGCAACTTAAAGTCTATTAAGCCGCAGGTGTTGATTCGGGTCGACAGGCCACCAAGTTGATCTACAACAACAGCCGATGAGAAGCCGCGACCGCTAAAATTCGGCTATTCTCTCAAATCAGGTCTATTGCTGATTGGTTGTCAACGACTTCCAACTCGGTGGCTCCATCGACCCGAATCGACACCTTATGTTGAAACTGAGTACAACTCCTTCTTTTCTGGCGCCGACTCGAAACCGCGAGCGCGAACTTGATCACACCTTGCGAACCCCTAGTCTGTTTGCAAATCCGCGAAGCAGACAGCGAATAGAGCATCCAGCGCAATTGACGTGACGCAATTCGTGCGAATAATAAGCAGTTTGAAAAGGCGATGGCCCATAGCGGCACACCGGCGAGGAGCACAACAAGGAGGGGTCGGCACCGCTCAGGCAGCGGCAACGCCGCGCCGGCCGTGGGCCTCGGCTTTGGCAACAGCGCCGCGCGCTCCTGCTGTCGGAAAGGGCCCTAAGCTGTCTCTCAGTCCGAAGCTAAAGCATTAATAGCCCAGTCTGCCTCACTTAGGGGTTGGAAAATTCGTGTTGTTTTCTAACGGGGCAGAAGCAACTCACCCGAGTGGGTGCCTAATTTGATGCGCCTCAAATGAATATGGCTGTCCCATGAAGTGGATCGCGCTGCGGTCGCTTGATTGCGAGCGATATTGGCTTTCACGTGTTTTTAAAGTAAAAGGGGATCAGGCCGACAGGAACTAACTTATTCTATCAGCCTTCGCTTATGGTAGATCAGGCCGTGGTCTTTACTAGCTTAAGGGTGGGTTTCGTTATGCGACCCTGGATTGAACCTTTGCGCGGGAAATTTGAGCCGTTCAAAGTTCGTCAGAAACCAGGATCGTGGCAACCGGGCCGTTCTTTTATTCACCCAATAATTAACCTTTAATCGTTGTCGGACGTGCGAATAATCGTTATTACATAATTAACAAACCACAACTTATGTGAAAAACAAATCGTAATGATATCTCGAATTTAAGTTTCCGGAAAACAAGACGGTATTAAGAAGCTTTTTTGTCAGTGGCCCAGTGAGTTCGTTTCTCCACAGCACTCAAATTAGTTTTCTGACAGAACTGAGGATGCTGTTCTTACCAATCGTAAAAATCCTCTATATTATAACGCTTTTATATCGCCGTGATGGAAAACGTATTCTTAGCAACAAAAAACGGCCCTTCTGAACTTGCCAGTCGCAAAGGATACATAAAACAGAAAAAAAATAGCAATAAAATGAGACTGTTATTGGTACCTTATCTCGGGCAAACATCGCGTTAACTATATGCTTTTTCTATACTTCGGTGGAGTACGTGGCTGATTATGTATGCTATTGACCCGACAACCAGTTTTTGTGTTTGGCTAAATTTAGTCAACTTCCCGTTGTTTTAGACGCAGGCCAAGCATTTTCTAACTGCTTGTGATTAGTCTCTCGGTGATAAGCCGAGCAGAGCGATAGCGGAGGGCAATGGGACACCTAAACTTACCTGTGATTGCCAAGCCGAATGCCGCTTACTTATCCCCCCCCCCGTAGGCTCTCTTAAATGGGATTCCCCGACAGGAGTCGAGGACCCAAGTCCGCCTCTGAAATTCATCAGGGAAGATCCTTGACAGATAGTTTTGAAACTCGGTCATACGCTAAGCCAAGAAACCTTATGAAGTGGGTGACGTTCGTTGAGGTTAATTCTGATACGGCAATTTTTTTCCGAGAATGTAGTTATAACTGTAATAATGCCCTTTACATAAATCACAATAACAAACAATCTTTGCCACTAAAGAGAGCGCAGGAGGTTGAAAATTAACCCCCCTGAAATTTACGGTGCTATCATCGTAAAATTATCAAACCAATCCAGATGATTGGAATCCCGACTAACAAAGAAGTCGGGGAGGACCAGCGGACAAACATACGAGGCCAGAGAACGCAAAAAAGAAATCTTGACGCATTGAATTAATCAAAGCAAATATCTCCCTCTCTTCACTCGGCGAATGGTCCTCCCGGAAGAAAGCTTCCATTTAATTATCGGGATGATTCTTCATTGAAACGAACGGACGCGCCAACAAAGTATTTGAATTCGATTTGAGGACGCGCGCCGCGGCGGCACTGCGATAATTAATAAAAACATCGCCATTACACGAGCAAAGCCGATCAGCACGGCCAGCTTGAGATCCCCGTAAGCCTTAATTAATTTATTGAAAACCTGGCAATTTGAAATCACGCGCTTGATGGTATGGGAATCAATGAGTGCAGGGACCGTTATTAAAAACTGAGATTTTGCAGAAAGACTCGCACTTAACCCAATACCGCCCAACAATGCCGTTCGGAAACAGAAATAAGTGAGCAGTAAAGTGTTTTATAAATATAAATATATGTATCTTTTAAACTGATTTGCGTGGGAATGTGAAGTCACCCGCCGAAAAGTAAACATTTAGCTGAGCTGCGTAGAGCATACTTCGTCGGGGTGAGACTTTCACTCTAGGCGACGAAGAATTATAACTTCAAGCTAACTGTAGCTCTGCTGAGATATAGATTAGCCATTGTGCGGGAGCAATGATTGACGAGACAATGCTATAGAGACCCATGTTGATATTCAAAATTTCAAACAATATTTAGCCCCTATTACAGAAAAATCCGCACGTTAAGTTGACATTTCCAACAATGAAAGATTGTTAAAAATTTATTTTTGCGCAAAAAAATAGAAATGATGTTTTTTGATTATTTAAAACGCTTTCTTTCAGAAAAATACCCACATTTTTGAGCCTTGAAAATATTCAACGCAAAATTAAAAAATTGTACTAGTAAAACAGTGTACTTGCGTCGAAGTTGCGAAAAGCAGGACGACAAGGTGTGGGCCTGTTAAAAAGATCTGATACATTTTCAATGGACTGTATTTTGACAAATAAGGGTTTCCTTCCTTGATTCGACTTTGTTTGTAAAAAAACTTCTCGCAGCTGGGTATACGAACGTATTCGCAAAGCCACAACAGCGTTAAAAATAAAGGCGATTGGGGGTCGAGATTGGAAGTTTTCCACAGGAGCAACAACGCAGTCAACTTCCAATTGTTTTTTCTCCGAAATAATAATAGGATGATGGTGCGGGCGGAGCCAGCAGAAACTCTGATTAGACATGCTGGCAGCGAATTATTGCAGGCGGTATGGCCCTTTGAGAAGGGCTGAAGGGAGGACAAGGGTCCCCTTAAGTGGAAGACTCCAGAACAAAAACCCACACGCCGATTACATCAGATCAATCGTATTGGAAAATGAATTACCCCGAGACGCGGCCGTGGGGGGTGGCGGCAAGGGAGGTGGGAATGTTGACTCTCTTGGCAAACGATTGCTTCCAATAATATTTCTCGAGTCGTTATCAAAAAGTTATGAGTGAGGGGATGCTTTTGTGAGACGGTGTGTGGTGGAAGTGTTTCTCGTTGGGGTGCGGCCACTCCACGCCGCTGCGCAGCTCCGCTGGAATCGCTCTCAATGACACGTTAATAAAAAAACAATCTGATTTGATTAAATTTTGTGGAACATTCAATTAGATTGGCGGGGCCGAATGGATGCTTCGGCGGGATTTCACCGCGTTGAAAACAAGAGCAAAGGAAGAGAGGAGAAAGGAAAGGCGAGGAGAAGTATCAAGTTATTGTAGGATTTTAGCTTGCCTCGAAATGCCAAAGCTCATACCACCTCATTTTCGGGGAGCTCGTGTTAGTCCAGTATTTTAGTAAATAAAAACTGTTTAGGTAATACCATTTACCTGTTTTGGGTATAGGGTAAAACTGTTAAAGAGCGTATGGTTATTTTTAAAGATAAACCAATCAATGGCCATATTAATTGAGACCTCTCGACAAGACCTTTCCAATGATATGATTTTTTGAAAGTTTATCTTTGAAAATAATTTAATTACGCTCTTGTCCCGTTTTGTACCTAAAACATGTACATGACTACACAAAACATTAAATATTTTTTTCTGTATGAGTGTGTGTGTGTGATGTTTTATTTTCGCTTAGGAACGTTTTTCCATTGTAAAAAAAATAATAATATTAAAAAAATTGTTTCTTTAGCACAGAATAAAACTTAGCAATAGCTTCAAAATCAGCGCTATACTTCAGATGGCATAAAAGAAAGGCTACGCTGGTGGGCTAAGAATGCGATGTCATCTTTGAGTATCTGTCCTGGAGTACAAAATTGTTTCGGACAAAAAAAAAGGAGCTCAAATAGTAGAGCTCATGAAGGTTAAGTCACGCGAAAGGATCATACGAAGAGGAACGCAGAGACATCCGTGATGTCAGTCACCACGTGCTATCCTATCCCCACGACAAAAAAGAGAAGTAATTATAAAGACGAATTCAATCTGTATACGCGGCGAGAGAAAGAAAAAAAAACTTAATAAAGGGAACGATGTTCGCGTTTAGCCGTCCGTCTCTTATTGGCGGGGACTTAATGATGTTTTTGTCGGGTTATTTTTTGTGTTTAAAAGGGCGCTGTCATTGCAAAATGGGATCGACGTGGCCATTGATACTGTCAAGTTTCTTTTTGACAATCGCTCCGCTATGGCCGATTGCTTTCAATTCTATAACGGCTTGTGTTTCTTGCTTTTTTATTTATTAATCCCGTAAACTGATTGTAGGCCAAAAAAGTTTATTTTGTGGCGTGTTTTCTTTCAAAATTGGAATGTTGTTTTTTAAAATTAAAAAAAAAACGGCTCGGTTTAATAGATGCTTTAGAAAAATGTGGATATGCAATCCTATGGGAAAAAAAGGCTTCCAACCATTTCGAGCGAGGGTCAAAAATGCGCAGTGTATCACTGTACTGTTTCAGCTTTGATAAAAAAAAATTTTAGCGTATCCAAAACAAAGTCCGACTTAAACCATATTTCAGTCAAAAAGTATACTTAAGACGGAATTAGTAGAATAGGAGGATGAGATGATTCTTCGAAGGAGGTTCAATCCAAAGATGATATAAAGACTCAGACTCCGTCTCTATGAAAAAAAGAAATATCCAGGAGAATCAATGATATATCCACAGCTCTGAATATGTAACATGCTTCGTCAATAGCCCAATAATTTAACGATTGCATTTTTGCTTGAAAATTGCTTATATCTTCTCCTGCGTGTCCTAATTTTCGTCCCCAAGCCGAATACAGCAACAGCGCAGCGAGCAACGGCCCATTCCAACTAACCCAACTTGACACGGCCTGTTGTTACCAAGCCTTATGCCGCTCACTCATAGGTACCTTGTGCCTTACTACTGCTCGCCGCTCAACTCGATCAGTTGCTGCCTA
>Ga0058701_10005517_pt1 | contig 10523 bp, 7 predicted proteins | sample AgamicOrMae_FD_97039 | JGI IMG/M metagenome (GOLD analysis project Ga0058701, IMG submission 97039) | Agave microbial communities from Guanajuato, Mexico - Or.Ma.e | ecosystem: Host-associated > Plants > Phyllosphere > Phylloplane/Leaf | place: Guanajuato, Mexico | collected 2012-06-04 | reverse complement strand
TTCTCGCTGATACTTTAAAGGAAATAAAATCTCTTAACATAAAGGGACTTTATGTATAGATACATACGCGTTCTTGCCCCTAACGTATGACATACACAAAGCACCATTGAACCCCGTCACCAATTAGCACATACATTAGAGAGGTGAACATGACATCGTGTACTAGTAGCACAATTAAAACTATTCCTTCTAATTTTCCACTAAATCTAGAAGATTAGACATATCTAATCGACTTTGGAAATAAAAGCATGAACGTGAATGCCTTAATTCAGAACAATATCGCAATACATTTAAACATACTATTGAGACAAAGACGGCCACACAACCTCTAATACTATGCTCTGTTTCAAAAGTAGGCATTCTTAGAAACTAAAACGAATTTACATTGGCTTACTGTTAATCTCTAAAACTAAACAAGACACTGAAAATTTATCTAAATAGATGAAGTGAAAATGATGCGTTACATTATGATGGGTTATTCACAGCACAAGTGAGTTAGATAGAGACGAATGCATCAGCACAAACTCCATCGCACAATATTCACATAAGCATCAGACCTTGCACAAAACTCGCCTCCAACGCACAAGCAGCAGATTAACAATCAAAGAAGCATTTCGTGCGCACAACTGGCGTCCAGATCAGAATGAAAACATTGACTAAAACTATCCTAATTACAGGTTTGCCTATTGTGAAAAATTCATCTTTCCCTAAAAAAGAAATGTTTGGACTTAGGAAAATAGTGCGACACACCGAAAGTTAAAATTGCTTTACCAATTGAACTTTCAATTGGGGTTTACGAGATTTTTTAATCCGATTTTAAAAACTGTTCGAATCAAAATTGAATCGCATTACGTACGTTTCGTGATTCATGCGCTGCGGATGCAAGTGCGATGGGGCAGTGCGATTTCCCGAGCAGTGATGCCAACCTTAGCTCGGTCTATAGCCAGCAACAATGTTGAGCAATCGCACAATGCCTCCTCAAAAGCGGTACTCACTCAACACGGAATACGTTCCGAATATATGCAATACTTGAGGAGACTTGACCTTGAGGAAAAATTATACTTCATGTATTGTCAATGATGCGAATACCTTACTGATCTTAGGCTACCTCTACCGCGATTGATTAAAAAAATAGCTCAATTTCAATACAAGCGTTTAATAAAGTTTGAAATTTTTTAATAATTTTCATTCTTATAATTTTTAGAGCACAACGTCTTTATCGCTTTGAAAAGACGTTTTCACAAAATGTGTGTAAAATGTTCGAGCGATATCATTTAAAGCAACACTCGCATCTCTGTGAAATATCCACTTACCTAATTATAACGCCTAACTTCTGTACGAATTTTCTTAGGAGCGACAAAGTTGATAGGAAAACCCTCTCCGAAAGTCTTAAAACAAAAAGTTTCCCCAACAGACTTATATTCTACTAGTCAGTATGTTTGCTGTTATTCAAGATATCTCGTGAGAAGTGAGTACCAAGTACACATGCCTTTATGCAAAGTCCTTCCCTGGGGTAAGACCTGGGTGAGCTTAAATGTAGCGCGCGCACTTACCTCGACAGTGGTCAAAGTATTGTTGAGGCGCTGAATAACGCGATCCCATCGCTTCATCGCTTCGTTGACGCGATCCAGCAAGTTCTCAAGATACACCGGTTCGCACAGCGAGGCTAGGGACTCAAACGTGGAACGTACATTGTCCAGCATACTATTCCACTGAGGAACTTCGTCTTTGAGGAGTTCCTGATCACATAAGAGAACGATTCTACTACAAAACAGCGAAAAACACAAAATATGGGCCTACGTTTGTTAAATTGCAATCATGCAGAAATTTAGCGTATCACCCCGTGTATAGTGCGTTTTTTTCTCTCAAAAATTTTAGCTCTCGAAAATTGCGTGCATTATATACGGGTAATTTTATACACAGGACACATACGGAGTTTTTCCGACGCCAGCAGTTAAAAACCCGGGTGCCCTTTATGCACGGGGACGCACCATACACGGAGCAATGCGGCATGTCTTTGAAAAAGGTTTTTTTTTTAGCCTTAAAAATCTATTGAAGTTCAAAATAATATTTATTAGTACGGCAAAATCAACTTTTTAAGGTAGCAATTGAATTTATGAAAAAACATGCTAAGTGTATTTGGCTTCAGATTTTATTAAGACATCGCTTTGAACTGTTAAAAAAGCTTGTTTCACGTGAAAAAAATATAAAAACTTTGGCCCTAAATATTATAAACTACGATTTCCTGACTAAGTATCTGCATGTAACAGATTGAAAATAAGCTGAACTAGAAGTAATACCACTAATTTTGTGTTACGTAGGAAATTCATGCATAACACACACGCCCACTGACGAGACGAGCATCAGGTTCCCTAGCGATTCTAATAATTTACAGGGCAGACTCGAAAGCAGGTTCGGACTATAGGCCTGGATATAATAGAGAGGAGGCATTGGGCAGCCATTTTGTCTCTTATGGAACCATGAAATGCATTGTAGCTTACGGAGAAACTTCGGAAACAACATGGCAGCGCCCTTGGTTTAGTGCCCTCAATGCCGCCTCTCTAATATACCCAAGCCTCTAGTTCGGACCTGGAGCCTTTGGGATGGATCGCTAGTCGTTTAGCAAGTGCGCTTTTGACTTCAGGCTGTTTATTTACCTGCAAGAAGGCTTTTTCAGACTCCATGTCTCTACTGGCATCTGGCAGAGCTTCTCTCTCATCTAGCTCTGACTCAACCATATCCATCCACTGATTTAGTGCGGGGATGTCTCGATGGATTCCCTTGGCTAGCTCAAGCGCGTTCTCAAGGTTAGCTTTCGACTCGGTTATCTGAGATCCGAGCTGGAAAGAAATACAAGCCGTTAAAGAAGTGCTCATTGGCCAGACAACCGCACTGTTCTCAGACAATGAACTTCTCCGAGTCCACTTTACTTCGCGTCTGGTTCGGATACACAAACTCCGCACAACTGCCAAACTTCATTCAAAAAGCAATTTTAAAAAAATTACAGGCCTTTACCCACTCCCTCTTTGAGTCCATGCGTACTGTTTCTTGAGACCCCCTCCTTCCTTTCGGGGTATGTGCTGTGCACGGTCCCTAAAGTTAGGTTAGGTTCGGTGAGGCTATGTAGAGTAGCGTTAGAGAGGGAATCATCAGGTGACGGCAGGTTACGGTACATTTCGTTTAAATTGGGTTGGCGTAAACCTGGATTACGTCTTGTTGGAATGAAGGTTAGAAAATTAGGTTGAAATAAGTTAGATTGGAAAAGACGAGATTGGAAAGGGCTAGGTTAGGTTACATTTTTGTCGGAGAACTTGTTGCCTGAGCAAGAGACGAAGGTAATTTACCTTGTTGTAGAGTTCCTTGAGCATATCGAGTCTCTTCCGGAAGTGATCCGGGTTCGAAGCGGTCTCCTGCTCGAGCGCCTGTCGCCCCTTCTTGATAATGTTTTCAACCTCTCCTTTGACTTCACTCAGAGTGCGGTAAAATCGCTGGACATATCGAATGAACAACGAACCAATAAATCGCTGGAATATTTGAATGTTGGCAACCTCGTTCAGGTGCGGATTGAGACTTACTAGACAGTGGTTAAGCTGTCCTTGAATGCCCTCTGGATCGTCTGACGCAAGATCGAGAAGGCACGTCGCTTCCTCAACACCTCGCAACTCTCGTAAGGCTCGAGTTAATCGGGGTTCTAAATCGTTCGCTTCTGATCGGTACTTTTCGAATCTTCGTTGGACCTCAGCGAATCGTTTCTGGAAAAATTGGAGCACAAAAATAACCACCAAAATCATAGCAAGGCAACAAGAAAAGGGATCGTTTTATTTTTATTATTGTTTTGCCCAAAAAGAATCTGAGATCTTCCGCTTTATGGAGCCGATACTGTTTTTAATTTTATTTTTAATCTAATCTAATTTTAGAGGTGGGTTTCATCCTTAAGACCGCAAGTTCTTTCTTACACTAAAACCACTTCAGATTTTTTTTAAAGGGTAATCAGAAATTATAAGAATTTTAGCTTGTCGGTTTGAGCTTATTCTACAATTTCAACGAAAAGGCTTTTCTTTGAGGTATCTTTAAATGTTGGGTGATTTAAGTTGGCTTACCTGAAGTAATACCATTTGGTCTCTAAGACGTGCGGCTGCTTCCCGTTTCCCTGCAGCTTCGTAACTAGCGACTTGTTCGCTCATTTCTTTTAGAGTTGCTGCTTTGGTTTCAAATTCCTCCACAAGGGGCTATCAACAATCAGCGGTCACAAAACAAGTCTCAATACGTTTCTTTTGACACCAAAGCCACTAAAAAGTACGATACATGTTTAAAAAAATAGCAAAAAGGATTCTGAACTGACAGATCAAGCAACTTCGACGTGCAAACAACAAAAGCAAAGAAACGTCCATCCCAATGTTTTTGTAGCTTTGAGCGTCAGAATCTAATAAATCAAGCCAGGACATGATTACAATAAGCTTAAATGATACGAACACAAGATAGAAAGATATGGAAAATAAAAACAAAAGGAAAATTCGGGTATGAGAAATTAGGTAGTGAAAGGATGAGAGGAAGGCAATTTCCTCTCATTGTGGAAGTACAGACAGTCTCAAAAGTCATGGTCCGTTTCATAGACAACAGCACAGTTTAACGGGGAATTCGATTTCAAGAAACTGGGTTATAAAGGGGGCGGCTTAGGCAGAAAATCAAATCAGTGCGTAAGATGAAAACCGTGACAATGGTTGATAGTCTTCTTCCCATACTGGTTTTCAGACAAATACAAATTCAGCTGTTCACACATGCAACTCTTTACGTACATCCGGATGAGTTGGCGAGTTAAATATTTAAGATTTAAAAGTTTGGTCAAACAGATTAGGTCGTAAGCAAAGATTTGTTACTACTTAAAATGGGCATTGACGTTGATGAGGGGTCAGGGACTTCTACTTACGACTAGATATTTTTTCTGAAATCAAAAGGAACTTCCCACGACTAAGCGAGGCAAAAGAAAAATGATTTCATTTCAAAGCAAACATTCGGGTTTTGATACATTAACAGCTAAACTACGTTGAAAACCATGCCATGTAGTTTAAGATATAGTTTTCGAAGTTGGTTAGCATTCCGTTCGGAAAAATATTGTTAATCTATTAAGTGCGAAAGAGTTATGTGGTTCATCTCAAACACGTACTGTAAATCTGAAAGGTGGAATTTTTTTACCCCCACCGCCACGCCGACCTAAGGTTGTACAACCTTACGCCGACCCAGCCACAGAGTACTTGAACTGATTTCCTAAATTAAGGAAACGGTGAGCCTGGTGCCACTTACTTCTTGGCGGCAGTTACTGCCGCCGTGGAAAATGCAGCATCAGGCTTGGCAACAACCTAACAGAGCGGTAGCGGAGCGAGGCACAGGACACGTGAACAAACCGTGCTTATGCTAGCTGAACCTAGTCCACATGGTTGTAGGTCGTTACTTCTAATAATTTAATGAAATATTAAGCCATGGTGGAACACACGAGGTAACGAAATTCCACCTTCGACATTTACAGTGCAGTAACTTAACTGCCAATCCGGCAAAAATCAAATAAAAACGAGCAAACTAGTGGAAGAAAAGGCTCCAATATCCCAAACGAAAAAAAAGGAAAAAAAAGAAAACGTAGCAAGCTAAATTGTAGACAGAAGTTATACTTTTAGGTGTAAAAGTTGGCTGTTCAAGTCGGACAGCCCACAACTTTAGCATAACGTTTGACTTTGTCATTCTCGATGAAATGAAAGAAATATTAGGAATTCTGAAGAAAATCAAGCAATCGCGGATTTAAATCAGATGATTCAAAACGGAACAATGGATTGCCGGTTTATATACTGTCGCAAAATTCGCCAGTGCTCGCATTAAAAAGCCAAATACTTTGGTTGATAAGAACGAGACAAATATTAGAAAAATGGCTATTAATCGTTAAGTCCAAAAGACTCAAATAACTTATTTTGGAAACACATTTTTTTTTTCTTTAAAAATACGAAGTGACAATTCACACGCTGCCCCATTTAAAATGTAATAGGTTGTTTTCCGTGCGTTCAAGTCTCCCTCAAATGAACAAGCGTGCGAATAGAACTGACCTTAAAAATATCCTAGACAGTCGTAACAAATGCTCAAAACTCACTAATTACAAGCAAAGATCAATTTCCAGTCATGCAATCGTTGGGCAAGGTAACGAGGATTCGTTAGAAGCGGGAACACTTTCGAATCAGTACTCTGATAAAAGCAATTTTTTTCACGAAAATTCGTTATTAGCGGATTATTATTGATAGCGGGAAACGATTACTAAGAAGCAGTCATATTAAATACACTGGGTGTCCAACGCAATCCTGACTTTAAAAGCTTCTTTACAACTAGAGAAAATCTTCGGTGACAAAGAACATTTCTGACCTTTCCTTATCTGAAACGCAGGTCGTTCATTACAACGTTGCCAGTTGGTCGCCTTGCGGCCAAACATTGCGCTGGACACCTAGACTAATCCACCGAGAAGCCATCTATGAGTAATAAGCAAACCCAGTCACCAGTACTATTCAATTCCCTAATGAAGAAAATCCAAGAGCAGCTAACACAAACCGTTCCAACTAGAGAGCGTCAGAGGGAGAGAGGCGTCAACTGCCACGTCAGCCTTGCATCCCACCAATCAGCGTTGCTGGTTTCATGCATCCCACGAATCAGCGCACAGCGCGGGAAGAAGTTGTCGCCGCTGTCCCTATGAGGCTCTCTAGTTCCTACTGAAAGAGAGGCTGAGAGGTTAGGAGAAGCCAGCAGTGATTTCTTAAAGTAGAAGCACCACAAACCTGGTCATCCTCAGGCAAGTCATCGTTGAACAGGTCGATCTGTAGGCGGGATAATAACAACGTATCTACCTGTGTTAACCAATCTTGCAGCTCCAGAATATGGCCCTCCAACTCCTGTGCTTCGGCGGCGGAAACTTCTAGCAAAACCGTGCGATCTTTAGCCTACGGATCGGAAATCAGAGGCAAGAAAAAAAAAGCAAAGGTACGTCAAAACATCTGCGATCAATTCTACGATCCAAAACGCTTCACAAAGGACGATTTGGGGAAGGACGCAACACAACATCGTCCTACAGAAACTAAATCTCCTCTGAGAAAAGCGATTAAAAGCATCAGTATTACTGTAAACCCTGTAATATTAAAGTAACATTTACCCTTAGGGCAATTACACGAATTTTTCGACATTAATACGTACGAATTTGAATAGATTAAATAGCATTAGAACGTACAAGTTTGAATGGATTCAAATACTAAATAGTTTTAAATTGTGCAAATTTGATGAGATTAAAATACTAATTGGCATTAAAACGTACTTTGACTGTTCTAAAATGATGAGTAGTGCATTGAAGGACTTAGACAGTGTGATATTTCACTATAATATTGATTGTGATGCTGCAAGAAAATTCCTTCTTAGGTGCATTTGGCAGTTTCGAAACGGTATCGTCAAGCAGTGATGGGTTAAGAGAGACACACAGCAAAAAGTATCACGCTTAGGTTTGAAAAAAAAAAAAGAAAGAAAAATCTTGAGGTGAAAATTAAGGTAAACGTTCTAGCCCGTTGCATTCCTCGGGCCCAAATATCAGAAGCTCTTAAAACGTTTCACCTAATCCGGTAATACAGCACATTTTTTGAAGAAGAAAACAGGCGCTTGGAAACAGTCTTTTCATGAGATGCCACTCAAAACCCATTCCGAGCTTTTGAAAAAATATCTCGGCCTAAATATTTAGTTGCTTTTTTTTTTTTGAACTTTACACACAAGTTTTTCCAGCAGATATGAGTTAACAAATCGGTGATTGTTTTGGATCCTAAAAATCGATTTGTCACGTTTTTCCTTCCCAGGGACGAAATATTTCTTTAACTAAAATTAATATTGGGCAATATTTTAGCTTCGAACAGGACAAAAAAAGGATTGAGAATTGACACTGTCATATCAAAAAATACCCTAAAAATAAAAACGTTCAAAAAAATGTCCCTTCCATAACAAGCCAACTAGGCTGCACAGTTGAATACTTTGTTTAAAACAAATACCAAGGTGCAACAAAAATAAAACACAGAGTTAGAAAGTAAACAAAGGAATTAGTTTTCAAAAAACCGAGCTAATAACGGCAGTTAGAGAGTTATACCATACCTTCGGCTAACACCCCTTCACACTACATTACCATCAACAACTTTGAGATTTTACAATAAAGAAAAAACTGCCAGTTACCTGAAAAAACACAAATTTTAAAGAGCGAAATTTACAGAAGTAGAAAAATATGGGACAGGGGAGAACATTTCTGAGTGCACAGAAGACACCAAAGGTAACGGATTCCGGTAGTGGGGAATGGACATCTGCTGAATAACAGACAACAGGTAAACCAGGCGGGTTCGAATTAGGCCAATAAGCGGGTGGTAGCGGTACGGTCGGTGGCTTTGGGGTTTCTCGGTTTAGAAATCGGGTCTTCGGTACTTGGTGACTGGATGTACTATCGAGATCATAAGTCGTGTCATACTTAAGACGTTTCCATGAGTGACACAGCTTATGATCACCACTGTACTTTAGCTAAACGTCCTCACTTCTGATTAACAATCAGCCAACTGATAACAATCAGCCAAACAGAACATGAACCATGCAGGAGACAGGCAGCATGTTTAGTAACTTCACCATGAAACATTCCAATATTTTGGGAGAAAAGTATTATTTTGAATCCTTCTCAAAGGTTAGCATGCCGTTAGGCTCTTTTCGACCCCTGTTCCCGAAAGAGCAAAGCTACATGCTTCCATATCAGCTATGAGACATCGTAATGTTATTCCTGGTGGATTGCCTAGACAACATAAAAACATCACTGCACACAGATTTTCTAAATGAAGCGTAAGAACCTTCCGATCAACAAATAACACCATGAGCGGAGCGTCTACGTCTAGGTTAGGTTAATGTTCCATTTAGGGCGAGAGAGAGAGAAAGAAAGTGAGAAAATAAGGTCGGCGGCCGAATACCTACCTGTTGGCTCAATTGACTCCAGCGCTCAGTCACTGCAGATACGTCACTCTTCACGGCTTCTGGCATCAACCCATCAGTTATCAGAGCGCGTCCGATTTCTTGGATGTGTTTTAGCCGGGCGTCAGGATGGTTCCGAATGGAATTCTCCAAATCCTTCAACAATACAGACGCACTTCGCTGATTCATGCCCAACAATGGGTTAAAAGTCTGTATTCTTCCAAAATTTTGGACAAAAATTTTAATTAAAATGTAAGTTGAAGAACAAATGAAAGAATTACGTAAGCAAATTTGAGGTCTCATTAATAGCCGTTATGGGCCAATAAAAATCTAAAAAATAAATAAAAATGGAAATTCCTCTCGTAAAAAGAATCTTCGAGTAAAATTTTCCAAGTATTTTCACAGGGTATTTTGCAATTGATAAAGTGTTGCTATATACAAAGTTCTGATCGTATTTTCACTGAATTTACATCAATTCGGAAAATAATTAAGTTTATCAGTTCATATTTCTACAGTAGGCCACAAAAGTCATGACCCCTGTTTCCATGTATTTCTGATGAAACACGGGTCCTGACTTTTGTGACCCACTGTACAGGGTCGAGAAGAGCCACTTCAGATAACTAAATGGACTGGGTGCAGTTTTGAAGCGCTGAGTAAATATTCAAAGTGGTCCTACAGCAGCCCGTCTGGTTGACTTAAATCCTTTGTGGCCAATTTTCAGCGCGAGTAAAAATCTTCAACAGGATATTTATAAAAGATATCCACTTGATAAGAAACTTACGTCCAACTCTTCTGAAATCTCTTCGGCGTCTGCCGCGGCTTTCGGCGATTTCCGTAAGCGCTTCTCTAGCTTATCCAACCAATCCATTTCTTGAGCAACGAGAGCTGAAAAAGAAACGTTAAAATCAAAAACTAATCTGGGAAAGGTCACCAGTCAATGAAATTCGACAAACCTCTGAATTCTCCATATTGGTGGGATGCAGCTTGTAGAATTCTGAACTTCTCAAAGATGGCGTTGGTCACCTCGGTCCACTTTGCGTTGAGTTGCGTAAACCGACGAGCTAGCTCCTGAACCGCATTACCCTCAGTGCTTAACATCAGGTCGTTTCCTAAACAGAACAAACGTGGTTACGGTCTGTAATATCTCAACCGAAACATCGCGATCTACATTCTTAAAAATAAAAAAACGAGATCATACACAAGTAATTTTTTAAGTTACTTAGAGTCCTCTTCTACTATTTCTAGCGCCCAAAATTTATGATCTCCTTTCAAACCGTAGTAGTTTTAGCCCCTCCAGGCATTAGGATAATACTGAAAACAGTCGAGGACAACATAAGGTTCTTCGCGTTTGCTAGGACTCACTAATTGTTTTACCCACTGACAATATCATTTTATAACTTACAGCACCAATGTTTTTTGGAATGTCTATAGACCCTATTTAAAATGTTTTACGTTGGGTTTCCGTGCGTTCAAGTCACCTCCCATTTAAAATGCATTAGGTTGGTAACGTGCGTTCAAGTCTC
>Ga0058701_10005516_pt1 | contig 10524 bp, 10 predicted proteins | sample AgamicOrMae_FD_97039 | JGI IMG/M metagenome (GOLD analysis project Ga0058701, IMG submission 97039) | Agave microbial communities from Guanajuato, Mexico - Or.Ma.e | ecosystem: Host-associated > Plants > Phyllosphere > Phylloplane/Leaf | place: Guanajuato, Mexico | collected 2012-06-04 | reverse complement strand
GATCAAACTGTTTGCGGCTCTCTGGGTCTGACAATAACTGGTGACACACAACACACATGTCAGTTGATTAGAGACCACAATTTATCAAAATAAAATAAAAACATAAACAAAATGAGAGATGAAGGTCTCAAGTGTGTGGATAACCTCTTCAATGAGAGGAGCACTTGCCTCATATGCTTGCGTTATCTCCACAAATCTTTCTTCCGCATCAGGGTTATGGTTCTTGTCAGGATGCCTGAAAGAAACAGAGCAATTGCTTCAAAAGCCATGAGAAAATAGGGATACATTGCAAAATGGTTGGGTAAGGAAGAGTTGAACATGGACTGACAGCTGATTGTCCATGTACATAATGTGCAACCGGTGCTTAGCAAACGGGGGTTTACGAGGAACAGGGAATGAATAAACGTAAAACGCACCATTCTTTGGCCAGACTTTTGTATGCTTTTCTTATTTCTTGAGCCCCTGCATTTCTTTGTATTCCCAAAACATGGTATGGGTCCATGAACGCACTCACGGCACATATTAACACACTTAGAAAAAAGCCTAAGATTTTCCATGTCATCTCTTGAGGCGAACTTTATCGTTCGTATGACAATAAAATATATCAGCTGTTCAAATACAACATCACTTCACGGCACTTCGGCGGTCCCTTTAATCATATTTTTAATCCCAACTTATTGATCCAATCTCTCACAGCCTGCTATGGCGCGGCGCGAAGCAACACAACGGTCCGGCAGCTGGCGGCCTCTGGTGGCCGGCCGCCGAACGTACCCGAATGAGCCTAAGCGCTAACCCGCGCTTACCGCACCGCCAAAGCCGCAACGGCGGCCCCGGCCTGCGGGGCCGAAGGGATTTTTTTAATTCTTCCGTCCCTTCGTTGTTTCCGCAACCTCTATTATATGACAAGTCTAAATTTAAATTCGAGATTCCAGAGGGATACTTCGGGAATGCTTCAGTCCACTAATCAACGCGTGTTTCTGCGGGGTCGAAAAGAGTCTTTGTTGCAGGAAAAATAAAACTATATAATACGGTTTTTAATCTGTAACGGTACAGTAAACCTGAGGTAAGATACTATTGAAGTAACATCTTTGTATAAAAATTATCTCTAGGTGGGCAAAATTTCAGCTTCTAGAAATCGTCCAGGGCGGCGGGAGACGTCTGAAGATCCTTGGTTTTCAGGATCTTTAGTGAGTTCCAGCAGTGCAGCAAGACCTCAGCATTATTTGCGGGGCACTTGGCTCGTATCAGTATGAGAGAGGGAGGAGGGGGCGCGCTACTCGTAAAAGAAAATGCTTTAAAATGCTATTAAAAAATATCCAGTTTTCTGGGAATGGAAATGAAACGAAAATCACAATAGCAAAACAATCCAGCTTTATTTTGCTGAGGCATATACATAGCATCAAGTACGAATCAACAATACAAATAAATTAATATGTACAGTACAATAGGCTTTTGGTTTTGTTACATAAAACTACTCAGGAAGTATCTCCCAGTACCTAAAACTAATAAAAACTCATGCGCGACCATAACCACACCTCTAAAACGAAAGCAGTACACGCCTCTTAACCGTTACGTGTACGGATATTCATACGTACTCTTTAAAGAGAGATGGATAAAAACCACACAGAGAGACAAACAAAAAGAGATAAAGGAAAGAGAGTGTTTTACATCGAACAGTCTCGACAAAGGGAAAAAATCATAAGAAAACAATAAAAAAAGATATTGCAAATGAAAAGTAACTCTAATGCGCCGTTGCCGTTGATCCCAAAGCTTTCATAAGTTGGTAACACTCTTCTAACCGCTTGCGATCGCCAATGCATTCGAGTGTCTTCGCCGCTTCGGCGAGCATACCCACTCGTTCTCCCGGAGACGACAAAAGCGGCTCGGGTAAATGCCGGCAGGCAACGTACAAAGCTGCCGCGTGCTCGCGCTCTCCTCCCGCTTGCGGAACACGATCTAAACAACAAAACAATATTTCATGCAAATCTACAAGTCAAATCTACAAACAAATCTACAGGTCAAAAAGCTTGAAAAACCACATTTCATGACGAATCAGTTGGTCAAAAAGTATCAAAAACAATAGAAAACTACATTTTCTGCATTGAAAAGTGCAGAGTTGGCACTTTTGGGGGTAAGAAAAATGAAGAAGGATGAAAAATTTGTGGGTCAAAAGTATGAAAAACGTCATTCTACGAAACATTCATAAGTCAGAAGGTAGGAAAACGGCATTCTATGACACGTTCGTAGGTCAAAAGGTACGAAGACGTTTGAGGAATGGCCGATAATCAGATTTGACCGAATCGAAAAATTTTAATTGATATTATTCAAAATTTACCTTTTCCGCACAAAGGGGTCGTGCGCTGGTTTCGATGACGAAGGCTTCTGTCAAGAAGTTGCTGGGTTCGTCCAGGCGCGGCGCCGGCCATGAGACGTGCGATCGCCTCCGACAGGAAAACTCGCGGGACCGCTTCCTATAGATATCAATCACAAGTGAGACAATCTTCTAACGAGGAGGACCTCAACTCGCAGCGAGCTTGTACTCACCGGCATCAGCTGCGTGAGTCGTCTCAGACTGCTCACGTCTCTCTGGAAGCCTTCGAGGACGGCGGGCGCCACGGCAACGGGCCCGTCCGATTCCGCGTACTCCTTCTTGCTCTCTTCCCACAGCGCAGTGCGGGTCTCGAACAGCCAGTCAACCACGAGCAGCTGCACAAGCTGTAAACACAAAACCTCTAAATATCGACAAGAGACGTAAGGACAAACAGAACCATGGAGAAGGTGTGATCAACAGAAGCGGAACACTCTCTAGAAAACTATCGCAACAGTATATGATAAAGTCATAAAATTCTCATGTTATCTCTGTGAGATTCAACAGATTAACCCACTACCGCCCAGCGATGCCTTTCGGAAACAGAAAAAAATATTTCAGAGAATTTTTCAAGTTCAGTATTGTCACAATTTAAAAAATGTCACCCTTCTGGAAACCCGAAATTTAATATTTAGGCATTTTCCAAAGCTTAAAATTGCGTATTTTGGTAGAAAAAATACTTTCAATTTCTCTTAAGCTGAATTTCACTCCAATTACTTTGGGCTGTTATGGGTTGATACGCGCTTTGGTTGTCCACTCACCAGGACGATTTGAGGTGGTTGGCGGCAACTCCAGTAGGTGAGGCTGTCGTCCAGCTGCCGGCTGGCGATATCGCAGAGGCGGATGACGGAGGCGAACGAGCCCTGGCGGGAGGAGGCGAAGGCCGAGGCGGCTCTCTTGGCGCGGAACGCTGCGCGCACGGTGCGTGCCAGCGGGTCTTGCTGCTGCTGCAGGCACTCCGGCAGGAGCTCCACTCCCGCGTACAGGCTCTCCGCCATGCTGTCCTCGCCCAGAAGCCAGTAGGCCGCCACGCCGACCACGGCCGCCCACCAGCGGGCCACCACGTCCTCGTAATCTGGCGACACAACAGCATTTTCTTACAGGACGTTTCTCCAACGAGGAAACATACCCGATTCGACATCGCGCATTTTGCTCAAACTTACGAGAGGATTACTACAGCTGTCCGCCCCGGATTTTCTTGAAATTTTCAGGATTGCAAGATAGCGGTATGGAAAGATACCCAAGCCCCATACTTGCTGTCAAAATCCATTTTTACTACCTTCACATCAGGGTTTAATTTTGAAAAAAAAATCGATAAAATTGAAAACCAGTCCCTTGTAGAACACCAGAAAGTGGAGTCTTAGGTTGAATTTTTGAGGATTTTGCGATATTTTCAGCTCTTTTCAAGATATTGGCAATTTTTCGTGTATTAACATTTTTTGTTCAATTTTTACGGCTTTTTTTAAGGTATAAAAAATGCATTCTGGCAGCATGTTTAAGGCTTGGGTATCTTTTCCAAAATCATCCAATTAAAAAAAAAAGTTTCACTGTATTTTGATGATCCTCACAATAAGATATTTTCGGCTGATTTCAAAATCTGCTCATGCTGTATCTCTCTCGCTGAGCGATGAGCAAGTTTTCATGAAGGAACTTACTCGGAGCTTGCAGCTTCCGCGCGGTTTGCATGGCCGCGATGTCGCCGTCGACGGTCGTGGCCGAGTTCTCGATGAGGAGCTGGACGAAGGTGAGCGCGTCGGGCGTCTGCGCGCGCCGCGACAGCGCCGCGTTGTCGGCGATCTCCGCCGAGCAGCTCGCGTCCCTCGGCCCTCCCGGCAGCACCAGCGTGTGAAGGGCGCGCTCCAAAAGGTGCTCGCGATACTCCTAACAACAGAACAAGTCATCAGGCGAGGCAATCGATATCCTCAGAGCCGAAAGATGGTGCGGAGGTCGACAACGCGACCTTTCGAATGGATTCCTTACCCGCATGCCGTAGGCCAGAGGGTCGGCGGCGGAGCCCAGCTGACTGAAGCACGACACGTGGGGCGTGCCGGAATAGCTGAAGCGCCTGCTGACGAAGAACTGGCGTCCGTACGGCGACAGCAGCCACTGCAGGCGCGTGGGAACGGGCTCCTCGTCGCGAACCACGGTCGTGCGCCCTAATCCCAAGTACAATCTGAAATCATACCACAAAAATGTAAGCCTGCGTCAAAACCGACGCAAATCTAAACTTCCCCCACCAAGCAGTAATCATACGGAACATCTTGCATCGCAATTATGGCAGTACTTGGTGCGTGGCCTTCTAGTCAATCGTAATTGATTGTCTAGGAAAATGCTGCCAACTCTACAACTACATCGGCGGTGTGATCTCTTTCGAAAAATATGTTTACGTCCTGACGGGTCAGATGCTTCAGCGAGCGCAGAGCAACAAACCTGCAGAAGATGTGTAGAGCTCTTGGTAGCATGGCTTGAAGTCGTAGAGCCATCCCGACGTAGATGTCCGCTAGCTGATGAGGGGGCAAAGCGGCGCCGGCAGCTTCGCCCAGGTTGACGGCGCTCAGAGCGAGACTGAGACCTGCAGTGCTGCCACCTCCAGGGATGCCAACGCCGTCAGCCCATGCCGACCCAGACACCAGGTTCAGTTGATGCAGACGGTGGTAAACCAGCGCCAGCTCCCGAACCGTTTGGGCCGCTTGCCGCTGCTGGCTCCTGCGTACACAAAACGAAAAGTAAATGTAAACTTGAGAAGTTGGATTTTCCACAACTTGAGTTCCACTTGTAGTCGCCAAGCCGAGCGGAGGGAGGCATGTCGCCCCTAAATTAACCTAACCTAAGTTAACCAAACCTAAGTTAACCTAACCTAGGTTAACCTAACCGAAGTTAACCTAGGATGATATAACCTAGGTCAATCTAACCATTTACCTCCAACCTAACGTACCTCTTTGATTTCTTTTTGGTATGAAGGTAAATCAGGTCAGGAAAAGTAAGGAAGCCAAACCACGTCGAAACGTACCTTCCAAGCAGAATTCCGCCATGACGGGAGATGAATCGACCAATCCACAAGCGATGCAGAAACTGCCTCGTCAGCTGCCAGAGGAAAGTTGTCCAGTGTTCGAAACGGCTCGACGGCAGAGGCCGACCTATCGCCTGAAGGCAGCGACGCAGCTCCTGTTGAGCATTCGCGTTCTCGCCCTGAAACATAATGAAAGTCGAGCGCTGATTGGCAACGACGATGCAGAAGAGAGAGCCGTAACGCTCCTCGAGCTTCTAAAGACTCTGTACCTTGGACAAGTCGAAATCTGCCTGCTTCCGATGGCGCCAGAAGGCGGTGGTTGCTTTGGAAGGCGTCAGAACTGGGTCACTCAACGCGAGCAGCTTGATGAGCGAAACTCCCAGAATGACCATGTTAATTAGCCAGACCATAACAGCGGCTGGGCTTAAAAACCATGAACTCGTATCTGGAGAACAGAAAATTGCACATTTAGATACCTCTTAAGGAGAAAACGTTAAATAATATACATATTTTTTTAAAAATTATCATCAATAAAGATTTGTTTAAAAATAGAAAACATAGCAAACAAAAACCATACAAGCATAGATCTGATAGTACCGGTTAAAACAAAGAAAATTTTTAAAAAGAATATTCTAAAATGCGCTAACCTAAAGATATTCAAAAAACGTATGAAGATTAATGCATGGGTAAGGCATAATTTTCATATTTCAAAATAAAGGACTGCGCCATAAGTTTATTTAGCTATTAATATCTGAAGCCTCAAGGAGGTTGAACTTAAATAAAATTACAAATATTTCCAGCATCAAATTTTGAAGGGAAAAAAAGGGATAACGGAATCGAGGGGAACTAGAGATCACATTTTTGACAAAAATACAAAGATAAAGATTTTCGGCTAAGAGCAATGCACTGAGATACACTGGGCGAAAAATTCAAGAATTTTCAAGAGAAACGTTATTTATTACCGGCGAAACCGTTCAAAAACAGCAAAATTTATGGTATAAAGATTTTTTAAATGCAAAATCATATTTACTGAAAGAAAAATCAGCCCTCGGAATACTTAAATGCAATACTTGGTCCTTTTCAAAAAGTCCAATCCGCACATTTTAACGCAAAAAAATTCTTAAAAAAGATCCACAAGTAACTTTGACACCAAGCATTTAGGACACTAAAGGAAAAATTCGAGCAATTCAGGGCCTTGTCTGAAAAGATGGGATTAGTTGGCTCACCCGCGGCATCGCCATTGGACAGAATGGTCCTGGACTCGTGTCGACCCGCAAACGATTTCGATCCGAAGGACTGCGCGCCTCCAAGCGCCAGCGACAGCGGGTTGATCGTCACAATCGCCAGCATGAACATGCACAAACCGATCCGCGAAGAATCAAGCATGCCGTTGTTCCTCGCAGTGTTTGCCACCGGCGGCTTCGCGCACATGCTCTCGTCTTCATCATCGTCCTCCACCTGCGAAAATCACAACCGTGATTGCGATTGTTGTCATAACAATTGTTTTCAACAACGTCACAACGTTGCTGGGATGACAATGCCTCGAGATTTTCGGGGCGAAATTGAACGACGGAAACGGGAACTTACTTCGCTTCTTCGCAGATAATCTGGCGAGGGCGGCAAAGAGGTGTCGGAGTGGGAATGCGGCGGCGAAAGCTCCGGCGACGAGACGTCCGAGTGAGGAGGGGTGTAAGCGCCAGGGGAGGTGCCCGTCACGAGTAAATCCTTCAAGTTCTGCTTCTGAGCAGCCATCTTGAGTTGTAAATTCTCCTGTTTTAATCTCGCGTTGGCGTTTTGAAGGAAACGAATGTAGTCAATGGCTTTCCGCAATATGGCCGATTTGTGCAACTGAAAACATACGAAGCCCACGTGAGTTACATAGACTAACTATCGGGACTGCAAAGCTGACGTGACTTACCTTTGAATCTGGCCCCACAACCATGTCTTTGAGCTCAATAATTTTGTCATTTATACTGGTGCGATAACGCCGCTCGATCGCATTATGAGCACTCCTCTTCACTTCTTTCACCCGAGGAGGAGAACCAGTGTGGCAATTTTGAGGAAACGTGCCAGTCAATCTGTTAATGGCAACTTTGTCGGTATCCAAGACCAAGGGTATCCCTGTTGACACACCAATTTCCGCAATTAAATCACATAATTAAAAAGCTTTATTTAAAGCAATTGCCTGTGGGATAAGGTGGATGAAATTACCTGTGGCAAGGATAGTTCCTCCCGCAGCATCAACAAAAACTGGCTGACAAGCCCTTGTACCCACAGTGGTGGCGGGAGTTGATGCAGTATACATCAACGTTGTTTGTGGCTCTGTCTTCAACAACTGAGCTTGAACCACCACTTGAGCCATTTTATCCCCATTGGGTATGGGCTGAAGAACTAACTGGTTTGGCAGAGGCTTCTGCTGGATGGGCGTCGGCTTTTTCACTTGAGGCTGGACAGATGCCTGCTTCTTAACTTGAGGTTGTTGTTGAGGTAACTGAACCTTAAACTGTGGTTGATGTTGAGGTAAGGGCTGTGGTTTCAATGTGGGCACAACCGATGAGGGAGCAATTTTCACATTCTGTGATTGCTGGGGCAGAGGCTGGGTGAATGTTAAGGGTGATGCATCTATTGTTGAGGTAAGACCCTGTGGTAGTAGTATGGGCACAGATACTGGTGGTCTTTGAGTTTGATTCACATTTGAATTCACTGGCACTGGCAGAACATTTTGCTGAGGTTGCTGCATGGGCTGTATATACTGGGGTGTCTTGTTTTCTTGACGCTGTAGAGGTTGGATAAGCCGCTGCTGCAAGTGAACTTGCTGTGTTGAGGAATGTGGAGAAACCTGAGGTTGTTGTGGAGGAGGCTGTTGTTGCTGCATATATTGAAGAGTGTTTGGTAGGTTGAAAAAGTCAAAGGACGTGTCATCTTCCATAGCAAATGTGTCCTCTGACAGTTGAGATAGAAATGCATCATCATTCAGAAGCAGATCTGAAACATCTGGAGAAAGGAACACATAGATTAAGTAGGACTCTTACATATCTAATTATAAAAATAAAATATTAAAGGTGCAGGAATAACATTTAAAGGACCACTATGATGCAACTGACACAATCATGGCATATGAAGTAGGAGAAATTTGAAATTGGCCTTAAATGGGTGAAGAGAACAGCAAATATGATCAGACAACAAAAAACAAGGTTAAAATTTTTCTTTTCCTTTAACCAAAACAATAAAACGACAACAAATGGGTTAATATTTGAGGCTAGGGGGAACACAACCTACAAACTGCGCACTGTTGTCACTGCACAAAAAGGACAAATAACGTCACTTAGGCACAGAAATTAATTTACCGTCTAACGCACCAAGTTCATTTATGTTAAATTCGTCATTCATAGCGAATGTATCACTGCCCTGAACACCTGTCATTTCTTCTTTCAGGGGTGGCCAGGCACCCGTGTCTACAACGGGGTCGGCCATATTAAAAATGATACAAACATCATCACATTCTCGCCGACCAATCAAAACAACTTTTGTCCATCGGCTGATTTTACGTCACAGCAGTATGGTCAACTGTTGGTCCTTGCTGAGACTCAATTAAAGACCCAAAATTTTGATTCACATATCGAAATACTTCAAAATGAACCTATAATATAATTTAATTAAAAGCCTAACATTTAATTACAAAATCATTTCGTCTATGAAACAAATTAGTTACTTGTTTCAATGTCCACAGTTGTACGCTTGCAGACCCGCCTACCGCCAACGAGTTCAATTATTTTGCCGGCTGGGACCCGGATCGCAAGAATTAACGGTCAAAACCGGAAAGTCGTTCGAGTGTACCGGTATTATTCAACCTGCCTTAAGGATTTGCTGGAATTAAAGGTTACCCACGATGGAAGATCAAGTTGTAGCGGATGTGGACGATTTAAGAGATGCAATTGAAGATGAAGAAGAATGCTTTTTCCAGGATATCGGACTTTTACAAGAACACGGAATAGTAAGATCACTGATCATTACCACTGTACCCCATTTCTGGGGTAGACTTAATGTACTCGTTTTACTCCGCCTAAACATTAAGCAAACCGTAAAATAACAATTTATACTTTAATTTTGCGATACTGTACTCCATAAATTTACATTTAATGTCTCTGTAAATTATATACATTGCGCGATAACTAGACTCATAGCCTAGACCGATCTGTCTTCTAACTCTTAAATGACATTATTAAAAAAAAAGGACGATATCATTTTTTTAATCAACGCTTCGATTCGTATCGTCAAAGTAATTAGAACGAGAAAAGTTCAAAATCACGCTTTTTTATACCCGCTATCGTAGCAAATCAGGATCGATTGATGTTAGGGATTATTATTTTATTTCTTTTTAAATAGGAATTGCAATGGTTGTTGAAAGTTTTGATACGGCTACCGGTACTTTCGTACCGGTAATAGACCACTCTTTCCGCGCAAACGGCCAGCCAGTTGCCTAGCCTTGATTCAGCCAGCAGAGCCAAGGTCGACTGAGGCGAACTTCTTTCTTTATTTTGTTTTTTTAGGAGAATTGTTGGAACAAATGTCAGCATGCCAACTATAAAAGAAACAAAAAAAAAAAAAAACAATCTTCCTTCATCGGCGGTTGACTTTCGCGGCTCCTCTGATAAAGCAAGTTGATTTCTCAGGAAATCTTCTCTGAATGTAAACAGCTTGAGACTTCTGTTACGTGCTGAAGAATATGATAAGCGTGACAAAGCGCATCTTTAACTCTTTAAAACATTTTAGTGAAATATTCCACATCTGATACACCGATATGACTGCCATGCATGTGCCGATTTAGCACTTAATAAAATTTCGAACACAAATCGCATCTCAAAGTTCATGATCCTACGGCAGTCGCTGATAACAGGCTCAATCGTGATAGGGACAATAAACTGTTTTTATTTTATTTTTTAATTAATCCCGAGTTCAAGGTCGAGCCTCTGGCTAACGGAATGGTCGTGTGCAGATATCCGATTTTGGACAAGTTCGCACTTTGTTAAAAATAGTTTTATTTTGTTTTGAGGCTTATAAAAAAAATAATAAACAAATCCGATGTACCGGTAGGTCTGATATTTTCGACTCCGAACCGGTCTTTAAATTTGAATCTCATAATCAT
>Ga0058701_10005515_pt1 | contig 10524 bp, 7 predicted proteins | sample AgamicOrMae_FD_97039 | JGI IMG/M metagenome (GOLD analysis project Ga0058701, IMG submission 97039) | Agave microbial communities from Guanajuato, Mexico - Or.Ma.e | ecosystem: Host-associated > Plants > Phyllosphere > Phylloplane/Leaf | place: Guanajuato, Mexico | collected 2012-06-04 | reverse complement strand
TCACTCCAGCCATTCCAAAAAAAGGTTAGATCTGTTTGTACAGTTTGCGTAAAGTCGGTTGGGGAAGGATTGTCATGTAGTTGAAGAAGCTCATCCAGATATGGCCAAAGCACTGTTGTAAAACAATTACGCTATTTTCCTAAGAAAAGAAGAGGTAGTCCCTATATTACCATTGAGAGGCTGGATTTGTGAAGTAGAATGTATCATGACACTTTCTAGACCATTGCCCCTAAAAAGTAGTCTATTGCAGCCTCGCTAGGGTAGGGGGAGGAAGGATGTGATATCCTTGAGGAGGCCTAAGATTTCCCCTGAGAACACTCTCAACCATCCAGGACACCATTGCCACAAAGCGGAAGTATTCCTTGTTTTTAGTTTGTGGCTCTCAAGCTCTTTATCCTTCATGAAACAGAAAACAAAAACAAAAACCAAACGTCTTTTCACCTTGATTTGCTGAAGTATTTGTAAAGGCAAAATTGCAGAACAAGAAGCAATAATAAGTAAAATAGAATGCTAGTGGTCTTTGAAGAGCAAATACACAAAAAGGTTTTCAAATTATTTTATATAACGATTTATGTTATTATTCTTTCATCATCCTGCTGATTAAAACAAACGACTGTGAATCACATGATTCACAAAGTCGATCTTTAAAAGTATTCCAAAATTGGACGAAATCTACGTAAGTCTTTGTCATAAATTCTCGCATTTTGCTTACATGCATTAGAGATAACACAAAAAATGTAATGGCTCCGAGAACAGGCGTTGCCTTGGATATAAATACTTCGCTGCAAGCTGCCAGTTTGCAACTTGAAGCAAAATAGCATTATGGGTCACATCCTTCTAGGGCAATTAGTTTAGTGACGTTGTGCGGAACCCCGACGAAAAGTGGTTCTGTTCTTCACCGTAACCCAAAACCTTCACTCACCGATGGCCTTAGACACAGACACCTTGCAAACTTTGCCGGGGCCGATTTCGTCTCTCATGGAATAGCTGGAATCGCACCACTGCCCACATCCATAAAATGTAGTACCTATGTCAAAGTTGTTATTTTCCAACTTTTTTGAATGAGAAATTTATCTTTTATCGATCAGCACCCGAAATAAAGTGACAAAGTAACATATTTTTTTTTATTATTATTTTGTTCATTTATTTCTAAATGAAATAATGGGATCGTCTCCAATTTGAGATCCTTTTCTGAGCGCTAGTTACCACATTGTTACCTTCAATCTTATTTTCATGAAAACACTGTCGTATACGTTTGAAAAACAACTGCCATATCACAGGACTAAAGCCACATAGAGATCGTAAAACTGCCATGCATTTAGTATGCATCGCGCACGATATCTTAATGGTGCTGTGCTACACTTTTTCCAGCAAGGATGCAACACTTTAAGTTACATGCCTCGTGCCTCGCGTGGCTCTCTGCTACGCTTGGCCACGGAACAAGAGAAAAGGTGGAATCTCTAAAATTTAGAGGGTAGCTAGGTTTCTTTGCGAATACACCCACTCCACACGACGAGAAAGCTTACTTGCATAAAATGAAATCTTCGCTTCTTCCAGAGGCAGTGTTATAAGACCCTGAGTGATCCACTCCTAAGTGTACTTTCTTAGCGACTCCTTTTGGGTCGGTAATACCGTCAGGGGTTGGCTTACCCCGAGTGGGTCGATGTTGAAACGCACTGTGTTCGTTCCACAGAAAAAAAGACTTACTCACAAATTTTGTTTGTGAAACAGCTACTTTGACATGTAGGCTACCTATCGGTAAAATACAGAATGCGTTTCCTCAATCTAAGCTTTAGGCGTTGAATTTTTCACCTCCAACTCTAAAAACTTTTCGAGATAAGATTTTAACAACTACGTTAAGCCTAGGACCGTATGAGCCCAATTGAACATAGAAATAATGGTATTCGCCTCTTTTCTGTACTGTACCAAACAGATTCAGGCCTGTTGCAGACACCTCTAAACACAAAATAAATCCAAAGAGGGCCATTTGCTCAAGAAAGAAATATTCTCGTTTCGACATAAATATGGAACGTGAGAGCTTGATTTTTTTTTTCGGCGTTCTCTTCTTACAGGAGGTCATTCGCCTTGCGGAGTGATCTGCTGACACCTTGCGGCCAAATCTCGAAGCTCATCAGATGAGTTGGGAAGGTGCGACGAATCGTAAATATTGGTTGCGGCGCGAACTTAAAACCGTCCGCAGCGAACTTACAACGACTTTCTGTAGCTTTCGATTAGTTACCGTACGTTATCGAGTAAGAATAAATTCCGTGATGTGCAAGGATGACAAGAGATTATTAGTCTCCAAATCAACGGACCAAAACAAATGTGCATTCTACCGTGGAAAAACTGGTCAAGAACATGCATCAGGAAAAATTATTTGAACAACCTCGAAAACTTCACATACATTTCGGTGTAATTACACCCATATCATTCATTTTAAACACACAAAACCGCTGTTAGCTCAATCGAAATGGTGGTTGAAAATGTTTACCAACCATCGCACCTTGCACACTTATTTTCGGAGCTTCCAGATTCGGCCACTGAGATTAGCCATGTGAACTCAAGCGCGCATTACATTTGAGAATGCTGCGAGCGCATGGGATTTTCAGTTGCATGTGGCAATTACCTCTGCGAATGTTAAAGGTTTGTTTTTCTCTCTTCCGTGTTCCAAATTCAATCGTCTAGCTGACAAGCTGGCAAAGTGACGCGAAGGTAAGAAACCTTGTTTGCTAAAAGAGCTCACTAACAAGTGTCTCCGTTCAATTTGATTGATAGTCATGAATGTTTGACGGATGATCGGAGGAATTTATAGCAAAAAAATCAGCTGCTGCAGTTCATGTTTGCGATGGAAAAAAATACAACGGCTGTATCTATTTCATAAATTGTAAAATATGCGACTTTTTTTTCTTCTAATGTATCACTTTTTTTAGCTACTTATTTATATCAATCTTAACAAATACAGGTAGACAGAAACTCTACTACAGAAATATCATCTCTCAATAAAAACACATGGTACTGAGTTTTTCGAATCATATAATTTGCCGCGATTGCACTTTATAGTTATTAACCAGAAGGGCATGAATACGTCATTAGAATGCTTTTGAATGAAGGCAATCGTCGATGGGTACTACACAAACTAGATCGTAAAATTCTTGAGACTTTGCCACTATTTCAGATCATGTAATGGCTGTGATACGCACAAATCTTCATTATGCCACCCCGGGGCCATATACTAAAAAAATCTCTAGTCGTTGAAAAACGTCGTTTGCATGATAATTAGGTTGACGGAAAAGAGGGCATGCATTCCGAGCTGGTTTACGGTTGGCTTGGGATCACGCGGCGAAAATGGAGTTGCGATTCGAAGACAGTAAAAACAGCTTGCTTACGCCTTCCATATACAAGGTTGACACCGTTCTCGCAGGTTACGAGATACCGACTGACGAACTCGTAAAATTCCCGATCAAGCTGCTTTTTAGCCGTGACTTTTACGATACGATTATTACCTCAAAACGTTTACACTTCCCACCCGAGAAAGTATCGACCGGAGCTGAGGGCACTTGGGGTCAAAAAGATCAACACGATCCACGTCTGTTTGGTGAGAAGTCCTGCGTATGAACGACTATTTGCTTAGGCCACTTTCACATTTCAAAAAGTGACCACAAAGTATGTTGTCGATGAGATGAAAAGGTATTGACGTTAATAATCACAGCTGCTAAAAAAAGACATCAAACAAAATCTGGCAATGGGAATTGTTTTGCATGCTTCTTGTAGATGACAAACTTGTATGGACCGCTCCGATTTTTTTTTTTATTTCTTATTTTTTTTACTACCGTAACATTGGAACGGAGAGAGATACGTCACAAAATCATAAATACAATCGCTAGATCTTCAAGAGATCTATCCATTAAATCTTAGCTTTTTGTCGTATTTTTTTAATTCCAAAGCTTCTGAGGTTCAAACAAATTGGAGTGGTCAATACTTTTTTTACTGCTACATTAGAATACAGTTTTTTTCCGCCTTCTTTTTTTTTTGGAAAGTGGTGACTTGGTTATGATAGAGATCAACTGATGAACGTTGAACTATTGTAGGTATTTTTATGACGGGGTATTGGTTTTATCTTATCCGTTCAGGGGTAAGAAGGCCCGCTTGAAAATGAAATGTCGGACGGTAGTGAGCTCGATTCGACTATCCACAATCCCCGTGTGAAGTCCACTATATTGGAGGAAGAGTCTCTTCCGTTTATCAACCTTATTAATTATTTTGTTATTCCCTTAACAGAAAGAAAACTTAAATGCATTAGGGTGGTTTAATTTTGAAGTACCAGACCGAAGCCAGGAAACATCTTCAAAAATTTACCAGGTTGGCTGCCCGCGTGCAAGTGAAAACAACTTTCCAAAGTGACTATAACATGAAATACTGCCGGCAGGATCTCAAAAATTAATGTTGGCCTACCGGTATCAAAGGACTGTTGTAGTCCTTTCAAAGCTTAATAGCTAGTAAGGAAACTCACGCACAGAAACAAAATTAGAAAAAAGATTGTTCTAGTATGGAGAGAATCTACCATGAAAATTCACCGGCCCTACACGTTCCTATACCTTGCGATGAAACTTAAAAGCGTAAATTCTCGATCAAATTTTGACGTTGACGGCTTACAGTCAGCCATTCAAAACTCATGGTATACAAAGTTTAGCAATGGCACCTTTTCATCTAAAATCCCATTTTGACCAGCGTCACAATGTTTTTTTTTTTCTTATTTTTTTCGCGAGGACATGAAGATGTCTAGTCACAGTCTGGAAACTATTGAGTGAATATGCTTATGCTTAAATTGGCTGAACCAGACTGTACCGCTCTGACTACCCTGACGTAGGACAAAGCTAAAACTGAAAGTTGTCCACGAGTCATCAGCAGATAGTTTGGTTGGCCTTAAGCACTAAAATATTCATTCCCGGGAAGATGATCGAATCTCCGCATACCTTCAACCAAGTTAATTCACTAAAGAGTAGGCTAACAGGTAAGTCTGGCAAACCAGAAGCAGTGTACAGTACTTGATCGTGTGCTACTTGCTTGGAAGCTATCCAAACGGTAATAGCAAGATATTGCTTCCTGAAAACGAATTTAAAGAGCAACTGAAGCTCTTTAAAGCTTTTGTCATTCAAATTCACTATTTCTTTCTTACTATTCTGTACTGCCATTTCTGAATTGGTTGTTTATTCTAAGGTCTCAAAGTCTAACTTAATGAACACGGCTCAATCCCAAAATTTGAATAATAATTGTTACAATAATTGTACTGCTACGTACTTGCAATAGCCTTGGAAAGTCAATTAATAGTCTACATAAAATCTAAGATAAGCACAAGGATATTAGGCATAATTGAAGAGATGGGTTAAAAACATAGCCAAGCTTTAGAGAAAAATGTGGTCTGGAAATGGCAACTTACAGTTATTAGTTAAAGAGGAGCTTTTTGAACATGAAGAATCATCTCAATCTAAGTTTTCAGAGATCCGGCTCACAACAAAATGGATAAAAAAATGCGGGAATTCAGGAAGGAAGAAAGGATTTTCTCCCCACTATGCCCATATACTTCCTGAACGTATGTGTTGAGGTAAATAAACATTGACAAATTTACGGGAGAAACGTGACCACCAGGTTTGCGAAAAAGCTTGGAACAAGGGTGTCCAATAATAAATTAATAATTGAAACACAGCAAAGATTAAAATGACATTAAAAATGGCTGAAAAAGCAAACACGCTAAAATAAATCAATGTTCTTCACTAAAAATATACTTAATAAAGACTTTTTTTTACCACATATCAATACGAAAAAATCTAGCATGAATAATTAATGCAAAAATTTAACAATGCCTGAAAAAATGGAAACTCGGTATAAAATCAAAACTACGAAAAAGATGAAAAACAAATGGAGAAATCACCCACAATTTCGTTTCATCAGAAATGCTTTACATCAGCATGTCAATGACATTATTTGGCGCGCTGTGACCGGCTTCTCCGAAACGCGTCGAGCAAAGACTGTCGGCCGCCGAGGCCTTCATTTTCTTGCGTATATTTGAATTTTGATGCCAGTGAAATATAAGCCAAAGAAAGGGACGTTTCCTCTCCATCGACGTTCAAATGGGCCAAAAAAGCATGAATATCCGCTAGCAACGATAAGTAATCATCAAATACCATCATTCAATCATGGGCCAAGAAAGGAGTTACTTGAGAATGAGGAACATTCACGACGCGAAAACTTTCTGCTAACAAAAGGATTTAAAAATTATATTTTGTATCATGTCCGCCAAACATGCCAAAAGACGCGAACAAAGAACGGTTAAACTCGTTGTAAGAGCCTAACCAACCAGCGGATCGGCTCAATTACTGTTCCTGTTCCTACCTGTAACATTACCCCTACTTTCCGTCCCATCAGTTACTTGAGCGTCCTCGCTTTGATCTTGACCCACCGCCCGCCCCTCCCGAACAATGGTCACACAAGAACAAAATAAAACATGAAACTAACATCTCCGTACCATAATTAGGACGGTAACCGCCAACTGTTACATGTTTCAACTAGCATTTTCAACATCGAAATATGTATCTATGAAAATCTTTCTCCTGAAATCCTTTCTCTGAGGAACGGAAATCAGCTGCCAGGAGAAGCGCTAAAGTGACAGATACCTGAATTCGATTACAAGTTTCTCAGAGCGTCTTCAGAGCTTTTATACCATTGTTCCACTGACCTTGTTTCTTTTGATACTCTTTGAGGAGTGTGTCGGCGCAGCTGTTCGACTTTGAGAGAACGATTTCCTTATTGAATTGGACAAATTCGATTATCTGTGAGGATCGCGCGCACGCTGGCTAATTTCAAGAAGTAGAACACTTCTTTAACTCCCAAAATTCTTTCGATACCATTTATTAAATCAGCAAATATGGTATACTTTGATGATCACCGGTTTATATCTACACAAAAAAAAGAAGTCATCTTCATATTTATTTTCCATTCCCTCATTTTGGAGAGACAAATTTGGGTCGTAGTGTTGACCTCATGGACGTCCGGCGTTATAGTGGGACAAACGGATGGAATCTATGATTTTTCGAAGGGTTGCATAATGAAAGACCATCAAATAGGATCGTAAATAAAATATTATTTTTTCTATCAACGCAAGCATTCCACAAACGCTAGTCATATGACCTAGGTTGGAACGTTCCCCTCGCTTCTATGTGTGACATCTACGTGACTACTTGCTGAGCACTCTATATAGCTGGAGCAATAATATATTAGTTTCGCGAATTTAAGTTTTTTCACTTACGTAACAATTTTTGATGGCCTCAAATAAAACTGTACTAGTTGAAAATGCTGGTTCAAGAATGTGCTAGTTCCTACGGTTATAAATCGCAAGTAGTATACAGTTTTAAACAGCATTTTCAACTAGTGCAACGTCATTTGAAGCAATCGTTTTATCAGTGCTAAATTAAAATGGGTATTTCCTTTGAAAGGCCATAATCTCACAGGAAGTATAGTGAGAAAAATATTGAATAGTTTACTAGTTCAAGTTAATTTGCTTCGCGAAATTTGCTTCTATTTGATAAATGATTCATTTAGAAAACGTGTTTTGATTCCGTTATCATATAAGTGCTTATATCGCCGAAGCCAGTCAGCTGAAGTGAGGCAGGAGACTTGCCAACATTGAAGGATTGGGCACGTATATTGTTTGTTGGTTCAATGTGATCCAATTAATTTAAGGCAACAGCTAGAAACATTATCCAAGGTGTTAAGGGCTGCCAATTTCAACGCGCACAGGAAGAAGATCTCTCTACCCAAGGGTGACATTCTGAATGTTAATAGACACCGTCGATTGTAAAACCTTCATAGATATGTCGAAGATGTCTTCCAGAAAATTTTTTCGACAAAGGACAGTAGTGGTAGTTATCCAAGTTCTATTGGTGATGAAAAGCTTTTAAGTAATGCAAAATGATTTTGTTCTTCTTTTTGGAAAAAATATAATGAATGTAAGCTATTTTATGAACATGCTTTAGCAAAAAAATGTTGGAATTTTTTTAGAAGAATTGCTGGTACAATAACTGTCCTGGTAATTTTATTTTAGTGCTGGAGGTACTGTACATCAAAGATGCGAGTTACGCTAAACGACTGAATTGTTTATTCTTTTACCCAGGATGCGTGAGTTTATTTTTAGTCTACAGCAAAGCATCTTGTAAGTAATTTAAGAACATGTATGGCGCCATTTTACAGACAACACAGGCGTTTAGGAGACCACAGGAAATATTGGGGCACCAAAGCGTTAGGCTATTTTAAGAATAAGGATCAACCTAAGATAGCCCACCCATTAAAATGCTGCACCTTTTGGCAGCTCAATATGAATAAACCCTAGGGCGTGAAGTCCTTTGTTGTAAATAAAATCTCTTTCTCATTTTTTATTAAACGTTATGATACTCTGCATTTAGTTTCATGATATTACGAAGGAATTCGTAAATAGTATACATTCTTCCGTAAGATAGCGGATCGCTCAAGCGGGAGAACACACGTGCATCTTTTTTTCAAGAGCTTTCATTTCGAAAGCGTGAACAAAGACGCTTTCAATAATACTGCAACATATTTGAAAGCTTCTATAAACGTCTTGTTGAGATGATAATATATCCTATAGTAGACTATCTTCAGCATGGCCCTTTATTAAGACTATTAGGGTCATATTTAACATGAATCTCGTGGATCAACTGGAGAAAACTGTTCTTTCTCTACCAAACGACTCTAAGACCCTACAAACCCTCATTTATTTCCAAGCGCGTAAAGTGGAAATTTTACCGAAGCTTTCTCAAAGGACACAAAAAATATCTTTCATAAAGAAAAGAAAAGGCTACAATAAAGTTGTGCAGAACTAACCAAGTAGCAACGAACAGTCTAAAAAACGCTTTAAATGCCCTTTTTAAAAGCATCGTAGAATCCAAATGCCCTTTCAATTCCCTTTTCTATGGGCACAAGTGCTATGAAAGCGCTTCTATATTTTATCGAATCACCACTTAACGTTTGCATTTATAATGAGGGGAAACGCTAAACGATACTTTCTAAGGACAAAATAAGTACTCATCAGTCTTGTACTTATTTGGAGAACTGTTTTAGCAATAAAACCGCGAAAAAGACATTTCAAGTTGTGGCAAGATGTATCAGACTCTCGCCAAGAATCGGCTGATGAGATCAAAACACATTGCGAATCAGTAGGCTATTAGATAAAGCTGTCTGTGAGGCCTCTGATAAATAAAATAAGATCTTGACAAGTCAGTCCTGCTTCTGGTCATATGCTTAATTAGGCAATATTAAGACGTCATCCGGATATAGGAAAGAACAACACTGATCGCGACGCACATTTTATCAGTATCTCACTAAAATCGAACCCTATATTTACATCAGATCTTGATCAGGTTTTCGCTCATGAGCTTGAAAAGAGGTTTTATCCGTATACAAACTCCTCAACCACCAACTACTGTCCTGATCCTATCCTCATTACTCCTCCCATACATGTGTAGCTATGCTTACTATTTTCCTACTCTGATTAATCCACCTCTGTGTGCTGCTTTGCTTACAACTTTCCCACCCATATTAGTGGTTCCTGCAGCTTCACTCTCTACTTTCCCTCGCAGATTATTCCTGAGTATGTTTAGTAGCTACGTTTTATATCGTACATTTGCGGTTTACATCCCACTAAAAACATTTTACCATGTCAATACTCCGAGAGATGAACTTGTGCGATAAGGATTTTGCAATATCTGCAGTAGAGTTCTTAACCTGCTTTGTCTCGCGATAAAGACCCCCGTTTTTTAAAAAGTTGGTTTTGCAAAGAGCTTTCTCTATGCAAGCAAAACGAATGACCAAGGAAAAACCTGGCTATAATTAAGCTGCAGAGCCGAACACTTGAGCTGTTCCAAGTCAGTGCATGTTCAATACGAATTTTTCATGGTTAAATGCATGCATTGCCAAAGAAAGCTGATGTTTTCATGTCTATCATTAATTAGCTGTTTTACTTTGCAGATTTTTTTCTGCCGAACAGCTTGAGAGATGCTTTTTCTTGAATCACAGGCATGGCCTGGACTCGTCTTAGCTTCAATTCTATCGCAGCAAGATGTTTCCACGTTTCGTACAAATTTTAAAAGGTGCCCTTTTTCGCCGGGATGTCTAGCTTATAAATGTTCCAATACATTGGAGTGATGCAAGAACACGTGGCTCTTATGGAGAACGTAAGGCAGGTGAATTTTCTTTGGAAAATGGTTACACAGTTGCACTCTTGGACAACCGACTGCTAGGGTCGGTAATGAGTCAGGATAGCTGACCTCATTAGCTGAGGTGGACTATTAACTAATCCTTGTCCAGAAATGTGGAGGGGGGACGGTCTTGGGAGGTCGGTGAGACTTCCAGGAGCTTCTTGCGGAGAACAAGCTGGATTGACGACCGGAGTTATCTAGAGAAGATTTGCATTCGCCCCGACCCCTCCCAACCTTTGCCCCCAACGAACTACCCAGC
>Ga0058701_10005514_pt1 | contig 10524 bp, 10 predicted proteins | sample AgamicOrMae_FD_97039 | JGI IMG/M metagenome (GOLD analysis project Ga0058701, IMG submission 97039) | Agave microbial communities from Guanajuato, Mexico - Or.Ma.e | ecosystem: Host-associated > Plants > Phyllosphere > Phylloplane/Leaf | place: Guanajuato, Mexico | collected 2012-06-04 | reverse complement strand
TTAAACTAGGTTACGTTAAACTAGGTTACGTTAAACTAGGTTACGTTAAACTAGGTTACGTTAAACTAGGTTACGTTAAACTAGGTTACGTTAAACTAGGTTACGTTAAACTAGGTTAGGTTAGGTTAGGTAAAAATAGGTTAGGTAAAGCTAGGTTAGGTTAAAATAGGTTAGGTAAACATAGGTTAGGTAAACATAGGTTAGGTTATAGGTTAACCTAGGGTAGTTTTAGGTTACTATAACCTGCTTTAGGTGAACCTAGGCTGGTCCATTGATATTAGTTTCAAAGATTTGCAGCTCGCTCGAAGTGTCTCCTTTCCCGCTTCGATAACGCTCCAAGGTGGCAAGCCTGATGTCGGATGCTCGTCGGCTGAGATCAAGTATCAGGCTTGGCATTCGTCCAGTTATATTACATGCCCTTTGCCTGGGTCCACTACGCTTGTGGGCGATAGGTGGAACGAAAAAGGTGATAAAAGCAAACTTCCAAATATATTCGAAGACAAAAATGATCGGGCCCTGCGGCAAAAAAAAGAGGATATTTTTGCTTGACCTGCTGAGACCAAGTCCGAAACCATGACGAAGCTTCCAAGACCACCACCGCGTCGTTCCAGATACTTGGCAGCTTTCTACCAAGTTATTTCTGGTTCCGGTTTGTGGAAATAGCAATGGGACTCGCAATCCCCTTCCCACTGCCGCCCCGCCTCTTGTTGAACGTCGAGCCTCCGCTGTAAGGGCAAAGGGAAGTGTACGCAAGTGCATCGAAACTTCGAGCACTGAGGGGACTAAACCACTTCATTGAATTTGAGGGACCCACTGAGATCCCTACAAAGACATGGAATCCCAACTCAAATACAAAATTTAAGTCATTTCACCGCCTTGCTCATGATCTGTTACTCCTCCAACAACCTCAACAAACCTGCACTCTCAAAAGAGCACGCAGTTGTCTTAACTCGGTAAAGGTTCCGTTGTTTGCCTCATACATTCCACCTCTCCTTGCCGGCAACTTACCTACCATTCATAAATTTCAATACGAATGACACTCAATCGATATCGCACAACTGTTGAGAAACCTGTTGGATGATATAGTTTGGAAACAGTCGATTCCTACAAAACATGACAGCCCTAGACATGTGTTTCCAGGATTCAACGCCATTTTGATTCCGAGCATTCATGTCAGATTTCGCGGAGTGTTTCATTTCCGATTGCCGCCCTCTCCCCACGCCGTCCACGGCCGCCTAAACCGCACTTTCACGTTTCACAGAACCTCCGCGATCACGAGCATAATCCTGTTATCATCATTGCATGCCAAACAGATGAGACGAGTCCACCCGAAGCGAACCGTCATGAGCCGCTCGCCATGGGGCCTGCCCCATTAATTACTTTCCTTGCCCATGTTCTACAAGCGATGAGAGCGCTCGACCTAGTAATGCACTTTTTTGCACGATCAAACGGGCCCGCTGTAGTTATAATTCCTAGCCAATTGTCATCAACTCGCTTTGCCTTATTAACAATCATGTTTGAGCTGATTGCTTGTTACAAGATGATCATGGGGGAGGATACCCTTGTTTTTGCTGGCAGCGAGATTCGTGACAACCGAAAGTGGATTGGCAGCGGAGAGGAACATTCCGAGCAGAGCGTTACACGAGCGAGTTAAAAACACTTCACCAAACATAATGTTCCATAAGTGGTTTCGTGAACGGCGAGTGCTTCGGGTTGATTCGTGGGATTAGATCGAGTGACAACTCGAACAATAAATAGCGTAAAAAAAAGATCTTCTTCAGACGGATCGACAGTTCCAACGCTGTGTTTGCGAGACACTTCAGACATCTTAGAAAACATTCCTTCCTGCAAACTTAAAACTGGTACATATTTCAGCAAGCGCCGAATACGTTCGAGGGCGCCAGACTCCCCACTTTACCTCACCAGCGCCTCAAAAGCTCATTTTTCATCCGAACCGAATCTGCAGATCGATCCAACTAAAATACATCACTTGGCGCCTAAAACCGCTACACGAATCAGTACTTCCCTATGCAAACAATCAAGTGATTACTTTGCGAGCACAGAAGTAGAACTATTCCAATATCGACCAACGGAAAATGATTGGATCGTTGGCACATCAAGTTACGAGAAACCCGTTAGGACTTCGAGAGTTCAATCGAAGGCGAAGCAGGGACATCTAATAAGAGAACTTGCCAATCAGCAGGTCTCCAGATTATATCCATTTTGTGTTGAGATAGTATTCCTACGTTGCGGCGTCACAAGGAAAATCTTCAAAGCAATCTCTAGCAAGCTAGCTGGCGGGTCGCCTGACTGGCAGGTCGCCTGGGCGGCGAGCGCATCTTCTCTGCTATCCCTTTCACTTACTGCAGGCGGCAAGATACCCAGAACGGCGATTCCCGAGATCTGGCCCAAGGATAACTCCTTGAATACAACAGACATGACAGCGTTGCCTTTTCCGACCAGATGTCGCATCTCCAAGCTCCATAGATTTACCTCTAACAATGGTTCTAGTTAACCTATTCGCGTTTCACGAGGATTCTTTCGAAACTAGGTTCCGTGCGAGATGTTCTGCGAAAGGCAATTATCTGTATCAGAAAAGTACTTAAATAGTGAAAAAGAACGACCCGCTTTGAATGGTTATATACCCATTCAGAGAATTATGATAAAACCCAATAGGACTTATTTTTGAATCTTTCATAATGGCCCCATCAATAGCCATACCAACATAAAATCGACGAGACTTTCCCAAAGGTATCAACAACTATGAAGTAACTGAGGGAAATTATGAAAGAGTATTATGAGCATCCTTGATGTTATTTTTCTTGGCAAATGCATTCTCAAAGCAAAAACATTTTTTAAGCAGCTCAGGTTCCATACCTTTATAGGCTGAGCAAAACTAGAACCATGATCCATAGCTTTAAAGCATTTTGCGAGGAACACTCGCATTATAATCTCCGTCACAACTCAACACGCACTGCAAGCAGCAAAGGTGAACGCACAATTCGCACGTGCGTTTCCTTAGGCCCATACTTCTCACCTTGAACGGCCCGGCAATCTAAGATTCACCTTTCCAAACTCAGCAAAGCCTTTCCCACAGAAAAATATATTCATCCTGGAGATTTGCGATAAAGACACGCAGAGCCCACTTTCATAAAATGCACTGAGCCTTCACCTGTCCGGATGGAACGCTACGGCTAGCGGATAACTTGCTTGTTTCCAAAGCAGCCAATTTTTCAAAGTTTGCGCTCGCGCCGATGACAGCCACTATACCAACTTCCCGCGTCTAAGATTTACATTGCAGTGAAATATACATGATCACTGACATCTTCTGGGATATCCCTCTCATGATCGACTGCACCCTCACTTTTAAAAGCTGGATTATCAGGCTCTAAAATCCCAACCACAACATTTCGTTGGACTCTGATTGACCACTAATCGCGTACCTTAACCTAGTGTAAGAGCTGTGAGGTTTTCTTATGCTTCGCTCCGCTGTTACTCCACTTGGAAGTGCACCTTTCGAATTCAAACCATGGGATGCAACTGGTCTCCATCAGCTGCCGCGTCGACTGCAAATGATTCTGATCTGTCAGGAGTCACGGCCTCTGCTCGTCTTCCCTCAAACCAGTCGCCGGGTGGAGTGTCGAAACAAAATTTCTTTGCCCAATCATCAACCGGAGGTTTATCGAGGAGCATTTCCAATTTGCGTCAGCTTGGTAGGGGATTCTCCGTATTTATTTGCAAATCGAAACGCAGTAAATGTAGCATCAAGCGGGGCTTGCCGCCGGGGAAGTCTTTTTGGGGGCCTTGCGGGAAGTCAGGAGGGATGGGAGCCAGACTCGTTGCAAATTTATTGCGAATTGTGAGCGGACGGGGCGATATGACTTTCCTCTCTTGACTTTTTCCCGAAGCAAGTCGCAAGGACGACTGTCCGAAGCGGACATGAGATTCAGGACAACTTTGCTATAGTGAACTATATCATATTCCCGTGATACAGTGGGTCACTTCCAATACACTCCGTTATGAACACGAAACCGTATCGCCTTCATAATTCAATGGAACGAAGCGAGGCATTCTAGCAAATCTACCATAGTCTCATCTACGCGATAGTTTGACTTTAACAGCAATGCAATAAAAAATTCAACCCGGGAACACAAGAAGAAAATTTCACCTTTCAAATTTACAGAGTAGGTAATATTTTCCTGAGTAATGCAATATCTGTCAAGCGATAAACATTACATACTCCGGCCCAAATAACTGTTCCGAAGTTTCAGCACGTTATTACGAAGTAGCAACAGGCCCAAACAAGGCAGCAAATTCTTATACTCGTTGCCTTAAAAAAAAGGTATTTCACTCAGAAGGTAGTCTTGGCATTGGACGACATCCCATTTTGTTATAACACGATTTATGATTTATGGGAAGCGGGGCCAAAGGTCTAATCGATGATGCCTATGCGTTGCGCCCCTCTTGAGACATGGTCACGGGGGTATTGGGGGGTGCGAAAGGGGTAAATAGGGGTCATTTTAGGGGCAACCGCAGCTGGTGGACGCTGCGGTCTGCTGGAACTGGCCTCGGGGTAAACGTTACACCACAATGCGACACAGACCGCTCGCCTGTGACAACTAACCTGACTTGCGGTAAGGATGTTCTGTGGTTTCCACAGGTGAAACAATAAGGCTCACTGTTTTAAAGTGTGGTCTCAAGGTCTCGTGATACGTTCGAAAGAAAATCGGAACCTTTACAACGAAAGAAGATTTTGCAACTCCTTCATCTTTGACAAAATGAAATTTTGTCACTCTTTTGCTTCCATCAAAGAGTTATGGAATGATTAACCCACTACTGCCAAGCGATGGCGTTCGAAAACAGAAACATTTATCTTAGTGTATCTTTTCAGTTCAGTATTGTTGCATTTTAAAGAATATCATTCCTCTAGAAACCTGATCATTAATAATTTAGGCATTTTCAAAAACTTACAACTGCGTATTTTAGTGGACAAAATCATTTCGATTTCTCTTAAAACAAATTTCACTCCAAATACTTTGGGCTGTTATGGGTAAAGCAGTCTAGTATTTCAGACGTGTTTGCGGAATGTTCTGGATTGCTTTCGAAACAGCACAAACGTTAACATTTTGTTAACTGTGATTTTGATGTTATTAGAGGGAGATAGAACGGTTTCTAGGTTAGATACATAGAGAGATGAGATAGACTGTATATTGGATCTAATAAGTGTGGCAGCCTGGCGCACCGCCATCCGAGTGTTAATAATAGCTCCGATGTCGCAATTGTCAAATAAACGCAATATCTCTTCCGTCAGCCTTGCGGAGCTGAAATAACAGAATCTAACGCTGACACAAACAGACTGATGATATGATCAGAGCAAAATCAAGATTCGGGCATCGAAATTCCACGAACATCACAACGACCTCCGCCCCGCTTGACCCTGAAACCTCAGCACTCACTAATGGAATAATTGCAATAATGAACCACACGACACTCGACATTTCAAATGGTAGGGTTAAGTTCCTCTCAAAGTTGTGGAACTCTTTTTCTTATTAATCGGAGATTCTTCGCAATAGTCAGAGGTCATGAATGCGACTTGTCATCAAGTACTTCATGACGATCAACAACAACAGCATAGGTTAGGTTGCAGCAGGTCAGGTACCACATTCCAAAGATTTGCGATAGAGACACGCGCAGTCGACTTTCATAAAATGCGCAATAAACTTTCACTGTCTGCTACGTTGCAGCTGTTCACTTATACACAGTTATAAGCGACGACAGGCTAACAAGTGACAGGCCCTGTGGCTCGCCTCGCTATCGTTCTGCCCGGCCTCGTGATGACGGATAGACCACAAAGAACAGAAAAACAACTTTTCAAAAATGAACCATGCTGTAGTTACTTCACTTTTTTCCCGCGTCTTCCATCGAGTGCTACAACCCAATATTGAATTCTGGAGCGAGAAAAGGGTTTAATTGTAAAGTCAACACAAGTCCAATTGGGAGTGCCTTCTCCCCAGAAAGCCCCCCCTGATTGCATAACACTGAAGTTGTCAAAGGCCAAAGTTAATTTTACTCAAATAGACAGAGTCAGATAGCGAAATGTCCGATCTTGCCAGGTGACACCAGCAAGACACTGCCCCCCCCCCCAGAATGACAGATGGCTCAAGTTAACCGCGGTCGAATCTTGACCAGGAAGCACTCTTAAATATTTTATGACATCGACCAAATCACTACGCAGATTACGACACGTGCAAACTGCGACCTGGCAAAGTGACCTACAATCGAGTTTAGCACTTTTTTTGAAGAGAAACTCCGTTTTATGGAAGAGCAGACATAACTTTCCCGACTTTGCTATGGCGCGAGAGATTGATTTAAAGTCGGTGTTGATTGGTGAATTTAGCTGATCGATCAATTTACCGCTTAACCCCCAACCGCCCAGCGATGCCGATAGCAAACAGAAACATTTCCTTTTTTTTAGAGAATCTCTCTACTTCAGTATTTAAAGTCGGATTTAAAGTATTTTTCAGTCGGAATTAAAAAAAAATATCACCCTTCTGGAAACCGGAAATTTAATAATTTCGGCATTTCCCAACGCTTAAAATTGCGTATTTTAATGAAAAATACTTCCAATTTCTCTTGAGCTAAACTTCACTCCAAGTACTTGGGGCGATAATGGGTTAATTAAAAACATGTGAATTTGGAACCACACGAAGAAATATGGAACAAAACAGGTGGCAAATTCAATGTTTCAAATTTACAGTGAAGTCCATGCAGCGGATTAGCCAAGAAATTGAAAATGAGAATACTCTGTTCGGCTTCGAGCGAAACGAGTTCACGCCAAGATATGAAGAAAAGCGGTGAATGCGTCACTTTTCCCTCTTTTATAATGGATAAATCCTAAGAGAAAGTTGAAGCGAGGATGTTCTTTGAATTATTCGGCCGAAGGAAATTTTTAAGCGGCTGGCTTATGCGGAGTGGTTCAACTTGAACCACATACGCGTTGAATCAAATTAATGACAAGAGAGATTGGGTTCCCAAGGTTAAGAAGTCCTATAACTGGCAGTGCGCAAGCAGTAAAGTCCAACATCTCAACAGCTTTCCAAGCGTAATTCCAATTAAACAAGGAGAGCGTGTTGCCCGGAAGGCGACCTAAAGAAGGACCGACAAACTTCACCGCTTCACAACGTCTCCTATTGTCTTCCACAAAAACTTTTAAGGTTGCCGCCGAAAAACAAAAAAGAAAAAATATGGCTTTTGTGCCACTGAATATTTTTTCTTAGGGTGAGTGCTGAAAGCAATTACGGCACTCAACTCTTCAAATACCATGTTTAACGAGGTAGCAACTAAGTACAGTAAAAGTAAACACAGCTCTCTCTCTCTCTGACACAAGTTTTTAAACATTTCCATTGGATGGCTAATTTCGAGTTAATCAGTTATTGCCCCAGGCCGACTACGGATGTTGTCCGGATCCAGGGGTCCAAAGTGAGTCCCTAAGGTGCTTTTACGACCTGAGGGGTTCTAACTCGGTTGAAACCGTAGCTGACTGGCGCTCGGGTTTAGATGGGTCCACTGAAATCGTTGAACGCAAAATGGGCTATAAGGCCGAATCCTTGGGCAATTTTCTTAAGTTCTAACATTGGAACCGTTTTGGCTATTCGTGTTTTCTTTTATTCTGTATCATCATACGCGGTGTGCTTTCCGAAACTTGACAATACGTGCTCTTATCAATATGGATGTACATTTTTTTTTCAATGTAGCTAGTCCCACCGGAGGTCGTCCAGGTTCAAATTTAAGCATACTACTTACTACAGTACGATGTCAACAACCCCACCAAAATATCCAAAAATACGTATAAAATGCCAAGAGTGCGAGAATCGCTCCTCAAGAGCGCAGGTCTCCTCTGTTAAGATCAATAATGCATAATTTTCTAATAAGAGTGAAAGTGACTCGAAGATTAAACATTCCCTAATTGGAATTCGTTTATTAATACGAGCGAAAAATCACTCGTCGAGAGTCACTTTCACTCTTAAAATTTAAACGAGTGAGGTCAAGTAAGGTTTCTTGCGGCTAACTCGCTTGGCTTGGCCGCTTGAGGTGAAACAAGAGTCTCAGGGAAAGAGAGGCGTCAACTGCCACGGCACCCTTCCACCAATCAGCCTTGCCCGTTTCAAGCATCACACGAATGAGCGTACACCGCGGGAATGAGCTGTCTCTTTTCTCCCTGTGATGCTCTCTGAAACGAGAAGTTCTTCGAAATTAACATTGCGTTACACGGATCTCTTTTTTCGCAGTGTGTTCTCTTTTAATGCGTAAAAACCGCCTTGTCTACACATCGTTATAGTACCTGCAGCTGTTGTTAAAATTTACGGTCGGAAAGAGTGGCAACCACTTCTGCTGAGCTGACTGCGCAGAGTAGCCCTTCTACGGCCACTACAAGTCGGGTGGACAACTTGATTGAGCTACGCTAGCAGAAAATATTGTCGTGGTGACTCTGGCCGGCGCCGATGTTATTGCTTCGACGTGACTACATCGTAGTCATTTTATTCTTCGGCCTGTTTGGCTCTGTTGTGTTGTTTGGCTTGCATGTCAGCATTTGTCCAAGGTTCGCGATGAGTTCATATCTACTGATATACTGGCTTGCTGACTCCCGCTTTCAACTCCGATGAGGTCTTTTGCCGCGGAGAATTCATAAATTTAGACGACATCGCGGAAAAAAGAAGACACAGTGATAGTTTACGCTAGTGCCGGACTGGGAATTTTATTCCGATACGAATACTTAGAAAAACACAAGTTTGTGCCGACGTTGCTAAGTAAAATTGACCACTTTCAACATATCTTGCATTGAGGTTTCTCCAGCGGTTATTTAGTAGTTGAACATCGGGAAACCGTATTTGAACAAGTTCTGGTACCTCGAACCGAATTAGCTGGTGCACGATTCGATTGTGTCTTTATTGCTGAAGTTATTAGATATATTTCCCTCCGCTCTCCTTTATGGGTCTCTTTGGATTACCGCCAGAAGTGGGATACTAGTTCTAGTTCGCACCGTCTCTGCATTATTTCGAGGTGTCATAGCTTCGATTGAGCGCACATGCTAGGCTTATACCTACAATAAAAAAAATCAAAAGGTGTAATGTTACACCTTTGATTCCGCACTTCTGCAGATTCAACCTTTGCTTTTTAGCGAAGTTAAATACACAGTAAAAACAAAACAACCGTTTCAGGGAGTTCTATACCTGTATTGGGTGTGAAACCAAAACGGGGGTAGTACGTATTTTGGATATTTTTCAAGATAGACCTACGTTCAGCCATATCATTCAAGAGGTCTCGGCGAGAGCTTTCCATTGACGTGGCTGAACATAGGTCTATGTTGAAAAATTTCCAAAATACGCTTTTACACCCGTTTTAGATCACACCCTAAACAGGTATAGCACTGTATTCCCTATAAAACGGGTGTTTTGTTTTATATGTTCGAATTCTCTTCTATGCTCTATGATGCAGGTCGATACTTTTGAAAGTGGTTAAAATGTGTTAATGAATATTCTGCATCTGGTTCTGCGTTGATTTTTCTTAAAATTAACGCCGCGCGCGCTTCAATCAACCGCCTTAAGGTTAAATGCGTATACACCACACGAGGGGGTCTTCTGAGACGCGGAGGCAAAACTAAAGCCCGTAGAACAAACTTTACCGCTATGCATTTTAATCCAGCAAAAAGAAACATATTCATCGGGCGGGGAACAATACTCCAGGCATAGCTAACAGCGGAATTCAAAAGTTTTTAAGTCGTGTAATGTGATCTTGTTGCTGTTTGCATTGTTTTCCTGGCTCATGGTTTCATTAGTATGCGGCGTCTAGCATTACTTTCACCGTGTCTTGTTGGAGGGAGGGACTTTCAGTCGGTAGTTAGATTCCACAGGGATCTCGGGAACACGGGCAGCTTTTTAACCGGCCGTGGAAGTATCCAGAAGGGATTTAACCAAAGCGCTGTGGCCACTGTTCTCACATTTCGCCAGTTCGTCAGAATCCTGGCTACATTATCAGATTTTCCGGTTGGATTTCCCCACTTCACTGTAACACCCTGATTTAACATCTCGTTATCACGAATATACAGCACTTGGGTTAACCGAGGCTAAGTTAACTGTGGTTAAGTGCTAGGTCCCTCCGCTATCACAGCAGCACAAAGCCTTGATGAGGCTTACTTCTCGGTGGCAATCGGCTTAACAATCGTTAGAAAGTTAAATCCACAACAGCCCTGAGTATTTGGAGTAAAATTTACAGCTCAAGAGAAATTGGAAGGATTTCGCCCATTTTAATACGAAATTTTAAGCTTTAAAAATGCCTAAATTAATAAATTTCAGGTTTCCTGGAGGAGTGATATTTTTAAATTGTGACTAAGCTAAACTGTAAAGATCCTCTAAAATATTTTTTTTTCTGTTTCCGAACGGCATCGCTGGGTGCTGGAGGGTTAACTTACAGCAAAAACAAAACACCCGTTTCAGGGAGTTCCATGCCTGATTTGAGTGTGAAACT
>Ga0058701_10005513_pt1 | contig 10524 bp, 6 predicted proteins | sample AgamicOrMae_FD_97039 | JGI IMG/M metagenome (GOLD analysis project Ga0058701, IMG submission 97039) | Agave microbial communities from Guanajuato, Mexico - Or.Ma.e | ecosystem: Host-associated > Plants > Phyllosphere > Phylloplane/Leaf | place: Guanajuato, Mexico | collected 2012-06-04 | reverse complement strand
TCAAAAAACTTAACGTTATTCTCAGAAAAGGAAAAAGTTGGATCGAAAAACCGCGGATAACCGAATAACCGCGGATAATGTGTCGCGAATCAAAAACCGCGGATAACCGAATCCGCGGATAAGATGTACCGCGGATAACGAGGATCAGGTGTATTTGTTATGTTCCCTTATGTTTTGATGCCATACCGCAGTGTAATTGTGCCATAGCACTGTAAATAATTAATATTTCAGTATTATTTTGCCACTGTACGTAATTAAACAATTTACATTTATTTTAGAAACTACCCTATTTGTTGTGTTGCCTTATGTTTTCATGCCATATCCCAGTGTAATTGTGCCATAGCACTGTAAATAATTAAACATTTTTTACAGTTTTACATTTACTTTAAAAGCCATTCTCCCCCCCCCCGGTCGTCGAGCCGAGTGCCCCCCCAAATGAAAAAGTCTGGCTACGCCCCTGAACCGCCGTTATTGTGTTAGATCGCCTTCGCCTTTCACTCGGCTAGGCATCGAAAGGTAGAGTAAGAGAGGTATCGTACAAAACGCGACCTTCAAAATTGTGAAACCTTCAAAACGATGTCTTGAGCTGATTACCTCCTGACGGATACGGAGCTCCTTTCTCCTGCTTGACCGAAAAAGAAGTTTTGGACATGTGTCTGAGGGGCGGTCCCGAAGACCCCGGAAGGGTTGGCATGGGCAATATTTCGGTGGTGGTCTCGGTTGAGGACTCTGATTGGCTGCGACAGTTTTCGGGAACCTGCGGAAATTATACCGTCAGGCGCGCCGTTTCGGCCATAAGCGAAGCGATTAGCAAAAGGCGGGAAATGTTCTATCCCTATCTCACCGATGCGAGTTGGATTCCACCGGAGGATACGACAGGACAAGGGGTTCTCGAGGGCGTTTTCCATGCCGTTTTCCAAGAATGCTCCAAGTGCTGTTCGATTTGCTGCTCCAGGTGCTCGTACCGCTAACAAACACCGTCTCAATATTACCAATAGCCAATCCTTTTATTATATTAATTTCTAAAAGGTCGCATAGACTACCTTCCGTCGGAACTACAGCGGACATATCAACTAACTTAACCTCCCCGAGTTGAGTGTCCATGCGAAATCCATCGTAATATCCATGCTGAAAAATCCATTCACTTAAAAATACTCGACTGGATATCCATGGTGCATGGCATGGACCCACGGATATCCATTCGTGCTCTTTTAATGAATGGATAATTCGGCATGGATATTGCATGGACACTTCAACCTGGGTCGTTAAAAGCCCGGTGATTGTTACATTTTTAAAGGCTAAATATACAAAAAAAAACTTACAGCGTTTAGTTTTCTTCTGAATAAGCTGTCTTTTTCCTCTTTGGAGTTGTCCGCACTTGCTGGAAAATCAAACATCAATTTTGGTATGGATATGAAACTAAAGAGGAGTTCTGATTGACGTACCTCTCACTCCAACATTGAAAGTGCATGCTACACGATTCCCAGCAAAATCTCTAGCCCAGTACGAAACCAAATAAACTCCGGGTTGAAGAGGTTGGCCGGGCTCCTACGATCAGACATTTTTTTTCAGAAAACGGCGGGCTTGACTCGACTTAAATAAGAGCGATATTTACCCTGGATTGGTAGACGTGTTCCACTCCGACGTTGTCGCTGAATTTCGGAGTTTCCCATTCGACGATGCGCGTGCGCTCGCCCGGCGAAAGGTCCACTTCGAAAGATTTCGGACAAAATATGATGGTCGGAGGCTCGTTATCTAAGAAAACGCAAAATATTTACAAGGAGAAGATAAATTTTGTGCGCGGTTCATTCACTTTAACACTGGAAAACAACAACTTTCCGACATGAGAGTAACAACACAGAGTAGACTATAGCGAGCTTAGACTAGGTTTAGCTCCGTTTAGATTAAGTTTTATTTAAAGTAGCTCGCATGTTGCATTTTTTTAGGAAGGTATTCAGTTACCAAGAACTGTGACAGTAATTTTGCAGGAGGCAGCATTGTCTTGATTCACAGTTCCAATGGCGTAAAAAGTGACTATGTGGACGCCTGGAGAGAGTTCGGCTTTTAGATTTTTCCCCCACTCCGGGACAGATTGGACATACCTGTAAAAGAAGGAATTACAAAAGCGGAAGCATTTGTTAGGCGGAAACTGCGAGTAGCAAATATCTTACATGTCCCAGTCCACGTTTGCCACGGGTTTAGGCAACGTCACCTCAGCCGTAGAGGCACCTACGGGCAGTACTATCTTTACGTCAGGTCCACAGACAATCGACGGCAGAGGAGGTTCTGACGAAAAAGGAAAACATGACAATACTTCAGGATTCGAAATCACTCAAATGACTTAAACTCGATTTAAGAAGGGGGGAAAAGGAAAGAGTCACCGGCAACACAACTCAAAGAAATCGTCTTTGAGAACGTTTACTTACTCACCGCCTGTTCAGGGATACGCAATTGACATTTTAAAAGTAGCTTTTTCTACTAGTTGTGCTACCTCGGTCTGACCTGTCTTACGCATTATGATAATGAACAATGGCTTCTAGGTTACTGTCGTGTATTTCAGGTCAAGTTAGGTGAGTTAGCTAGATTTCTTTTTCTTACTCTTCGTTACCTCATCAACCTTAAACGCTCCTTCTCATCGCCTAGACGCTGTTAATTTAAACTACGTAACGATTCCTGCGCGTAGAAGGAAGGTAGAAAACAGTAGAAAAAGCGACCTTCAAATAGTGAGGCAGAAGAGACGGAAGTAAGAGGTAGAAATGTGAGGGGTGCTTGACAAGTAAAACGCTGACAGCCTGAAGGAATGTGAGAGAGTTTGCTGCTCTTACTGAAACATGAGACATCTCTTCCAGACCAAGTGTTATTCGCTTGGCAGATTCTCACGGCGGAACCTTCGATCTGGAAGTCAGGCGGGCATCGCAGATGGCACACGGCGCCTACTGGATACAAGGCGCCGCTGGAGAAACCCGGGCAGCGCATTTCGATCATTTCCGCTAGTTTCAAAACAGGACAACCTTCCGCTTCCGGTACGCGAATTCTTTCTGTGGCGGATACAGTTTTGAAGTCCACTTTGATAGTTCGGAACTGGTCCTCAGAGACTGGATACTCCGTTGTTGGCAAGCCTTCGGTTGGTCGAGAACTTGGTTTAGACGAGAGGTGGGTATTCGGTTTTGACATGGCGCCGTTGGACTCTGGAAAATAAGCGAACGTCAATCGCTTTACTGTGAAATTAGTCGAATTCCTACGAAGGAGGTCACTTACCAGCGCAATCGAAATCTTCACAGTCGCATGATATCCCGGGTATACCAAGACAATCTTTCCTGTGGACGTTCAGGCGAGCACATGTCCTACCATCCACCGTCAAGTTAAATCCAGGAGAACACATACACTTAAAACTACCGTCTTCATTGACACAGATATGATCACATCCGCCGTTATCGACTGCGCATTCATTCACATCCGTACAAGTCCTCGAATCAGCTGACAAGACTAATCCCACTGGACATACGCATATCACTTCCTCCGAGTAGGTGTCCATGACGCAGCTGTGGGAACAGCCCCCGTTGTCGTTGACGCAATGTCGAACCTTGATGCAGGTGCGCTCGTCCGCTTGGAGTTCGTAGCCCTCGGGACAATGGCACTCTACGTCCATCAAGCCGTCAACACAGATATGGGAACACCCTCCTGAGTTGACGCTACATGTTGATTTCACTTTACACGACCACCCATCTTCGTTTAACAAGTACCCTTGATGACAAGAACACGTGGCGTCTTGGTGGCACAGATGATCGCATCCGCCGTTGTCCAAGTCGCAGTTTCGTTTGAGCTTACAGGTTTTGCCGTCATCTGACAGGACGAGATGGTCGGGACAACGGCACTGGATCGCGCCTTCTTCGACCTTGCAGTAATGGGAACAGTGCCCGTTATCGTCGGCGCAACTAACAGTCGCAGTACATGTTCTCTCGTCCTCAAGAAGCAAATACCCATCGGGACAGTCACACAGGACTTTGCCTTCGAGGGAGAAGCAAATATGTGAGCATCCGCCATTGTTGCTCGAACACGGGTCGCCCAAATCGCAATCTTTGCCGTTTTCTGAAAGAGTGTAGTTTTCTGGACAGCTACAGCGCAGTTCGCCGTTTTCTGATTTACAGATATGAGAACAGCCGCCGTTACTGATATCGCAAGGATTTTTGCAGGTTTTGCCGTCTGCTGCGAGGACTAGCCCAGCGGGACATTGGCAATGCGGCTTGGAAGACGAGACCTGCGCGCAGTAGTGGGAACATCCCCCATTGTTCACTGCGCACATGTCAATTGATTCGCAGGTTTGGCCGTCGTTTAGAAGTCTAAATCCTGACGGACAGGAACATACGACTTCACCTGCGTCAATCGTGCAGTTATGAGAACAATCCCCGTTGTTCTCTAAGCAGAAGTCTTTTAAGCAAAGCCCATGCTGCTCACTCAGCTTAAACCCGTTGGGACACGAACATGTTTTGCTGCCGTTCACGTACCTGCATTCTCGGGGACACTCCGTGGTCGCATTCGAACATAAGCTCGGGTGACACGAGAGCTCGTCTTCGGACAAGATCAGCCCCTCTGGACACGAACAGCCGCGATACAACGAACAACGAGGTCGAGGAAAACAGGCTCTCCCGTCAGCGAGGGACATGTTTTCGGGACAAGTACACTTCACATGCCCATGTTCGAACTCGCACGAATGGGAACAATTATTGCGCACGTAGTCGCACGAACAAGTTTTCAGATCAGATCCTAGCCTCAAATTTTCGGGGCAACGACATTCAACAGAGTTCCTCGCCGGAACACAGATATGCGAGCACCCTCCGTTGTTATGGTCGCAAGTTGAAGATGTTCTGGTACAAGTTCTACGGTCATTTTCAAGGCGGTGACCCTCTGGACAAACACAGTGCGCGCTACCATCAGTATTAACGCAGTTATGGCTGCAGTCTAAAAGTCCTTCGGCGCATTCGTCGATATCTTGACACGGATTTCGCGTATCGTCACCGAGTCGATATCCTTTGCGACAACATCGAACCCCGTATTGATCGCTCTCACATGTGCAGTCCTCGCTGTTAGCACTGCACTGCTGATCTTCCAACCGACAGTTTTTTCCATCTTCCAGGTACATACCCGAGGGACAGAAGCATTCATAACCGCCATTTTTGTTCCGACAGTAATGTGAACAATTTGATCCTAACGCACATTCGTCGATGTCAACGCAGGAGTTCGGTCCAGATGCGTAAAAGCCTTCTGGACAGTTACAAGTAAAACTGCCAGGTAAATTGGTACACATGAGGTTCCCGCAGATATCATCAACGCACTCATCTATGTCCTCACACTGCTTCGGATTATCATCCTGCAGGCGGTACCCTTTTGGACAACCGCAAACTATCTCGCCTTTGACTAGGTGACAGAAATCAGAACACCCGCCATTGTTGTCTCTACAGGAGCTGTTGACGTGACAAATCGTTTTGTGATCTTCTTTGAGGCTGTACCCTTCGGGACATTCACACCTGTAGCTGCCTTCCGTATTCACGCACACATGGGAACAGTTGCCGTTCGCAAACTGGCATTCGTTGATGTCTAGGCAGTTGTAGCCGTCATCGTCCAACTGGTAGCCCCCGCGGCAAGAGCAAAAATTAGTTCCGTTGTACCCGCAATATTGTGAACAGCCCCCGTTACCCTCAAGGCACCTGTTTTCCTCGACGCAGGTTTTCCCGTCTCCGAGGAGAACGAGGTTCTCGGGGCAAGAGCAGTTCACACCAGCGTCGGTTTTCACGCAGAGGTGTGAACAACCTCCATTGTTGACTGCACACTTATCGTCGTCCTGGCACGAATGACCGTCATCCGTCAGGCGCTGATTCGGCGGGCAAGTACAGCGGTACGAACCGATTTCATTCACACAATCGTAGTCGCACAGAGTCTCAGTCTCGTTGTCTTCTTCACACTCATTCACATCCTGGCATTGTTGCAGGTCGTCTGTAAGCTCGAACCCCCGCGGACAGCCACAGCGGTAGCTCCCGATGAGGTTTATACACGTGTGGGAGCAGTTCGTTCTGCCTTCACACTCGTTCACATCCTGACACGTACGATTATCCTTAGCGAGTTCGTAGCCGACTACACAGTCACACCTGAAACTACCAACCCAGTTCACGCAGTTATGCGAACAGTTATGAAGTCCTGTAGCGCATTCGTCAACATCGACACACTGCTTATCCGAAGGTGAGAACCCCTCAGGGCATTCGCAATGATAGCCCCCGATGTCATTCACACATCCAAACTGACAAACGTTCTCCCCGCGTTCACACTCATCGATGTCCTCACAAGTTGCGCCGTCTTCGCTGAGAAGGAACCCAGCTGGACAAGCACACTTGAAGCCCCCATCTGTGTTTTCACATATGTGTGAACAACGCGTGTTGTTGGCGCACTCGTCAACGTCAACACATGACCGCAATTCACTGTCAGGTTTGTAGCCTTCTCTGCACGCACACCTCAACTCGCCGTTTTCGTCAACACAATGAAACTGGCACAGTCCTCCCTCCTCAATAACACACTCATCCAAATTCACACACTTTTTCACATCAGGCCCTAGAATATACCCTTCTGGACATGAGCAAATCACCTTGTCGCCGTCGAGGAAACAGCTGTGTGAACAACCGTTCTCTGGCGGGCAAACACAGTCTCTCCCGTCAAGGATCATCCCTGCAGGACATTCACATCTATAGCTTCCGTCCGAATTCACGCACTGATGCGAGCACGGGTTATCTGCACACTCATCAACATCCTCACAGGTCCTGCCGTCTTGTGAAATATTGTACCCGGGGAAACAGGCGCAACCGAAAGATCCGAGGGTGTTGATGCACAGGTGCGAACATCCCCCGCGATCATGCACACATTCGTCGAAGTCCACACAGGACACATCGTCATCCGCAAGGATGTACCCTGAAGGACATGTGCACTTCGGTTGACCGCTATTCATGACGCATTCGTGGCTGCAGTTGTTTGCAGGACATTTCGTCCTTCTGATGCAGGTTCGCTTATCCGAGGACAGGACTAGACGACGGGGACAGATGCACTTGTAGCTGCCGACTAAATTAACGCACCGATGGGAACACCCGTGTCTGGAATCACTGCATTCGTTCGTGTCCACGCAGGTCCCATTCGCCAATTCGTAACCATCGGGGCAGGTGCAGTGATACGACCCCGGCTCGTTGACACATCCATGAGAACAGGTATTGCGAACGCACTCGTCGATATCTGGGTTAAGGACAAAGAAACAAGATAAACGAGATAGGCAACCGGGAGAACATGGGTGTAGCGCGTGTGGACTAACCTACGCATTCGCCGTCTTCGTTCTTCTCGAACCCCTTTTTGCATTCTTGATCATCTTCTCCACTAGTCGTCACACTGTAAGGCGTCGTACTTCCGACTACGCGAATCAAATCGTTGTCAGAGTCAGAACCGCTTTCGGTTACATTCGAACAAAAGTATGAGCCGTATGTATTAACACATCCTCGACAGTTTCTGGCTAAATTGTCATCTTGGCATTCGTCAATATCTGGGGGAAAAAAAGTTGATAAATTCAACCTCGCGTTGAAGTCACCGTATCCACATTTCAGTTTCATAGGTTGCATCTCTGAATCGAGAATCCATAGCAAGTCAATGCATGGATACCCATAGAAATCCAAGGATATCTACATGGATATCCATAAAAAGCATGGATAATTAAAGACTGATATCCATGAAAACATGGATATCCATCCATGGATATTTATTGTTTACGGATATCCATTGCAGGATGTCCTTGCATGGATATCCCTGCTTGGATATCAGTGTGGATATCCACACTTGTATGGATAATTGAAGACTGACATCCAAAAATCATGGATATTCATGATGATATCCGTGGATTTTTTGAAATCCTTGTATGGATATGCTATGGATTCTCGAACCAGGGATAACTGCTCTTGCATTCTTTCCCAGATTTCGCTTGGCGACGGTTGAACACACAAGGTACGGAATGGTGCTTACCCGCGCAAGTCTTCCAGTCCGGACCGAGCGCTAGTCCCTCTGGACACACGCAGAAGACGCCGCCCCGGGTGTTGACGCAGTGGTGGCTGCAGCCGTGGTCCGTCGGGCAGGTGTTGGAGCTGTGGCAGCTGTGGCCGTCCTGGGCCAGGAGCGTCCCGGGCAACCCGGCGCACGAGCACCTGTAGCTGCCCACGGTGTTCTCGCAGCTGTCCTGGCAGGGGCCATGCCCGTTCCGCGCGGAGCATTCGTCCACGTCTGGGAACAACACGCAGCTAAGGTACTGCACTTTAACTACTAACAACGGCGAAATTGAGATGCAGCCGGATTGAGCGATAACCTAACTCAACCTGAGCTAACTTATTTCAAATTTTATCCACTGTTAAGTTTCAGCTTGAAGAACCCGGGTTGAACTATCCGCATTCAAAATCCATTGTAATATCCAAATTGGGGGGGGGGGTACGTACCGACGCAGGATCGGGCGCCAACGCCTAATCGATATCCCGATCGGCACGCACAGCGAAAAGAGCCGACGGAATTCTCGCAGAGTTGGTCGCAGCCACCGTTGTCCACCTCGCATTCGTCCACATCTAAAGAAATAATTTACGGTTACAGATAACTTTGCGTGAGTGTCTTACGTTGTAACGAAGACACATAAATACCCAAGAGCTACGTAGAAAAATCGATAAATACTCTATAATATATGATAAATAATCTAAATATATCTGGTCGCGAAATTTAGTAGGAATAGTTTTTCGAGGCAGACATCAATATTTTTTTTTTGTTTGAGGCCAGGAACAGACGGTTCTTAGCATTAAATTTCATAAATTAGCTGGAGAAAAGAAGTGATATATTTTAAAAACGTAGGTAGAGTACTCGTGGTGAATGGGTTGTCAATGCTGAGACTCACCTACACAGGCCGTATCACCTTCAGCCAGCTGTCGGAAACCAGGTGAACAGTAGCAAGTAGGCTTGCCGCCTTCGAGTCGACACAGCTGCTCGCACTCGTGATCCCCGCAATCGCTGCCCGGTGAGAAGTACAACTGGGTGTTATCCAGTGAAACTAGAAAAACAAACACGCCCATGGTTTAAAAAAGCGGCACCATACTCGAGCCGCATAAATTCTCAGGTATGCGACCCCAGTTCAAAATCGCAAAATGCGATGAGGACCTTTGATTCGCTGCGTGACTTATTCTTTGGAATACGCCAGTTCTCTTATTACGGGAATAGTTTGTAAATAATATCTGATTATTCGAAGAGAAACGGTGTTTATCTCGGGCATTTTGATGCTATCCTTCGATTGAACTGGGTGGAGCTGGTTTGAGAACATTCTCGTCTTTTAAATGTTGCATACTTCTCCTGTGGTTCTATATCCTTTAAGCTTTGATTACGTTGATGATTACAAAGACATGCAACCGCGTAAGTTAGGTTAGGTTATGCTAGCTTAGGTGTTTAGGTTCGCTGAGCAGTTAGATTTTCTATGACTTGCTTCGTCATCGCTGCGCCGTCGCTAAGCCTGATGCCGCTTACTTCTCGTTGATAGGTTACTGGCGACGACAAGTCAACGACGCTAGGCTTGCTGACTATAGGTTAGGTTAAGTTTAGGTGGCTTCGCTGTCTATGGTTACGAAGGGTAAAATTAAGAGGTTCAGAAAATGCAACCTTTGAATTAAGAGTGCTCCCCAATAAACGCAAATGGGTGGAAGGGGAAAAAACAGCAAGGGTGATTGACCTAACCTCCCCCCCCCCAAATAAGCCTTCCACAGGTAGCAATGCGAGGAGGGGATTCTAAATGAGCGGTAAGCGAAGCTCCTGAGCTGTCTGCCTTGAAAGGACGGGGTTCATCCGACACTAAAACGGAGGATGCACGCGAACTTAGGCAAACAAGCTTCTAATTAAAGTCCGCTTAAATAGCACACCTCCTCCGATCACCTCAACGTGACACCGAGTAATTAAATCCTCCACAAAACGAAAAGAACTGTGAATAGACTGGAGCTTCGATTGAAGCAGCGCAACTCGCGGTGTGAATAAGCAGTACGTGCCTCAAGGAGCGCTCAATTTATTGACACGGGGAATTTATAGACCCGAAAATAGATGAAATTGATAGAAGCGAGCGAAACACAGGTTTCGTAAAATGTTATTCCACCTCTGTAAACTATTGTTTTATTGTTTTTTATTCGATTCTATGCGTACTTGCAATAAAAACCTAGTCAAAATACCAAGGACTCTTTTATTAACAAGTCACCATTTTACTGTATGTGCGAAGACTATCAAGATCGAAATCTCAAAAATATCAAAAAGAAGAGTACCGTATTACTAGGTATTCCGTTAAGGATCATTTGTAAAGACCCCGCGCAACTTCCTGACGTATTTCTTCGTATATATGATTCAATTTAAAATGTGCCGTGCTCAAAACAGTCAAAAATCTAGAAATTAAGTATTTTGAAGTTCCAAAGTTTTTTTTTTTCCTTACCAAAGCAAAAT
>Ga0058701_10005512_pt1 | contig 10524 bp, 3 predicted proteins | sample AgamicOrMae_FD_97039 | JGI IMG/M metagenome (GOLD analysis project Ga0058701, IMG submission 97039) | Agave microbial communities from Guanajuato, Mexico - Or.Ma.e | ecosystem: Host-associated > Plants > Phyllosphere > Phylloplane/Leaf | place: Guanajuato, Mexico | collected 2012-06-04 | reverse complement strand
TTCCACTAGTTCACATAGTTCATTTGATGTAATGCTTTCCTGGAATAGACCCCTCTGGACAGCTTTTCCCAATCTATATCAGCGTTATGTAATTTCATTAGATAGATTCGCTCCTCATCTTTGAGGTTGCTTCATCAACTAATCGATCCTCGGAAATATTACTTTCCTTGATGAAACGCCCATCGCGGAAACTTTTCATACCCCACTGGAAACAGTTTGCGATCTTATGCTGCTGATATTAACGGTATTACGCCTCAATTATGCTGGATTTAACAGCAATTTAATCAAAGGTTAAGTCTAGTCACCCTAACATATAAAAAAATTCACTGAAAAATGGTTTTGTTAGGGTAGCTGTAATAAGCGCCAACGCCGCAAGCGCCAATCCGTAACCGCCAAACGAGAATGTCGCAAACGCCAAAGGTCTTAACCGCAATACTAACCTTACCTAACCTAACTTAACCTAACTTAGCCTAACCTAACTTAACCTAACTTGACCTAACCTAACTTATACGAACTTTGGCGTTGACGACTTTTCTCATTTGGCGGTTACGGACTGGCGCTTGCGGCGTTGGCGCTTGTGGTTTTAGGCGCTATCGAACGCCCCCCGTTTTGTTACATCAAATAAAACCATTTGCTACAAATACGACAGGAAAAGTATTTTGTTACAACAAAAAGTCGACACGCATCAATAGAACGTTTGACGGCTGCAGTCACATTGTTAGTTGCAGCGACGAATTTTTTTAGTGTTCCTAATTTTGTTGCTTTATTTTAAAAGGTTTAATGTCTGCAGCTTCAGGCTTTTTTTAAGCGATTACTCTGCAAAATGGTATTTTTACGTTAAAAATATATTGCTTGATTTATTTTAGGTTAAAAATCTTCATATTGCTTCGACTTTCGTTCCCAAGAAGCAATATCAGGAGAAGTTTTTCGCCTGCGATCGGCTTGCACGAGTATGGGCAAAAGTGGAGTTGTTTTTTAGAAAAAAATAGGGGGGAAAGACAAAGCAGAGATTAAAACAGCTGCGGGCGTGAATCCGTCATTTGTTTAGTAATGAATGCCTATGCGCCATTAAACACAAAGAAACTTCCTACTTTTGTTTTGCCTGAATCTACGATTCGATAGTTCCCCCGAGACATTACGTTCACTCGAGGCATCGAGTCGTTTCTATTCCCTTCCTCTCAAAAAAAAGGACCAACCGGTTTTCAATCCTGTCGTGCCCAATTATCCCGAGTGAAATTTGCATTTTGAGCATTTGCAAGGATTTACATTTGTATCAAAGTGTGCGAGTTTTTGAAAACGACGAAATCGTGAATTAAAGAAATTTAAAACAATGCAGGTTCAATAAAAAACAGTGAGAAGTTCCTTTTGGGATAAATTTGGTTGTTTTCCAACGAAGGCATGACTGGGTGGCGGCAATTGGTAAAGACAAATTTAAAAAAAGTAAAATCTGAGTAGAGACCAGATCATAAACCGAGCAACATCCAAATTGAAAAGTCTTTCATTTTTTCCAACTTTGTGTTGGTAATACTATAATACACTTAAATACGGAGGACCTCGCGATCGGGTGGGTCACAACGACGGAATTGCCAACATAGATCTCAAGAAACAAAAAATTCCTCGGTTTGAACGCGACGCGATTCGATATTCGCTGTCCACGAATAAAGTAGTACTGTACTCCAGCAACCTAAGTGTTGCCAATGGTCCGATAGCAGTGACCGCGACTGGCCAGAGGCTGGGAGATGGTGACATTAATATTCGGCGGTTCGTTGTCATTGCTGGAGTAAGGAAGAGTTTCGACATAGGCAACCATCACACACACGTGCCGATCAGGTTGCCTATCCTCGAGTTGTAAGGGGCTCCGGTGGAACCACAAAAAGAGGACCAAGAGGTGTTTTTGACTCTATATTGATTTAAACCCACTTCCGCTATCGGTAGCTATCCTAAGTCATTTCCTGAAGTCTAGAAGTCAGCGGTACTAGAGTATCAAGTTAATGATAGCTTGGGTGGGGTTAAATTACGTTGTTTTCCTCCGCTTCGCCGCTTTGCCGCGACAAATACATAAAAAGACAACGAAAAGTCAACCATTTACCTATTTTATTCCAATAGGCTGATCTTGACATCATGCAGATATTTCACTAATGACAAAAATCTGCTAGTAATATATTTTTCATTAACCTAATTGTGACCTCCACTCAGCCTACATTAACTCTTAACAGCCCAAAGTATTTGGAGTGAAATCCAGCTTCAGAGAAATTGAAAGGATTTTTTCCATTAAAATACAATAAATATTATATTTTCCATAAAAATACGCAATTTTGAGCTTTGGGAAATGCCTAAATAATTAAATTTCAGGTTTCCAGAGGGGTGATATTTTTTTTTTTTTAATTCTGACAATACTCAACTCAAAAGATCCTCTAAAATAATTTTTCCTGTTGCTGAATGGCATCGCTGGTTAGTGGGTTAAGATTTCAATTATTATGAAGATAACTGCAAATTTTTGGAGCCATTCCTTATTGTTCTCTCAAATTCTCTAACATTTTCTGGAAATAAATCGGTAACATTATGCGTCTGTAAGATACGTCTTAGGGCCTGGGTTTCCGCGAAAAATGTTTCCCTTTAGGTCGATGTCGACGACCTGAATAAGAGATTACTCCTCAAGCGAAATCGATAAGTAATCCGCAATTTGTGAAAGAAATCGTGTAAAATGATTGAATCGCCGTAGCGATTCGTGTTCTGCGGCAGTAACACGAAAAATGATTCCCTTTTAGGTAGAGGATAGCAATGACACGGTAGGGGAGGGGAAGGGAGAGGGGGGTGGAGAAGGGGGGGGAAGTAGAGAGAGGGGAGGGGTCGAGGGAAGGCACGACAGCACAAGGGACGGGTTTCACCTGTTACCTCTGAATAATACAATGGGCTGCCTATGCGCGATTTTTAAAGACTGAATGTTGCATGACAGAGTTTCCGCGAATCCAGAAAAAGCATAAGAATGGCACGGTCACGTAACGATTGTGATTCTCCGCAAATTACCAGTAATATTCTGTTCAACCATTTTTTTCGTAGATATTTCTAAGGTTTAAAAGCATTAAAAATCACTCAAACTTTTACAGGACAGTATTTTAAAACTGATAGAATAATGATTCATGCTGAGAGTGATCGCGTTTTTACTCAAGGGAGTGTCTATTGACCTGACTGCCCAATTTAAAATGTATTAGTTTGGGTTCCGTGCGTTCAAGTCACCTCTCATTTAATCCAACACCGCTCAGCGATGCCGTTCGGAAACAGAAAGAACATTTTAGGGGATTTTTCTGCTCAGTATTGTCACAGTCCAAAAAATATCACCTCCCTGGAAACCTGAAATTTAATTATTTAGGTATTTTCCAAAGCTTAAAATTACATATGGGAAAAATCCTTTCAATTTCCCTTAGGCTAAATTTCGTTCCAAATACGTCGGGCATTTATTGGTTAAAATGCGTTAGGTTGGTTATGTGCGTTCGCGTTCCTCTACATTAAAACATGTAGGGTCAAAAGTAATACCCTTTATGTCAAAGAAACAGTATTTTATTTATAAAAATATTTGTTGTTACCGAATACTCATTCGGCAAAAAGGCAGCCTCATCCAAAGCCATTCTTCATTACAAGATTAAATCTTATGAGAATAATACTTCTTGAATGCGTATTTCAAAATATGTAGAGAGCCTCAGAAGGGTATAGCCGTCAACAACCACGTCGCCCTTGCATCCAACCAATCAGCGTTGCTGGTTTAATGCATTCTGCGAATCAGCGCACACCGCGAGAATAAGTTGTCTCTCTCCCTATGAGGCTCTCTAACGAGGAGCGTGTCCTCTTTCTGAAGTGAATTATATACTTGTGTGACTTAATCATGTGCACGAACTTTTCGTGCCTAATTTAGCAGATGTTCAACGGAGTGCCGTGCAAAGGTGCGGTGGAAAAGTTAGAATGAAACACTTGTTGGCTGAAAAAAAGATGCCGGCGATACTGTCTCTTCAAAAACCTTCTAAAGTTTTGTGTCCATACTTTCATCCCGCGAGACTTCGTCTTGTTCGGACCTCAAGGAAGAGACGGAGACGGAAGATTGATAGAGCCAATGCCAGAAGTTAGATCTATAATTGAGAAGGCTTTACCCAGAAGTGACCACTAGTAACCCCGATCTCCTGGGAATACGTGATTCAACCTCGTTTTCTGATCGTTATTTGCCCGACATTTTTGATAAAATGTTACGCAGTCGCTGCCTAAAGTATACCGAATCGGATATACCTACGCCTGTTGTCTCAAGGCAGTGTTGCCAGATTCCGCAATTTCGTAAATTTTAATCGCGTCTAACTTTTTAACCATTAAAGATAACCTAGCATGTCGGTATGTTTGGGATCGCTCTCGAGCTGAGCATTCCAAAAATAGGATTCAACATTATGTTATCTTTAACTGTTAAAAAGTTAGACGCGTTTAAATTTGACGGAGTCGCGGAATCTGACAACACTGGCTCAAGGCATAAAAGGTAGGTATAAGCGGTGTTTTAGTCAGTTATCAAGAGACCTAATGGCCACATTGATGGAAAGCTCTCGATGAGCCCTTTGGTTTGAGAAGGCTATTGTGTCTTGACAATATACCAAAATGGTCCATTTTCCCACTTTCCACGTAATTAACACACTAATTACAAAGGCAGTGAAATAACAACAGTTTAAGTTAGGATAAGTTACGTTGGGTAAGACAGATGTAGGTTAGGTAAAGGTTTGGTTATGTTGGCGGCTGTACTCTCACCACAGCGTCAATGTGCGATCTACATTGTAAGACCCGGAATAATTTCTCTAGCGGACAAGAAAAAAAGATGGCGAGAGAGAATCCGAAGCGAATACTATAGGCATTGCCATGTTGAGCACGATCTACCCCTCCCGGAACACGTCTGGGGCTGAGGGGAGAATTACAACATATAGTATAAATCGGCGAGGCGAAGCCATGAGGTCCCCTATAGGAGCCCTTGCGAACTTAATTGGCTTGTTATACTAGCAGTAGCGTGAATGAGTTAGTGTTGGATTCGATCGGTAAGACACCTAATTAATAGAGGTTTACGTCTCTCAGACCGTTTTTCTTTTTTTCTAATAAAAATGGAAAAATAATACGGGATACCATCTTTATTTGGGAGCAAAAATGAAACGAGAACGGAGAGCTAAACAGTATTCGAGCATCAGATGCAAGTTAGGGATTACAAATCAACAATTTTGTGGTAGTCACTGCACTGTTACGTGTAGTTCATGATTCGATGCTGCTTTTAACGGCAAGGTCACGTACTACGAGATCCTCGGTGGCACTCGACCACCCACTCGACCTTTACCTCGCATCATAGCACTGACTATGCCTCCGCGCTAAAAATAGGCTGCTACAGCCAACATTTTTAAAAAATGCACTGTAAGAGGTGGAAATCTCCACCTCTTTGCTCCACCTTCCACCCCCGACAGATGTCGTCACTCGTGTATTTGAGCTCGCGTTAATGAAGATGCGCCACTGGCGCCACTTACGGTGGGTCCCTGAACTAAAGGTCACGTGACCACTAGATAAAAGTTGCGGAAGCTTCATTCAGGGCGACTTGTTTTGGAAAGTCGGCATGGTGAGACACTTAACCTGAGTTTACATAGCCTAACTGGTGCCAAGCTAGGTGCAGCTTACTTTTTGGCGAAAAAAAAGGCTCGCTGTTAAGGTGTAAGCTGTATGAGCTTAAGCGACAGTCAACATTAGCACCGAAGTGAGGTACGTAAACTGACATGGGTTAAACTAACCGAGGTTACCCTAAACTTTGGCCATGCTAACCTTGGATAACCTAACCTGACTAAACTTAATAACCTTACCTAGGCTAACCTAACTTTGGCTCACCTAACCTTGGCTAGCCTTACCTTGGCTAACCTAAACTTGGCTATCCAAATTTTGGGTCTTAGACAGAACCTGTGAAATTTCATTGTCCTTGACCATCGTGTAAATGTAAAGTCAATGAAATGTCACTATCAATCAGTCGAATTTCACAATTTTTCAGTAAATTCAACTGAAAGTCAACTTAAGTTTTTTTCTTCTTTTTTTTAAATCAGCAAAATATAACTGTAAACCAGTATTTTCGTCTAGAAATGAGCGAAATTTCACTGGGTTTTAGTGAGGATTTCACGGAATTTTTAATGGCACGGCGGTCACTGAATACTCAAAGAGTTTCACTTGTCCTAGCTAATCTTGTAGGGTGTAGATTTGGTAAAGAGCTTTGCACCTCAATCTGCTCGGCTGGACAGCCACCACAAGAACGGACACAAAATGAGGAGAGTTCTGCCTTACGAATCGACTGCGTGTGCAGCTAGATGAGTCGCACGACAAGACCCATCGGCAAATCTCACTATTTTATCGGTAAGCGAACGACACGAAACATCAACAATCTTATAATCACAGGGAGCATTTTGTGACGCAAATTATCACAAAGCCCGCTTAGTTTAATGACCGGGTTAGCCGGCGATTTCACTGCTTTTGGTAATTTGTGGCTCATTAAGGTGATTCCAGGAAAATGTGACTGCGAGCGAAGAGTTATGAAAGGATTCCACGCCCTGCCTAGTTAATTAATTTCGCATTTATGCCTCATAAACAGACTACTGTTTTCTTGTCTCTTTGCATCAGCCAAGATACGCTTCGAAAAAAAAAATATCTAAAATGTCGCGACGAACTTGCTGTCTTTTTAGAACACGGTACATTGGAAAATTCCGATTTCCACCTTTAAAAAATCTATTTTTGGACGTCAAGGTGAACGTAAAGGCGACGCAGCGGGGAACAAAGCTCTAACCTCATTTAGGTCTATAGACCTAAATTAGCAAACAGTTTCCAAGTCTATGATTTAGCCACTTACTTCTCAGCGGCAGTCACTGCCGACAAGTAAGCGGCATTAGGCTTGCCTATAGCTGAGCGTAGCGAGACACAAGGCACCTTAATCTTACCAGGTTAGGTTCAGTTCTATTCGCAGGCCTATGTTACCATAAGGGAGACTCGAACGCACGGAAACCTACCTAATTCATTTAGATGGGAGGTGACTTGAACGCACGGAAGTAAACCTTATACATATAGGACAGCGTGTGAATAGTCACTACGTTTAGGTTAATCTAACCATAATCCTACACAATTAAACGTCGCACATCACTGTGATTTGATGAAAGAATAAACTAGGGTGAAAATTAAGGAAAAGGTAACTTTTAAACTAAGAATATAAAATTGTGCTGTCGTACTGTACAAACGGAAACAATAACTGAAAATGAATGCTTTTCGTAAAATCCGTAATCCTTAGTTTAATATTTTTGGCAAAAATACTAAATTCTCATTCGTCTGTTTCCCGAAGATTTCACAACATTAACCCGAATTTTTGATACTTTCATCAAGAAACTAATGCGACTAAAAACACCGATTTCGTGGACATTGTATTGTAATAAAAGTCCACGTAGACATTCGTAGTGCTTCACATACACGGAAAAAAAAGTTTTGTTATACCAATAAAGTCATTTCTTAAAATAGGGATAACAAAAATATTTTGTTGCAACAACAAAGTGTTTAGTTCTATCAAGAAAACGTTTGGTTGCTGCAGCAAAATTTTTGGTTGCTTCATTTGCCGTCCCTAATTTTGTTGCCGTAACAAACCATTTTTTTTCGTGAGGTTATGTTGGCTAAGGTTAGATTGGATGTGACTGTTAAAGGTAAATTTACGTACAGTACCGGTTAAATAATGAAGTTAGTACTGGTCGAGGTAGAAAGGTTAAGTTTAGTTTCGCATCGTTCACAAGCAATAGTAATTCTTTGAGAAGTGTAAAACTCTCCAACCATAATTTTCTTCCTAAAAATCGATTTTTTCGCGGGATAAAGTTTTTGCAGAAACACACTTTGTTTCGCATCACAACCCTTCCACAAGGTCAGCTTTCAAGGTTTTCCGGCTCTTTTTTTCTTTCCTCGAAAAATCAAGAGTCCGGATAAGCATTCCAGACGGTTTAGCAACGCCGTGAAGAACCATCACGCATACCCTTTCAGTCGTTGCAAAACCACGAACCAAGAGCCATTACCGCGGGAGTAACAATAGTTTGAGTCGACTGACGGTCTACCGGAGCCGAAAAAAGGAAAAGGGCAATACGAACTGGAGAACAGAGTAGCCACGTTTCTAAACTCAATAAAAAACCGGCTACCTTTTTAACCATTGAAGATAATTTCGTAAATAATCTCCATCTTGGCAGCTAACATAAGAGCGATCCAAAATATACCATCCAAGTAAGGTAGTTGCCGGACGGATTTCGACTGACAGACGCGGGAGCAATCTGGCAACACAGCTTGGTCGGACCCGACCTCGGGTCGCAGTAAACCTAATCCGGCGCCCAACGGACCTCTGCAACCGACGCGAGTGGATGCTCCAACTTAACTAGTATTCTACTAGGGCGGGGGAAAAGCAAGACCGGGCACCGTAAAGATAAAAATTTGATGACGTAAGAAGGAATGCAAACACAATAAACACTGTAACTGTAGATTTAAAAGATCGAATTTCCATATCTTGTGTTCCACCTTCGTCGCGGCGTAGCAAAGGGTTATCCGAACTAGGCACAGCGCAAACAACCTAAATAATTAACCTAGTGCGGACCAAGCCTGACAACGCTTACTTCTCGGCGGCAGAATGCTGGCGGAGAGAATTGAGCGTTTTTAAGCTAGGCTGCGCTAAATGCTTGTGTTTGAAGCCATACTAAAGTTTACTTCACGGAAAAAAATGGTTTTGTTACGGCAACAAAATTAGGAACAACAAATAAATCTTTTGTTCCTGCAACCAAAAATTTTGCTGCAGCAACCAAACGTTTTGTTGATAGAACTAAACATTTTGTTGTTGTAACAAAATAGTTTCGTTATCCGTATTTTAAAAAATGATTTTGTTGGTATAACAAAACCTTTTACACCGTGTTTTAAAGATCAATCCTGTAACAAGGTAGGGAAAGGCTCATAAATCAGAGCCACGACACCAATGCTTGATAGACGTGAGATGTAATTGCACCAGCAGCTGTTAATCAAAAATTTCTCCCCCCTCATCTGGAAAATTCCTTAGAGAGAAGTAGACCAGACCGGAATTTAATTATTTTCCTCCAGAAGGCCTCAGGTGGCTAGAGCTCATGCTCCCGAAAAAGAAAAGGACTGATCCACCCAAGGGGTGACAACTTGCGATATCCGGTGTACAAAAGGCCTTGATATCCGGTTGATATCCTTGATATCCGGCTGTTGTATTAAGTCGAAACATTACTTTTTTCGGCGATTTTCAAGCTTTTTAGTTTCTGACCACTAAACACTGATATCTGGCTAACATTTAGGTACTGATACCTGGCCAATATTTAGGTATATCCGGCAGATATTTTTCAATATTCTGCTGAAATCTGTCAGATAATTGTTTGAAATTTGTCAATTTTCTCTTGACATCCGTTTGTTAAACCTGTGATATCCTGATATCAGGGGTACAGATTTCCAGCAAAATGTTACCCATTTCATCAGATCACATAAAACATCCACTTTTTTCTCAAAAATACGTATCTTAAATTTAATCATTTTTAAAAAAATTGCCACCTTAAAGTAGTTCTATTCCTCTGAAGGTCGAAAAGAAACCAGCGGGATAAGTCACTTGTTGATTGATTTTAAGGTAGATGTACCGGTATTAATAGCTTAATCAATATGCTATCACAAAAATATATTAAATTGTCTATCTAAAAGGATAGCCAAGTAGTTCTTCCCTGCTGAAAAAGACGGATTTACGTTGTATTCTACGTTTTCTAGCAAGTATGGAATACTTTTATTTCGACCCCTCATGATCTATTTCAATAGGACGGGGTCAACAGTTCGTGCACCTTGCTTTAACCAACCGGGAAGAGGGGGTTGGCTGTGATTCTTGAGCTTTGAGAGCACCGACTGTTTACTCACTCCCGCTTTTTGTGTTGACAACTTCCTTCCGGAGGGAGGATGTTCAGCGCAAGTTTCGCCTTTTTCACCATAAAAATAAAACCATTCAATGAGAGAGTTATGTCGCTGCCGTATTCGCTTTTACTGAAAGGTAAAAAATAGGGAAAAGCTTTCACTGAAATTGTATCTTTTAGGATAAAAGTCCATTCCGGAGTATCAAGGAGGACTCTTAAAAACCAATATCGTTTTATAAAATATGGTATAAAAGTTTTAAAAAAGGTAAAAATAAAAACAATATAAGATTGTATATTTTTCTCTGCCTCTGGGGATATTTTGTCAAACCCTGTCAAAGACTGTAACTACACAGCACGCGTCCCTACCTCTGACAATGAAATTTGGAAAAATAGCATTTCTCATCTCTTGTGTTCCATGTTTCATAGTGATAATGACTGGCACACAACCTCGGAGGTAGGGGTAATCTACGTTAGGACAGATCACGTCTTCTACCTCGCTTCGCCCGACGGTCACTAAGCCTGATACCGCTTACTTCTCGGTGGCAGTAACTGCTTCCGAGAAATAAGAAGC
>Ga0058701_10005511_pt1 | contig 10525 bp, 7 predicted proteins | sample AgamicOrMae_FD_97039 | JGI IMG/M metagenome (GOLD analysis project Ga0058701, IMG submission 97039) | Agave microbial communities from Guanajuato, Mexico - Or.Ma.e | ecosystem: Host-associated > Plants > Phyllosphere > Phylloplane/Leaf | place: Guanajuato, Mexico | collected 2012-06-04 | reverse complement strand
TGCGTTAAAAGTTATCATTTAAACAGAAATAGCAGAAAGTCTTTGTTTAAAAAATGTAAAATAGGGCTCTCGTAGAAAAAATCTCCCCCCTGCAACCACATACACGCAGGTGTGTTGCGGTTGCCTACCTTGACTGACTGAGTCTGAGTGAAGGTAGGCAACCGCAACACACCGGTGTCCGGCTGGTTGCAGGTTTTTTTTCTTCTTCTCCTGTGATAGTACAGTATTAAACGGTATTGGTCTGAAATAAATCCTAGTTGTACTGTAGAAAGGAAATTGGGATTTTCCTCCGGGAAAACATAAAATTGGTGTGGATAGATTTTTGCAGTTGAGTAGATAGCTGGAGGGAAAGGTTCGAGAAAAGCCCATCGGGATTAACTGCGTAAAGCTGGTGTTCATTTATAAAGTTAAATGCGTTTCTAATACAGAAAAAAAAACAAAAGCTTGACTTAAATTTGTGACAGGCATTAATGCAAAGAAGGGTAGTCCCCCGAAACTGATCACGATCTTAACCCACAACAGCCCCAAGTATTTGGAGTGTTTAGCTTAAGAGGTAATGGAAGGAGTTTTCCCACTAAAGTACGCAATTTTAAGCTTTGGAAAATGCCTCAATTTTAAAATTTTAGGTTTCCAGAGGGGAGATGTTTTTTAAATTGTGACAATACAAGTGAAAAGATCCCCTAAAATATTTTATCTGTTCCCGAACGGCGTCGCTGGGTGGTGGTGGGTTCAAACCGCCTCGAAATCATTTTCTATAGAGGGTGGGTTCAGCTTTACAGAGTTAAGAAAAAATAATCTTCTGTTGAGAAATTTTTTGTCACGGCGGAGGAAATTTACTACGTTAAACGTAAAGGTCCACTCCTCAGATTTAAGCGTAAAAGGATTTTACAAGCACCCAAGGATACACAACAATCCAGGAAATGTATTGCCGACGTTTCGAGCCGCCGACCCGGATTTGAGCCTTTACCCTAAATACACACAGTTCGTAGAGGTTATGTGGGAACGAGCAGGCAGAGTCTCGGAAAACTCAGAGAAGTGACAACTGATCCTCAAGCAGCTGGTATTACAGAGGCCGCCATTTTGGAGGCGATTTTCTGCGTGTTGTAACATTCTTCCAAGTTCAAGGCGAAGACTTTGGCAAAGTAAACCAACCTTGGAAACACTATAGCTAATATTGAATCTAACGACATGTGCTGAATAAGTCTTGTTTTCAGCTGTCGCCGACAACTTGCGGAGTTACGACGTGTCCCTCGAGTAAGAGGCCCTCTTTGTATTAAACTCAACTTGTATTCTTGAGGCGACAGCATTTTTCTTTTTCCTCTCAAGCATCCTGAAAAATCTCTACTCCTGATATTTTGGACAAGTCTCTGCGGAAGTTTTTTTTTTCACTATTCTACACGTTTCTTAGCTTTACTTTTTTTGTCAGTTCTATTTGCGCGCCTTTGTTAATACAAGGGAGACTTAAACGCACGGAAACCAACCGAATACATTTTAAATGGAGCGGCGTGTTAAAAGTCATTTCGTTTCTTGTTTTTTTTTTGTTTTTTTGTTTTTAAATTAAAAAAAATAGAGTTTTGAATTTGTAAGCTTATGTTTTGCCTTGACGACGCAATGCTCCCCAATGAACAGAAATTTTTGATCAAAAAAGTATTAAATACATATTGACCGCAACCAAACTAAGAGTTTAGTTGAAGATTTTCCAGATTCTCTCGTTTTTAATAAAAAAAATTAAAGCACTAAAAAAAGGAAAGAAAAAAAAGAGAAGAAAAAAAAGCTCGTGCCTAGAAAAAATTTCTTTCGGTCTTTCAACGACCAGCCTTCACTCTGTGCAGGTATAAAAATATTTCTCATAAATTGCAGAGATCGCAATAAAAGCTGAATACGCTGTACAACAATCATGTTTCCGCAAATGGGAACACAGTATTCTAATATTGCGAAAGAACGCCAAGACAAGACAGATTAAGACAATTTTCCTCAACAGCGCGCTATACACTGTACACACCCAGGTACCCAGAAAACAACACTAAAGCGAGATTAAATTGATTCTATGCAATGCAGCCATCTCTTTACATAAGTGTGTAACGTGCGTCAAGTCATGCGCAAGTTTGCAAAAAAAAAATCCGCGAGATAAAAATAGGCCCATGAAAAAGCGTTGGCCAAATATATTGCAAATGATTACAGGTAATGCGAGTTAATCGACTCTTAAATTAAAAATACAATAATGCGAAAACAAGCACAGACCTGACTTTAAAATTTGCCAGAATCCTCCCAAAGCGTCTGTTTCTTTCTTACTTTGTCTTCCGAAATTAAACGGAAAAAAAACGAGAGTCTATGAAAGTTTTTAAAATATCCACGTGTGGAATGTTGATTTTTTTCTTAGAAGTTGAAAAGTCCGTTCTTTTTCTTGCACAATGAAGCCATTATTACAATTATCATACGTTGATATTTACAAGTATTTTTTTCGATTACTAAGTTTTATAATCTACGATATGTACCATATCGATATACTCAATATGTTCGTTTGTTGCCGGATAAGGTCGTATAATATTATTCATTCCAATTAAAATATTTACTCCATTTCTGTGCTTTCCTCGCAAAATGACAATCATTTGTGTTCACGTAAAAAAGTTATACCCCAACAAATGGGTAGAGTTTATCTTGTATTCGATAAACAGATATTCCTACAAAACCATAAATCGTCGCCATTCCAGTTACATACTGTATATTACAGCAGCAGCATGAGTACTCATTTTTTGAACAAAGTTACTTAACTGCGCGCATGGACGATTTTTATTGGTAATTCACACACGAGTTGCTAGACTTGTTACAGTCATTTCAGATTAAAACGATCAATGTAATTTATAAGATGGCAGTGTGAGAATTACGGTCTTGTCAATTATGTAGAAACAAAAGTATGTTGCAAATTTACCTGCCACTGATCACATTTTCAGCCAATAATAACCGGAGAAAACTGGTTTTCTCAGGTGACCTGCAACACAAGAAAATAATTGCCAAACACATAAAGCAATGTTCTCGACAAAAGTTGTAGAGCAAAGACATCCGCATGTTGCTACAGTAGTTTCTTAGATCACCGCAAGAACACCTCTGAGCTAGCGACATAATATTGCTGTGACAGCAATACGGCTAAGACGCTTATTTGCTGACCTTTCTTAGGGGTCACCTATCAAGTTGTCAAAAATACTCTATTAGTCGCTTTCCAACATTGTTGTCGGATTTCCATGCTGTCTGAAATTTGCTGGCAGTATTTAAATATCGAACATCCTTATCAAACTATCCTTGCAATGAATGATTCCGATAGCTCAGCAATCCAAACATATGAGTTTCGTTTTTAACAAGTTACCCTAATTGTTGAAATCGTTGGTCGCGTTTAAACTGTATTATGTCGATTGGTCCTCAAATATTATATCAGCAACAAAAATATTGACTTAATTTGGATGTTTAAATTAAACCTAAAAGTAGAAAAAAAAAGAAAAACTGATTCCAGAGCAAACCCGTAAGAGCCTAAAGTATTTGGAGGGAAATTCAGATTAAGAGAAATTGAAAGGATTTTTCCAAATAAAATACGCAATTTTAAGCTTTGGAAAATGCCTAAATAATTGAATTTTAGGTTTCCAGAGGGGTGATATTTTTAAATTGTGACAATACTGAACTAAAAAGATCCTCTAAAATATTTTTTTTCTGTTGCCGAACGGCATCGCTGGGCGGTAGTGGGTTAAAGTAAGAATTTCATCAGTTCCCAAAGGTCATTTTAAAATAATTTCTGAAAAAAAACCTATTTCGAAAAATGGTCAACTCCTCGGCTTTATTAAGTTAGAAGATGAAGAAATTTGGCACCAATGGTTTTTCTCTGCGTTTACGGATAGTCCCTCAGACATAATAGACCTAGAAATAATGGCAGTGTTTCAGATGCGGTTCAAATAAATTCACACCGTCTTGAGAGGTATCTATTTGTGTGTACCCAAAATCACATACCAGAGTTAAGTGGCCACTTAGGCCGGCGACTGGAACTTCTAATCTCGGTAAGTCAATCTTCACATCTGCTACTCATCCCTTCGACTCATCACAAATACGAGCGTGTCCACAATAAAAGCACACTTACGAAATCCACTCTAAGAAAGGTAGCGTTCTTTACCTCTTGTATTCCACCTTTCATCGAACGCGGCGAGACTAAAAACTAGCCTAAGCTAACGTAACTTGACGGCCCCGAAGTGTGATGTCGCTTATTTCTTTGCCGCCGAGAAGTAAGCGTCAGCAGGCTTATGACAGTTTGTGCAGAGAAACAAGACACCAACTTTAAGTAATCATAGTCGCCAAGCCTCACAAGACTTGCTCCTCGGCAGAGGCTGCGAAGTAAGCGGCATCAAGCTTGGCGTTATGGCTTAGTGCCCTGTGGCTCGCTTCCCGTCCGCTCCGCTCGCTTGAATGGCGGACCGGCAGGACACAACAGGTGAAAAATTCACGTCTCGAATTTACCGAGTTGATCGTAAATCTACGAGTCTTGGGAGGCAACTTTTACACAGATCGCTTTATCTTCCCAGAAGACATTTGATTTTTCGTCTTCGGTCGGAACTAGCTCTTTATGCAATCTACGGTTAGGAAAACTGGCGCCCTTTTTCAAACTGGTTTAGATGACGTCACTAATATCTTTTTCGAGACTTTCCCGGATTTTGACGGTCGGCAGCCTCTTGTGTAACGAACGGCGTTGCTTTCCGTGTTAACGCGCCGGCCGCTGGGATGCCGTCTCAAAAGTACATTTTCGTCTTTATTATTTTAGATCAAATTTCTTTTTAGAGCTACAAAATATTAACGATAATCAACAATAAAGATGGTGTTTTGTACAGTACTTGTTATATTTTAGCTTTCGTCGCTAAACTCGGACTATAGCACAGGGCACCTTTCCTGCGGGGTTGAATCCTTGTAATGCGAATAAAAATTGAATCATGCTATTAAAAATTGAAGGAGAACGCAAGAGGTAGAAAATGATGCGAATTTTATCAATTTGTTTTTGATTGAAGTTTCGCAAAAGGATACCATTTTAAATGAATGAGCTTTTACTTACAAACACCACATCATGAAGAGGTGGTATTTTTTTACAGACTTCCGCTGTTAAATGAATATTCGCGAAGGTTTGAGAACTGTCAGTTACTGTCAACGAATCAGTTAAATAAAAAACTGTGAAACATTGTTCACCTATTTTAAAGGCCTTTGCCGGGGTTCTTTGAACCACGCCTTTCACAATCTGCTCTAAAATAGTTAAAGAAACCAACAAAAAAATAAAATATAAAAACTGAAAACTTTGGCACTGTAAATTGACGTTGAAGGTATGAATCCAAGTTGATCAAGGACATGCTGTTCTTGATCATACATAAATATATAATACAAAAATATTTACTCAACAGCAAAAATCTCATCACTTAAAAAATCACGATTTCGCTCGAACCAAAAAAATTATCAGTTTCTAAAAGCCATTTTACGAAATTTTAAGCTGAAAAATACTCATTAAAGTTAAAAAAAATAAGACAGACGTTGTATCCACGTAACCTGCGCTACATGATGAAAAAATTATATCCATGTACCATGCATTCCATATGGGACTAGAACGCATTTTCGAAGAATTCGACGCACGGCCACCAACCTGCAAACCTACCTAATACCTTTTAAATGGACGTTTGACGTGGATATAAGTACTCCGAAAACTTAATGCTCTTTGAAGTAATCAACACAAAACAAGTAATTAGTCAAAAGCAGGAATAATAGTGTCGAGCGGCATTGTCGATGGGTAGGCAATTTGCACAGTACATGTGCGTGGGGGGTTGTCTATCAAGGTAGCCATGGCTGGAAAGCGTCGGGTATCCAAATGAGACGCGGTCGGATGAGGTCACAAGGTTTTCTATTAAAACGGGTTCCGTGGACGAGCCACTGATGTACCTCAAGACTGGCAGCTGCCAGCTGTTGTCAGATGTACAGGCCAACACGAAGGCAGACATATCTCTCCTGAATAATAATACTCCATGCTATTTCTTTTACGCCATTTAGAAGAAATGCGGCCAGAAACGTAAAATCGTGAAATTAAAACATGGCTGATGCTACCTCTAAAACTGATATAAATAATCTCGCAAACAAAAGCATTTAAAAAATCATGATACGGACGTTTAAAAAAGGGGGCATTTTGTATCATTATCGGTTTTAGAGATATCCACGAGCAAATTTTGTGATATCACAATCAGAGCTGCCAGTCAAGTTTGATCTCCAAAAAGTGACTTAAAACTCTAAATTTGAATCGTGAGAGGCTCTGAGATTCAGTGAAAATTTACCGAATTTCAGTCAATAGAGAAGCACTGAATTTTTTCAGTGGTGCTACATTGTCTGAAATTCAGTGGATTTTCACTGAATCTCAGACTTACTGATTGAAATTTAGAGTAAAGTGACATTTTAGCCTGACAAAAGGTCAACACAGTTTCTAATCGTGACCCACACGTCACCTTTTAAAAACAATTCAATCCTTTGTGTACTTAAAAAAAATATTAATAACTCTGCGCACACAGATTCTTTTCACAACCAGAACAATCGAGACGTTAATTCAAGGGCATTTAAAAACAGTCACACTGTCCGTGACAAGCTGTATGACCCTGTAGCTTAACCCATAACAGCCCAAAGTATTTGGAGTGAAATTTAGCTTGAGATAAATTGAAAGGACTTTTTCCATAAGAATACGAAATTTTAAGCTTTGAAAAATGCCTAAATTATAACATTTCATGTTTCCAGAGGGGTGATTTTTTTTAGATAGTGAAATTGCTGTACTGATAAGATCCTTTAAAATAAAATTTTCTGTTCCCGAACGGCATTGCTGGGCGGTAATGGGTTAATTTTCGAAAACTTTAATACGGCGAAATCAAGTTTGATTGAAAAAATGAATGCGTGTATCATTGTAAAAATAAATTAATTGCGCGTACCAAAGCGGGTACATGTGAAATGCGAGCGGGCACCAACGCCTTCCCGAGACAATGGCAAGCCAGCAAGCCAGCTGCGAGCCGGGCGCGAGCCAGGCGCAAGCCATATCTCATCGTCATTAAGGGTCGCCGTGGCGGAGCCAACGGTACTTGGGAATATTTATACCGGGTGTCACGGGTACGGGACGGGCGTCCCACGCACGCGACGAGTACCCGTTCAAGCCAGAGGCGGGCGTCCGACGAACAGTGATTGTCCGAAAAACGATACACGGTACATACTGCTGCCAAACAGCCTTTCACCGTAAGCGAGGTACCCGGTACCTGTGAGAGGTATTTATCCCGGTGTCGCTGACTCGATCTATATTTTCCGAACGGGTACTTAATCACTACTTTCGAACTCGTACTCGAAAGGGGCTTTCAATAATTCGCCTTGTGGATATCTAACTGGATAGCAGGGCACAAATATTGCTTGTATTGGTAGCCATTTAAACAGAAGATTTTTCCTCTACGGCAAAAACAAAACAAAAAAAATAATAAATTTAAAAAAAAAATAAAAGTGTCGCACGAAAAACATTCTTTTTAGGCGAAAATCGTTGTAACGGGGTTTTTCTGATTTAGTCCCATATGTTATAGGAGTCTGGTTCGGAACGAAAACACGAAAGAGTATTGTTGGAATCGGGGTTTTCTGACTGGTCGGCCAAAAGAAGCTGGTCGCTGCCCTAAGTCAGCACTTCTTTGATCGATGACGCGTGTGAATAACCCATGTTGCGAGTTGCGGCCCAGGTCGAAATCTCCACAGACACGCTATGTAAGTTGAAGTCTCTTTACAGGCGAAAAGCGACAATGCACGAATAGTAATAACGTGACCTGTCTCGAAATCTTGGGAGCGTGACTTTCGTTGAAGTCTCCGAGACTTCACTACAAGAAAATAGCTCAACCGGCAGTGTAGGAATAGCCCTGACGTGACCACCGTCGGAATCTCCACGTGACTTGCGCCAGTCTCCATGCGGCCGTGCACTCTAATGACGTGACTACAGTGGAAGTCTCCATTTTTCCAGCACAGAGGCGTGACTTGCGTCGGAGTTTCAAACAGCTTCTTGCGAAAAGCCTCGACCTAAACCATAAAATATATCGGGATGTGAAAAAGGATCGAGGCCGCCGTGCCGAAGCCGACCCAGCCCGGTCCGAGACAACACACCCCGGTCAGGTCCGACCATTTTCGGGTCCATGCGAGTAGCAGCGTTGTCCCTCGGCTCGAAAGGTCTTCCCGAGAGGTCAACCCAACCGGACATTATATGCTCCCTCCTACCTAACCTCAACTTCGGCTTTACCCCGGCGGGTGCCCACGTGGTCAGATCGCCTGCGCAAACGACACCATCGCTCAAGAGATTCCAATGGAGGAGGAGGCATTTCACGTGAACTCTTGACACTCGGTATACTTTAAAGGTCGCATTTTTTACCGCTCGGGTTGCGTTGTTTGACCGAGCGGAGAGATAGCAAAACAAGGCACTGAAAGTTAACCTTATAAAACGGAGACCAAACACGATGCCGCATAATTCTTTGGGGCAGCCACTGCCGCTGACAATAAAGCTTGGTGACAGCCGCGGAGCGGTTGTGAATCGGGCCAAAGGGCACGTGACTTAACCTTCATTATAACCTAACGTACAAGCAGTCTCAAAAGTATAAATAGCTATATTTCTAACCTCTGTAACTTTGGAACGGAAAGAGATACGACGAAAAAGCTCAGACCAAATTGATAGATCTCTTGTAGATGTAACGATTTTATTCTGTGCATATCTGACGCATCTCTCTCCGTTTCAAAGTTACGGAGGTTTGAAAAAAGGGGAGCGATCAATACTTTTGAGACTAATAGTACACGGGTGCATGTCTTTAATCCTCTATGAAGAAAGTTTTTGACAGGGCGAAACAAAAGAGATATGAAATGACAACTTTCACATTTAGTGAAGGATTGAAAATAAGATAAAATGACATCTTGAAATTGAGACCAGCTGCTTAAAGGTAGTGTTTAATCATCCTGGAAACGTTTTTTTTTTAAGAAAAAGAAGAAAAGAGTTGTTTTCTAATCGCGGACCGAGATCAAATGGGCAATCAGGCGCACACGACGCTTCTCCGATTTATCTTGATTTGCCATGTCGAATGGGCGCCTAAAGGGCGGAAAGACTTGAATTTTAATCAGGAACGCGGAAAAAAGGAACAAAAAGCACTTTAATTACGGCTAAGGCGATTATACAAATTAAAAAGTAAGTAAATTCCAAATTAAAAAAGAAACTCATTAAAGTAAAAGTCTAGTCCAAAGAATATATAATTTTCATAGAGACCAAAATCATTTTTCTACGAGCGGAATACTAGTCTACATTTATTACTTTATTGAGCAATGTTTCAAAATACAAGACGTTGGTCGTTAACAATAAATATCATTAGACTTTTAAGACGATGATTACTGATTCGAAGAGAGGAAAAATGTTTCAAAATCTCCAAAGAGAAATTAAAAGAATAGAAGAAAATAGATTAAAAATTACAAGTAAGATTTTTAACAGTGTGGAGAAATGGGTTTACATTTGAGTCGCACGTGGAAGCAAAGTTACTTGACGAAAGACGCACTTTAAATCGAATTTATTCCTCCGATTCAAGGGACTTAAGAGCCATAAATTTTTCATAATCGGAGCTAATCTGATCCGTAAATTCCTCATATCGAGGGCGATTTCTAGATGATTCATTCGGGGCACGCAGCCGAACTCTGACACGGAACTCCAATGCAACGAAGGCTGAACGTAACCGGACAGGAAATTCCGAGGGTCTCGCTCTTGCGTCTGGAGCCCAGACTTCTGTCTCTGTGCTCTCCACTGCTCTCCTCCACGCCAGGCCAGGCCAGTCATCTCTGCCCGCCGCCGCAACGCCTCGCCACCGCCCGGACATATTTCCATTAAACCAAAACCGTTTCTCTGCGTCAGCATCTCAAAAACGGTGCCAACCTCACAATTCAACAATACCACATTGTGTATCTGAGAGGTTGGATTTTTCGTATATTCCACCTTTCGAGCACGGCTACCATTTCCGATATTCGCGATTTATAAATATTAAAGGTCGTGGCTATTCGCCCGTCGGCGCAAATACATGGAGACTTGAACGCATAGTGCGTTTTGAATGGGAGGTAACTTGAACGCACAGAACCCAACCTAATGCATTTTAAAAGGGGCAGTCGGGTCAATAGACACTCCCAATAAACTGTATGGTGTATTAATTACGGTGAGTGTTAACTATTAGGGTGTATTAAACTGTAGGATGCGAGGGGCGAGGGTTAAGGTTGAGGAGACCCTCAACCTTAACAAAACATCACTTCAATTACTTCGAAAATGCCGTAGAAAATTTCGGCTCAAAAAAGTTTTTTTTTTTTTTTTTTTTTTTTTTTTTTTTTTAAAAAATTTTTTTTTTTTTCCCCTTATTATCTCTTTTTTTCTTTTTTTCACACTCCCACTAAAAGGACATATCCCCCTTCCCCCCAAAAAATATTTCAACTATTAAAAACCCGAATC
>Ga0058701_10005510_pt1 | contig 10526 bp, 6 predicted proteins | sample AgamicOrMae_FD_97039 | JGI IMG/M metagenome (GOLD analysis project Ga0058701, IMG submission 97039) | Agave microbial communities from Guanajuato, Mexico - Or.Ma.e | ecosystem: Host-associated > Plants > Phyllosphere > Phylloplane/Leaf | place: Guanajuato, Mexico | collected 2012-06-04 | reverse complement strand
CCCCCCCCCCCTCGCGCCGCCCGCGCAGTTCAAATCGTGGTCATCACTCCAGCTTTCGAGGGGGTTGGAACATGAGACTCATGGTTGGAACTCTAAAAAAAATCTGTACAAGCTAGAATGGTTTTAATCTAATACGCTGTTTTACCAAGGGCGGTTTTAAGGGGGGGCGACCCCCCCCCCCGAGAGGTCCATAGGTAGGCAAAACTCAGGACAATGCCCTGGCCTTTGAATGAAATCTGAGAATGTTGAGCAAAATACAGGAATTAACAGAAAAGACGAAAGAAAGACGTAAAATTCCTCATAATTCCTTACTCATCGCACTACATTCATAAAGCGGTGCGACTTCGCTTGGCCAAGTTCGCATTTCACCAAAAGTTCTTCTCTTTAATCGGCTCTACCTGCCCTGTGCTATTTGCTGGCTGTACGTAGTTCATTTATTAACTTACGATTGTTTCGATCATTGAAACTATTATTTTATCAGCGAAGTGTTAAAGGTAGGCAACCCGTCTAACAAGGAATACTTGCACGGATCCCCCCCCCCCTAAGGACCAGTCTTAAAACCGCCCTTGTGTTTTACGGCCTATTGCGACTTTGTTTCGGGCTCATTAAAATTATCAACGGAGGAATCGCTTATTAATTTTGTAAGGATAGAGATGGGAAGGGGAGAGGAGCCGTCCATCAACGCTTACAGTAATTAAGTAAAATGGTCCTACAGAAAAAAAGTGAATTATAAAACTACTTTTACAGCTATTTCGCCAATAACAGAACCCGTTGCACGGCTAGGACAAAAACTGATGAGGATTCTACACGGATATGTATCACGTCACAATGGCGTACTTGACCAACTTTTATCAAGATAACCATTAAAAAGAGCTCAAAAATGAAGAAAATTCAAAAGCCACATCTTAATATAATCTGCTGATCGCATAGGAATCGAATGCAAAGTTGCCAGTAACGTCACTGCATAAGAGTACTCTCATGGTCACAGAACCCATGGAATTCGGCTTAATAGGGCGTGGGGAAGCAATGGAATTCCCAACCCTGACTTTGGCGCCATCTAGCGGCAGCAGCCCGAACGGACAGCCCTACAATGATAAGAAAGTCGGCAGTTTGGGCAGTGGCCGCTAGATGGCGCCAAAGTCAGGTTTTGGGATTTCATAAGTTTCCCACGCTCTATTTACGGATTCTACTATGTCATAAGCAACTTTGAGCTCGATTTCCGGGCGACTGGCTGATCGGCGAGATCAACCGGCTAGCCGAAAAGAAGGGAAAAGTGCAGCGGAAGGGGTTATTGAACCCTCGATTATGTGATTTAAGGGCATCCCCCCCTCGTGCCAGCCCTGCAGCGCCTATAGGAAGCTCTCTTAACACCTCCTTACCATCGCAGATCAACCAGTCGAAAACCTCCCCCAGCCGCTTCTCAAGGTCAACGGAGAAAATCATCTCATTCACCGTATCTTACAAGGTCGGGAATAAGCACCATCCCCCTGGGACGGGAGAAGGGCGTTACGGGTATTCTGATATCGGTGAGGTGAAGACTCAAATCCGTGTCACTATTTTTTAGACCTATCCCTTTCCAGAAAAAAATAAAAAAGTTGTTTATGAATTTGAAAGTAATGATGAGGAACATGTCTGTGCGCCAGTAAGACACTATTACCTCACATCTCAATTATCTCGTCCCGGTTTCCCTCAATGAAACCGTCGATTTTGACCCGAATTTGAGGCGCTGGCTCCAAGTCGGGTCATCCCTCTCTGAAACCACCTCATGCGTACGATCGGGGAAATCTGACCAAAGGAGGGTAATCTTGTACATAAGTCCTTGAAAATAAAAGTTCATCCTGTTTGGACTGATAATACGTAAGTATCCGTAAGTATACCGTATCATAATACGGTCAATACCGTGGAAACTTATTGGGGTTGAAAAGATGCGACGAAAATGTAACATGTTTTTTGCGCTCACGCTGAGAGTAACTTACTATTATGCCGACCAGATGCCGACGAGAGCCTCACAAGATCATTCATTATTCGTGTTCGAGAAAGTCTCCTTTGCAATGAGATTGGTTTTGTGGGTAAAATTGCGTTAGTTTCAAGGATCTGTCAATTTTGACAAAGTGACTAAAATTCGAGCCCCTGATCCGGATTTAAGCCTTTACTCTAGCGTCCAGAGGAATGTTTTAAGAAATCTTGGAAAATCTAGGTCTAGGGCAACTGTAATCAGAGAGGATGAGTGATACCCTGCAGGCTAGGCTGTGTGTTGAAAATTTCTTGATTTTAATGAGAGACTTTGCGCCGTTACGTACCTTCCCTGCCTCCCTAAAGCGTTCAAAATTGGCGTCTTCCCTAGAGGAGTTCTCGTCTTCCCGTCCCGTTACTTTCCCGTATATCTATTCCTCCGGGAGCTGTTTTCAAACGCACCCATCGCAGTCAGAGAATGAAGGGAACATCAAAAAGTGACTGCGCCAAAATCTGCACGTCACATTCGTAAAGGTTATTAGAGCCCAAAGGCAGACCTCTTCGCTCACAAGATTACGATAAAAACCGAACCGCTTAGGGGTCACTAGTTACATAACGCTCAGTAGGCCACTTTTCGCCCCCCCCCCCCGCTGCTCGTAACGCTTTTTCATAGGCGTAACGCAAACTTGAACCCCACCCACATTGAGAGCTTTACGCCAGGTACAACCCCTTTAGGTTATCCTAGATTGAGTTACGTGTCTTGTTCGTCGCTTCCCTACTGATCCACTTGTCTCCTAGCCTGATACGGTACTTACTTTTCAGCGGCATCAACCAGCCGTAAACACCATCAGGCTTGCCGTGCGTTGCACGTAAACGAGAGGTACGCGACCGTAAAGCCATACGTCAACCATGGTTACGTGCCCTAGGCCACAGCTCCGCTATCTCTCCACTCGCCTCGACGACGAAATGTGGAACACAAGCGAACCAACTGTCTTCTAACAAGGATACTCTTCCACCAAGGGTCGTGTAAAGACCAACTTAGAAAAGTCATTTCTTGGTTTTCCTTACGTCAAAACGCATCTGAAACGCTTTTATAAAAAGTGGGGTCACCGATCTATTAAAAAAAATGAAAAAAAAATGGTCTGGGTTTGAAAACCACGCATGCTCCTATGGCGGAGCGGAATCATGGCTCAAATTATAAAGGTTTTATTTTTTTCCTTTTCAAGGAGGACCGAATAAACTCACCTTCACAAACTACCCATGCGAAAATGTCTCATCAGGCACTGATCAGACTCTGATCAGGCCGATTAGGCCTTTTTACACGGGTACATGTAGGTAAATCCTCCTTGCGTAACTGTGTTGACGAAAAAATGTATCGGTCACCATGAAATAACAGAGGAATCGGGAGATTTGAGCCTTTATTCATATTTTGCCTTTGCGTTTTAGTGTGGTTTTAAAGCTACAAAATCAACATGAAATCATTATGGTTCGACGAATAAAGTTGAAATAAGAAAAATGTAGACCTTCCTTAGCACTCCCGAAAAACTGCGCAAGATTTGGAGCAACTTTTTTTACCCGTCCCGCGGATCGGGCCGGCCGCAGAAGAATATCCTTAACTGAATCAAAAGACGGAAGCTGCAGCATCTGTCTACAAGTTGAAGGTCGCTGGTCGGGTCTCAGCCGATCCGGGGTACTACCTCAACAATGAGCAGATCGCGCCAGCTCGGCGCTCAGCAGCCGGCGCGGCGCGGCGCTCGGGCCAAACTGGAAGAAGTGCGAGTTCGGCCGAGGAGGTGCCGAAGTGGATAGAGATAAGAGAGTCGGAGGCGGGCCGGGCCGGAGCGGAGACGGGGCGGTCCACAGAGATCGGCGGCGCGGTACGGCGGCGCGCTCACATGTATTGTTGTAGCGTTCGCGGCCGGACGGGGACTTGGTGCTGACGGACGGACGGGCCAATGGCGCGGTGGAACCGACTAGGGGCCGCGACTATCGTGGGCGTCGTGCTGGCGTCTCTGGGGGGTTGGAGTGCGCACGTCTTGGCAGAGGAGACGCTCATCTTTTCGGACGAGTTCGACACGCTAGACCTGTTTCTGTGGAACCACTTGGTGACGGCGTGGAGGGGCGGGAATAAGGAGTTTGAATATTATCGGAATGACCGGCGGAACAGGTGAGTGATAACACTTCTAATCGGTCGCTTACCCACTCAGTAAAAACGGAACCCTGATTTAGGCATGATGGTGAAACAAGGGAAGAGCGTAATTAGGCTATTTTTAAAGATACCCCTAAGCATAACCATATCAATTGAGAGCTCTCGACGAGCCCTTCTCATCGATATGGTTGATGATAGGTTTATCTTAGAAAATAACCAAATTACTCTCTCCCCCTGTTTCACCCTCATACCCCCCAAAACACGTGTGAGACTACCTAAAACAGGGGTTAGCTTTGACTTTGCAGGCTTTTGACGGAAACAAGAGTTCTGCTGCTGAAGAAAAGATATTAGTTAATACGTGGACGACTGAAAACGAAGTGATTATTTACAAGGCACGTGGACTTTGCCATTAACTTTTCCCTTCATAGGAAAATATAGTTAGGTTAGCTTAGGTCATGTTAGGTTAAATTTAGTTCAGTTACTTTCCAATTCAAAATAAGAGTGCAAAAATAGATCTCTTAAGGCACGTGTCTCCGAAGGAATACCAGCCCTGAGCCGTACTCGTGCCTTGGAAAAAAATTCCAACAAAACATGTTTTTCCAATTAATATTTGTTACTCTAATCATGAGAGTAGTGCGTACTACTCTCATGCTCTAATCGTGCACATTAATGAACTCTGCTTAAGCTATCAACTTGCGATCAATCCCAACCTAAATTTTATAGCCTAGGATTTCGAGATGATGTAATAACGTAACCAAAATTTCCAAGGGACCAAACTTTGGACCAAACCTTGCTAAGGCTCTGAATGGGTCGCGGATGAACCTCATCTTGCTAAGCCTAACTAAGCATGGAAACTTCGGAGTGACTATTCACACGCTGCCCCGTTTAAAATGTATTTTAGGGAGTGTCTATTGGCCCGAATGCTCCATTCAAAACGTATCAGGGCGGGTTCCGTGCGTTAAAGTCACCTTCCATTGAAAACGCATTAGGTTTGGCTATGTGCGTTCATGTCTCCCTAAATTAATGCAAGTCGGGTCAATAGCAAAACCCTGAAATGCATTGAGTTGGTTTCGTGCGTTCAAGTCACATAGGGTAAAACTGGGGAAGAGCGTAATTTGGTTATTTTTAAAGATACCCCTATGAATAACCATATCAATGGAGAGCTCTCGACGAGACCTTTCCATTGATATGGTTGTTGATAAGTTTATCTTCAAAAATAACAAAATAACGCTCAACCCCTGTCTTACCTTAATAGCCAAAACAGGTATAGGGCTACCTACATAGGGGTTAGTTTTCACTGTGAAAAAGGAAAGGAAAAAAGAACAATAACAACAAAAAAGTTGCTTTGACGTTGATAATTCGCTGCCGTCAGTCTACCAATGCAACGCAGAGTAAATCTGCGGCCACCGCGCTTACAAATCATATCTCCCCTACTCCAAGACAATATTATATTGCAGATTTGTGTAACTTTATCGAACTTCCATTATGAATGATTTGGCATACTTTTCGCAATCTCGGCCCTGTTATCTAATGTGAAACATCAGTGCAAACATTTCATGGGTCGGGTTTATTCACACGGCGTAGATACTCGCACGGGACTTTGTTTCCCATGAAAGGAATACGGAGACTTAAGGAGCAAAGTTGCACAAATGTTCTGTAACTCGTTTTTACGCAAACCTCACATAAAACCAACACCACTCTATATCATTGGAGTAATTAGAGCCAAGGAATGTGTTGTAAGTTTTCATTTTTAAAAAGGGTGGTGCTAATCACCCGACATGTATTATACTCTAAATTTTTAAGGTTGAATTTTGAACCTTTTGGTTCAACCCCTACGACGTTAAGCCGAGTGGAGCGACAGCGGAGCGAGGCACAAGACACATAACCTAACCTAACTTAACCTAGGGTTACCTAATTCAAAGGTTGCCAAGCCTGATGCCGCTTACTCCTCGGCGGCCGATTTAGGGCCGCCGAGAAGTGAGCGGCATCAGGCTTGGCGACAGCCGAGCGGAGCGACTGCGAAGCGAGGCACGAGTGACTTTAACTAACCTTGGTAAACGGTAAGGGGCTTGGTTAGGACAGGTTAAGTTTGGTTGGATGCCTCTTACCTCGCTCCGCTGTCGTTCCGCTTGATTTACCTTAAAAATTAGTGTAATATAGGGAGACTTGAAAGCACGGAACCCAACCCAATACATTTGAACTGGGGCAGTCGGGTCAATAGACACTCCCTTTTAAAAAAAATGGCAAAGCTGAGGTTTTGATGTAGTTTTGTTCAAATTAAACGGGTTTTGTCAAGATTTTCAACGGCGTACAAGACATGCATACAAAAAGCCGTGAACTGTCCATTAAGATGAAATGAGGAAAAGGTCATATATCTTATTGCCTGTATTTTTCTTTCACCTTCCGACGCCAAAAAGCTGGGAGCGAATAAGAGCAGACCAAGCCTAACCTATCAGTGCTGAGCCCACTGGCTCTTTCTTCTCCGTTACATAGTAACTTTCAAGGGCGTAGGACGATATTAAAAACTGGGGGGCGGGGAGGCGGTAAGTCAGAGCCGTCGTGCGGGTTGCCTACCCCTCTCGCTCAATATTTTAAATAAAATCCATTCGATTCTTATCAATTGTAACTATCGCTCAAAAGCGATAAACTCTGTTGCTTGAATAATACAATTAAAATGACGTGACGTTAGCCATATCTATTCTAAAGGTTTATTGTGATATCACAAGGAGACCACGACGGTCATACACTTAAACGAAACGGTTACCAGTGCAATGAAGCAGCGCCTAATTTCATCCATATATGCTTGGACAGACAAAGCTTTTCCACTTCATGTCTTCTTCTTCTTTTACCTTTGGAACTTTTGGTCCAGAGGACCCCGCGTCCCCCCCCCCTAGGGGGGACGCAGCAAAAATTAGAGGGGGCGCGTCCCCCCCGTCCCTATAGGGTCCTACGCCCATGGTAACTTTCCATTCGCGGTTACAAATCGTGAATCATCATAATGTAATTAAAGGGTTGATCCAAGGTAGAATACAAGAGGCAGATAATGTGACCATAAAAAATTAAAAGTGCTCATTACCTTCAAATAATATTTGCAGCATTCAAAAATTTACACGTAACTCATTGTCAGCCGTGGCCGTTCCCTGAAACAGCCTAAAGAAGATAAAGAGCTAATCTACTCGGCTAATCGAGGCTAGAACTCTTAAACCCAGTGCAATAATTCATTTTATTTAATTTATATAAATATTATTAAACCTTAATTATACTTTTAAGATTTTTTTTTCGATTTAAGGAGCACACGTCCATCATTGTTTTAATGTAAAATAAAATGGGGAGGCCTCAAAGACACGTAGTGAATATTTAAGTGACCCTGGGAAAGTAAAAACTTGATATTAGTCTGGCTATTCACCCGTCCGGTCCATTTAAAATACATCAAAGCCTGCTTTTACGTGCGTTGAAGTCTTGTACACACACTGTAAATGCGTTCTTGTCATTTGTCCGAGCGTTAAAGTTTCAAATGTAATTGCAGGGCCGGGTCAACAGACGTAATCCTTTTTTTTCTCTCTTTCTCCTTATTCTCCTTCTTTTCGTAACAAAAGGTATATTTCCAACACGTCATGTGAGTAAAAACCATATTTTAAAAAAAGCTAATTATTAAAAAAATATAAAAAAATAGCGAGGAAATAGATTTAAGGCCAAAATCGCATTTAACTCCGTTAAGTGATAAACGCGAGTTCAACGGAGGAAATAAATCAAAAGTTCATTAATAATTGTTTTGGGAACTTGTCGATTACATAAAACGGAAGTCAGCTGTTCCCGGCGTTAAGAGCGAAAGTGTTGAAGTCAGCGATGTCTAGGCGCACAGCGCAAGAGGGCCTCCAGGGCATACACACAAAAATAATAATAAAAGGCAACCAGCGATATTTCAGAGACATATTTCTTTTTTTTTCTTTTCCTTCGGTGAAAGTCTCTTGTATCTATTTAAAATCGCCCTTCAAAAAATAAATTAATAAAATAGCGTGACAAATTACACAAGCAACATTTCAAAGTTATTAACGTTTTTTAAAGATGTATGCATGCGGAGCTACTGGTTAATTTTGAACTATGATGGAAATATTAAAAAAAAAACAAGAAGCGCATTCTATATGTCAGGGAGTATTATTACTTTAGGCGATAGGTTTAGATGTTAAATTAATAGTAACGAAGTACGTTACTACGTACACAAAATTAAAACTTCCCAAACAAAAAAATGAAAAAAAAACTTTTGTTTTTGTTTTTCCTTTTTTTCTGAAAAATGTTTACGGCTTAATTTTCTATTTTTTCAAAAAGTCGTAAAAATAGCCTGACCAAATTCGGCTCATGAAATAAAAGTACCTAGTTTTTGAGCTTCGACATTCGGAACGTAAAGAAGTGCGCAGATTTAAAATCTTCTGTCAGTGTCGCAGCAACCTGTTACGATACAGTCCCATATTGCACCTTTCATTTTAAAAAAAATGCCAATCAAGACATGAGCGCGCGCTATCACGTAATGAGTGTATTTTCTCTAGATAACAAAACGATTGAGATTAAACTCGTTTGGGCGTGCGGATAAATAGAGGTGATTGGCTGGGAGGACTTCCGGGAGAGACGGAAAAAGCACTATCATACTATCAGCATAATTTTTAAATCTATTCATTTTAATATTTCACATCTAATATACGGTAGTGAAGCGATAGATCATCTACCTATCTACGGTTAGACATCTGTTAGATATCTATAAGATATCTATTTTCTGTTTGGGTTATATCGTTGAAATCCTGATATGAAAAATTTTGCTTCCAGCTCTACCATGAGAGTTGAACAACACTCATGGCTCTATGAGATCCGATTTTAAACTACAAAAAGCTTCTATTCACTTTAAATTTTCAAAAATTGAATATAAAAATTAGTTGTTTGCTTTATGAGGCCGAAAAAAAATTCTGTCATGGTAAATTTAAAGTACTGTATATTTAGTTTGCCCGACGTCGAAAATCCTCGCAGCTTTCTTCGTTGGATAGGGCGATTCTTTTGGCGCCAAAAACGACCGACAAAGTGTGACGTCATCGCCACCTTCAAACCAAAATATTCTCGCCACCCAAAAAGTGAGGGAGCTTCTTCCCTCGGCTAGAAATGCGGTTAGTTTCACGTCTAAAACAAGCGCTGACGTGAGAATCGAGGTCACCGCCCTCTCAGAAAGTCTCACCACCGAAAAACGTTTTCGGTTTCGGAAGTTTACCTCGGTGGATGGGGCGGTTATCTAACTTGTAAGTGCCAAAAACGACCGCTGAGAAGCGAAGTTCTCTCCAATATTTCCGCCACCTCTAAACCGCTGATACTACGGTTGAAACGGCGGTTATTTTGGCGCCAAAAAAAAAGAAAAAACGATAGTTGAGGAGCAAGGTCAATAACGTCCTTTCAAGTTGTAGTCTGACGGAGAATCACTACCCTCTCTAGCAACGCATTTTCGACGCGGGTGTTTGTCGACCACACCCACCAGAAGCGATCGGAAAATGGACGAGGTTTTAAATTACTGTATTGCGGGATTCGCATGCGGTTCGTTTCGTGTTTTCGTCGACGGTCAACGGCTTATGAGATCCAAACCAAATTTCCAAGATCAAAGTCAAGGAGACTCTCTGGTAAAACGGGCCGAAGGTTTTTGATTAATCGAAACCCCCACTTAATTGCTTCTCAAGCCAATCTTGCCGAAGACCTCCACGTAAAGACGATTTCCCGCATAAAGCTTTGGTTAGAGAAAAACCGGTCGTTTCGATTCTCCTGTGGATCAAAGTTCAAGCAGTAGTTTAAATACCTTTGAATTCACTATACTCCGGTCTCTACAATTCCCAGTTCTTCATATATCAGATCATGAAAGGGGATTTCTTGGGCACCATCCACTAACTGTGTCTTCTGAGGAAGAAGGGGTTCAAATGGTAAGTAACGGTCTTAAGTCGTTTTATGGGCAAATCTGAGTTTAAGTGCACTGAGGAGAAAGAGACGTGGCCTCAAATGCGTCACGTGGTTTATGGACAGTCCCCTAATTGATTATAAGATATTCGTTTATCTTCATCAATAAACCAGTCAATATGATATCACAACTGTATCGAAGTCTACACGCGCGTTAAATGGAATTGATAAAGACACGGATGATACGAGAATTATCTTGCTGAATGAGTTAACGCGGGCTCTCTTCCCCTCTCTCTTTATCGGAGGATTATCTCTGTCTAACCTGGAAAAACATGAGGAGTCGCAACAAGTTAAGAGGATTTACCTGATTCTCAGTTACCTGATGTTTTGTCGGATGTATCATTTTTTGTCTTGAGAGTGTTTCTATTATGTAAACTTTTGTACATGTTTAGAGTAGGTTTACAGGTTCTAAATTCATTTATCTTGACCGAGAGTAGTGGTCTCT
>Ga0058701_10005509_pt1 | contig 10526 bp, 7 predicted proteins | sample AgamicOrMae_FD_97039 | JGI IMG/M metagenome (GOLD analysis project Ga0058701, IMG submission 97039) | Agave microbial communities from Guanajuato, Mexico - Or.Ma.e | ecosystem: Host-associated > Plants > Phyllosphere > Phylloplane/Leaf | place: Guanajuato, Mexico | collected 2012-06-04 | reverse complement strand
CCTCATCAGTCGGTTGTACAGAACAGCCAGTCTGTCAAATAGGTAGGCAACCGGACATACACCCGTGTCGCGCTGGCTGCCTAAAACGAAACTTCCGGCGAAATCCCAATCATGCGGTACATTTGAAAAAAGGACGAAATTATATACCGCTAGTGTTCCAACTTTCGTCCCCAAACCAAGCAGGTCGAGGATCAAAGGCACTTCAACCAAGCACTTCGCCAAACGTATTCAGTTGAAACGAACCCTTGTTTTAAATAGTCGCACACCTGGTTTAGTTAGGTGAAACGGGGAGAGCCGGATTTGGTTACTATTTAAGTAAAACCTATCAACAGCCATATCAATGAAAAGTTCTCGTCGAGAGCTCTCCATTGATATATTCATAGGAGTATCTTTAAAAATAACCAAATTCAGCTTTCCCCTGTTTTACCTTAACACCTAAAACAGGGGTAGTTTTTACTGTGCATTAAGTAAACCCGTGGTTGTGAACCTTGGAGCCGCGTTAAACGGCCTCCAAATCTAGTACCGCTTCTTGGTACCGGGTACTTTTCGGCGACAATCTTCTGACTTTGGGAGAGGAAAGCGGCGTTAGTGTTGGCAACCTAGCGGCGCGGCAACAAAGAAGGCACAATGCACTTAAATTTACCTTAGTTGACCCAACCAATGCGGTCGTATGTCGTTAATGTCATAATACAAAGAGAGATTGTTGAACCGGGGTGGAACACAGGTTGGGAATCCGACCTCTAAACATGGGAACCGCGTAAGGCTCAAGTAGGTTTATAGGCTACTATTTGCGCGACATATGCCACATGCGCATCATCTCATGTGCGCCACATTCCTAACCGTGATATTTTTCTGCGCTACATTCCAGTTTTCTTTCTGAGCAACATCCATTCTCCGCCACAAACCAAACCCAACCCAACGTAACAAAAATGGTCGTAACCTAACCTCAAATAACTATCTTGCCGAACTTATCTTAGCAGGAACTGGACTCCCTAACCGCACATCAATTAACCTATACTGAACTAACCGAGCCTGTGTTCACCTCAACTCAATTAAGGCCATTAATAAGCAAGTCTGTATCGGTTCAAAGGTGATTTTTATCACGGCGTGACTAGAATCGTTGCAGGTAGATAAACAGCAAAACCTAAATCACACCTAAAGTTGCAAACTCAGGGTGTTAAGATTTTCCGTCAGTGACAATCGGAGCCTTTTTTTCAGATTATTGAATTGATTGGCGAATGTTAAATTGTGGGCGATCGTTAAATCGTGCCGATGGCTGCCCCTGTGGAGTGACTTCCCGCCAAACCCTCCTGGAATACTGTTTGCATAGTAATTCAGAAGTGAATGGATCCCAGGTGATCGTGGTTGACCGTTATTTGCCACGCGTACAAGAGCTAAACTTTAACATACTCCGTGAAACATAAGCAGCTGACTCCCTCTGTAGGCAATCGCAAAGTTTCCTCACAGTAAAGCCAATTTTTATTAACGCAAAAAAAAGTTTTGTGTTCCGCTGTGGCCGCAATTTAATTTCGGATAATTGATCTATTTACGACTTCCAGGTTTGCACTTCCTTATTTTAGGTCATCTCACTGTCAGCGGGGATCGTAATACTGCTTATATTTTGCCTACCTCCCTACTCGAATTCCTTTTTCCCCTTACAAGGGAACCTCACCAAGTGTCCGCCTCTGAAATTAACGTGTTTTAAAGGGGATGGCAAGGAATGAATTTTCAGACAAAAATTAGCTGCTGAAGTTGATATCTACTATGTTTAAATATGCGTTCAAAATTTAACGCAAACAACTTTTTTTAGATAGACCTGGAAAAATACCTTTTCCTTAGAGAAAATCAAAACGCAGAGCTCCATTTTCGCATCGCGGCTCTGAAAACGTGTTTTCTACCTTGTGTAGGTGTTTTCACGTTTATGACATTTGAAAACGAAGAAAACGCGTTTTCAGAAGCGTGATGCGAAAAAGAAAAAACATCATGAAAATTTCCCCATCTTACCACATGTTAAGAAATGGGGCCGAAGACGACCTTATACTTCCTTGTTCGCTTTGATATCTCCAACTGTTTTTGAGATACAGGGGTTCGAAATACCTAAAAAAAACAACCCTAATTTTGGGGAAATATTACCGCGACTGTGCCGTCTAAGGGAGACTCCCGATTCTCAATTAAGAACAATATTTTAAACGTATTTAGACCCAAATCAAGGCGTTTTTGCGACCCCTAGCGCCTGACAAACATTTTTCAAAAACAGTTTTTTTTCGAAATATCTCAAAAACCCTGTTTGATATCGAAAAAATGTATGAGATCAAATTTGTTGGTCTATTAATTTAAAATAATTTACTTCTTGGGCACATTTTGATCCTATCTCGAACCGTTTTTGAGATACAGGGGTCCGAAAAACGCAAAAAAAACACCCCCACCCCTAATTTCGAGGAATACCCCGACTGTGCCGTCCAGGGGAGACTCTCGATTCCCAATTAAGACAAATATTTTAAATGTAGGTATTTCGACCCAATCAAGACGTTTTTGCGACCCCTAGCCCCTGACAAGCTTTTTTTAAAAACAGTTTTGTCGAAATATTTCAAAAGAGCTATCAAAAAAATGTATAGATTCAAATTTGTAGAAAATTTTACGTCGACAAGGTCTGCTCTAATTTTCGATATCTTTTATGGTTTTCGTGATATAAGGGTTCAAAGAAGTGCAAAAATCACCCCCGTCCCAAAATTAGGGGGAAATAATGGTCCGATTGTACTCGGTTATGGGAGGTTCTCGATCCGAGGCCAATTGCAACATACACTGAAATTTTTATCCAAATCGGTCAGCTCTTTCGAAAGATATCCATTGACAAACTTTCTCGCACAGACAGACAGACAGACAGACAGACAGACAGATTGACAGACAGACAGACACACACACAGACACGCGCACACACACACGCACGTCAAGATAAATACCACTTTTCTTGGCGTTTCAGTGTTAGTAGAGTCAGGAGATGTGCTTACAATTAGCTCAACTTCGAATTTTTGACGGTATTCCAATACTTCCATTCGTTCTACGAACATGGAAGTAATAAAAACTATAAAATGCCAATATCTCCTAAACAGTTCTAGGTATCGCAAAATCCTTAAAATTTCCGTTCAAAGGAGCTCTACTTTTTGATTTCCCGTAAAGGAAAACATATTTTTCCGGGTCTATCTAAAAAAAAACGTTTACGTTAAATTTTGAACGCTAATTTAAACATAGTAGATATCGACTTCAGCAGCTAATTCTTGTCTTAAAACCCATCCCCTTTAAAACCCGTAAATTTCAAACAAATCGGAGGCGGACACATCCTTGTTAGTTACGGTATTAGTTAAATATGAACTGCGTGGAAATTTTAAGCGGTGAACCATTATATTCATCATGGAATCCTAACCGTATCAGGATCCGAATGTTGTAGAGTTCGTATCCGAGATACGTCGCCGCGCCGGCTGGGCTTGACTACATGGCCGAATAATGTCTCACTGGTGGATGGATTAGGTCACGAATAACCACCGTGAGATGGCGGGGGACAAGGTTGCGGGTTTGGCCGACTTGCTTCTACTTCCTCTATTTCATTGCCTGGACAAATGCGAGAAATTGCCGTATATCTACTTACCGGAGTATCTCGGTAATCGAACCTGGGACTTCCCGATTGGGGGGTTGAGCTGTTTCCACTAGACCACCGTTCTCGATTTCGTCTCGATGTAGCTTAAGAGCGTGTTGGACAAACTGTTGAGTCGAAATGTCTGTACCGGGTAGCTGTCATAAGCGCCAAAAACCACAAGCGTCAATGCCGCAAGCGCCAATCCGTAACCGCCAAACGAGAAAAGTCGCAAACGCCAAAGCTTAACCGCAATACTAACCTTATCTAACCTAACTTAGCCTAACCTAACTTGACCTAACCTATACGAACTTTGGCGTTTGCGACTTTTCTCATTTGGCGGTTACGGACTGGCGCTTGCGGCGTTGGCGCTTGTGGGTTTTTGTGGGTTTTATCGAATGCCCCCCGTCTGTACCGAAGTGAGTCGAAGCGGATATAGGGCGGGTCAGCAGCCGTTTGGAGGCTACATCCCCAGTGAAAACAGCCCTAGGGGTTGCATTTTAATTATTAATTTACCCCTATTTGGGGTAGTGGAGTGGAGGTCCGGCCGCACGTTTACCCTCCCAAACGGATCACGGATCGAAAGTGCACACAGGCCTTCTTACAAAGTTCAGAGGTTGGATTTCCCAACTCTTGGGTTCTTCCTTTCGTGCCAAGACGAGCGACGACCGGAAGTCGCTTCAATTAAATTACCCTAACGCTCGCCAAGCCTGATGCCGCTTACTTCTCCGTGGCAGAAAATAACTAAGCGGCATCGTGCTTGGTGACACCCAGGCGAAGAGAGGCTAACGAAGGTCACTTAACGTTACTCGCATGCAATTGTGTTGTTATGATCCTCATGGCATTATGAAAGAATTTACTGGTGTGAAGTACAACAGGTGGAAAATGCCGTATTTCAAATCCACAGTATATCGGTACTCGTCGCTTTCTCTTATTTACCTTTCGCAAGTTCTCATATATTTATTTTCCAAAGAAAAGTCCAAGGGCGCAGGACGGTTGAGAAGATATGAAAGATATGGAAAGTTTTCATTTCATATGCGCGAGCAACAAAATCGCTGTAAAGTCCAAAATTTCGCTTAAGACTATCAAGTTTAAAAAAATCACATTTAAGACGTTAGATATCTATGAGATACCGAAGTTGATATCCGCGTGCGTTTGAGGATGTCCGTGTTGCTCTTGATTCTGAGGAAGTTACAATCATTCATGCTATCATGTTTATCTGAATATTTATTACGGTATCGATTCGAGGATATCCATACAATCAGGTGTATCCGTGTTGGATGTCAGATTGAAACTTTTCGAAAAAAATAAAAATCTTAAAAAAACGCCGTTTTTTTTGGGGGGGGCGTTGGTATCTTTGGATTAGTCTCTGAGCGAAATAGTTAAAAATAAGTGATAATTTTGGTGGTTTGTAGCCCACACGTGCCAATTAGCAACCTAAATTACCATACAAACGAGATAAAATATCTTAAATAACATAGTAATTACAGTAGAAACGCGTATGGTTACTATGAAACATGCCTGTTTTACGGGTGTGGGAAAAAATGCTATTTCGTTTGGCAATTTTAGCACAGATCATCCCAACGAGTCATTTCCAGCCCACTGCAAATAATCTACTTAAAGACGTAAATCTTTTTTTTTTGTTCTGGTTATTTATAGTCGCTGTGTAACGGCGAGGTTGTTTAGCGACTGTGAGGCGAACAGGGCAGTGATAGATGAATAGCGAGATGAAGGCGAATGATGGGTAGGAGGAAGGCATACGGTGTGGCCGATTTGTAGAAGTACCACCTCGGTATTCACCTGGAGGGGGAAGGAAAACCACTGAAAACCTTCCCAAGGTGGCCAGCCTCGGGCGAGAAGCGAACCCGGGCCTCCCGAATGAGAGGTGCGTGGGCTAACCACCGCACCACCACTCTCGGTGACGTAAATCTTTATCCTTAATTGCTGTTGCACAGGAGGGTGAAGATCAAAACTGTTCCTCGTTCCGAAATTTTCCCAAACCCCGATTTTTTCCCATTTTAAGAGAAAAGTTTTTTTTTAAGGGTTTTTTTTAAAAAATAAGGGGACATGCTACATTGCTCCCCCCCCCCCCGATGGTAGGGCAGGTACAGTACTCCACTGCTTCATCATGTACGCCTAGAAAAAAAAAGTCTCAAAGGGAGATGCATTTCCAGCATCAAAATATACTGTTGTAAGAGCAAATACTCTTAAATAAGAGGAAATACTTTCGTTCCGTTACAAGAGGAAATACTATTCAAATGAAAGTATTTCATGGCCTTTTGAGAGGGAAACTTTTGCAATTTGTTTGCGAGAAATATTGTTAATGCCACTGTTCGGAAGGGCAACGCGTTTTCACTTTCAATTTATCAGTCTTCTTCTTGGGGGAGGGGGGTATTGCTCGTTTGAAAAAAAAAAATAGAAATATACAACTTCAATTTCGCCTCAACCAAAAATTTAATCCTCTTACATTTTTCCCTTTCTTCTGATATCTAACGAAGACATTGGTTCGTTTCTCAAGAACCAGTTTAAAGTTTCAAAGCTTTCTCTGTCCATAATTTGTCCTTGCCTTCTGGGTGAAAATTATTTTCAATATTATTTTGTTGCTGTCCTAATGGAAATTAACCCTTTCGCAGGAATCAGTTAAATTGCCTTTTAAAGAAGATTGTTTGGTTGGGAAGTAGTGCCAGGTGTGCCGAAATTGAATTCGCTGAAGGCTCCACCAGCGCAGGTCGCCGTGCCGTGAATCAGACAATGAAACTTGGACGGAAAACCTACCCATACGATCAATATTTAACGACCCGCCGGTTTCAATATACCGCCTCGCTTCATTAGACCCTATTCGGAAGTTAGCCGACCCAAGAGGGTCGACGAGGGTTGAACAACTGCCACTCTTCCACCCAAATGATGCCCTTACTGATGAAAAATATACCTGTTTTGGGTGAAAAGCGGTGAGAAGGTTAAATGTATTCAACACGGATATCGTTTAGTTTTCGCCGAGCTCTCTCGTTGATCACCCGATCTCGTCACTTAACCTACTTTTGCGTTTTTCATGAACCCCCATTAGAATTTTTTTTCCAATTTGATTTCAAATTTAATCATGTTAGCTATTCTATTCAAAATCGTTGCTTTTCGAGCTAAAACGAAAATTGTTAAATGTTGAAATCAAATACGAAGTTAAGATCTTTGTAATTTGCTTTCACAAAATATTGATTGCGTGGAGTGCATTTTAAATGAATCGCGGAATTCGGGCTTTGGGTATTGTAAGTGGGAACCTTGCTTTAGTGTTACAAAGTTTCGGGATTAATAGAAATTTAATCGCAGTGAGTTCGAGACCCGTTAGAGATAACCTTGCATCTTGGGTATGTTTTGGTTCGCTTTTGAGCCGAGCATTTTGAAAATGGGGTCGAACACGTTATCTGTACAGGTTAAAAAGTTAAACGCAGTTAAGTTGTATAGCGGACTTTGGCAACACTGTATCTAAGCTTATTTCTGCACCCTGGTTCGTAATCATGTTCCCCTAACTCTTTTTGCCAATATTTTGGGTAGCCAAATTTGTCAACACGAGACCCTTGGTAAATAAGTCTTCTTTTTTTCTGACTGTGTATAGACAGGACAAATTTATATAGCAGGGTGAATCACGCTCTCTCTTTTTTATCAGACCTCCGTTTTTCCGTCGGCAAATTTCCCGCTCTCTTTCTCAGCAAATACTCTAACACGTCTAAATCACACAAGCTAGACGTTTTATTTATTTTTTTCCTAGCAAATGTTTAGTTTCCCGTGTAAAGCGTTTTCATGAACAAAAGTTCATACAAGCTAAAAATCGTCCCACTTCTCTTTCTTTTTTTTCTGTTTCAGTCGGTTGAACACTAACGAATTCCTTGTGACGAAAATTCAACGGTTATATTTTGGTTTGTTTTTAAGATTGACATGCTAATATGAGTATGAATCGAATGCTCTCGCCGAGCCAAATATTTTGTTTGATACAATTCTCTATAAGTCTGTCTCGCTTTTTAAACAGCTTCGAGTGAAATTCGCTCGTTTAAACCAAAAACTATGACCAAATGCCTCGTGTGGGTGAGGTTTTAGTTAAAACGAGTGAATTTCATTCGAAATCTCGAAGAGAGTAAAAACTGATCAGAAACTTAACTCCCTGTCTCATATCCAAAACAGGTACTAGCAGTCTCAAAAGTATTGATCGCTGCAATATTTATAAACATCCGTAAACTTTGAAACGGAGCAGGGACATACGCCAGAAAAGCACGAAATGAAATCGCTAGATCTTCAATCCACATGATTCTGGCTGCTTTTTTTCGATCTCTTTTTTTGGTCCAAAGTTACAGAGGCTTAAAAAGCTGGAGCGAACAATACTTATGTGACTGCTAGTGCACTGCCTATGGTTAAAAGACTTTTTTTTATTTTTTTTGTGCTCAACCTTTTTTTGCAAAGCCGAGTAAAGAGACAGGTAAGAGAAATGTAATTTAACGGTCACCAATCCTGACGTCGCTTAAAACGCGGCGGCACATGTTCGGAAGCTGCATCAGGCTCAAAGACAGCGAACAAGCTAGGCATAAGGCATTAGACCTAGTTCAATAGGACCTCTTCGGCTGCTTGCTTGGCGTGAATCCGTCCAATGTAATAAACGGTTAAGCGAGGATGGAACACGAGTGAAATATCTAACCAAGGTTTAGTATAAAGACATTTTAAATAAAAATCGACAAATGCTTGACTAGCGTGGTGCACGGCGCGGGGAGAGTGTATTGGTGGTACTTGTCCCACCCTGTAGCCACGGGTAATGACTGCCGCTGAAAAAGCTTGGCACTTGACACAATTTACTTTTACTTTACGTTGATTGCAGAGCGCTGCAAGGACTGACCTACCTCAACTAGGTCTCGAGCCCTCTCTTCGTTTAAAAGTCTGCATCAAGAAATGTTGATATAAAAGCGACTCTGAAAACTTTGCTCACTCGATTCACGGCATGAAAACCATGGAGCGCATTCAAGAAAATAATGAAAAGCGTGTAGCTTATATTTATATCATATTTTACGAGCTTGAGTGAGAAATAACGACCGAAACTATTAAGCCCTCCAAAAGAAGACGACTTTTCTTAAAAAAACACACATAAGTTATAAAATCCGGTTGAGAAATATCCTTTTCATTCAGTGTCCGACTTTTTTGATGTTCACTCGAATTAGAGAGAGTCTCGGAGATTCACTGAAGCTCAGAGACTTTTACTGATTAAAATTTAGTGTTTCCTCTTGGAAAACAAAGTAAAGTATGAGTTGCGAACGCATATCATTCGTAATCCGAAAAGGTATAAGACTGTCTTATTGGTTGTAAACTTTTGCTTGTCGGTGCAACGAAGTCTACAGACGACCCCTGAAACAGCGTTCTGGTTCAACTTGTTCGTGGTTCCTTTGTGGCCGTTCTGTTATGACCATTCTTGTGCACTTAATGCAATTACTCTGATCACTGAAAGCCCGAGGAGCCTTCCTTTTCCTGACGTCGAACTTTAATAAAGCGCACTATATATCCAGTTAAAAAATTTACCTCATTACCTCAGAACGGAGAATTTCGAGGTAAGGCATAACAAACGAACATGATGAACCATGCTCGTTTTGAAGGTAGTCCTATATCAAAATATCTGCTGGTTGTTTAGCTGTATTGCTTCTTTAGCAACCTTTCATTACTACAATTTTAGGTTAACATCAATGAAAAAATATCGGTTTTTTGTCGTGTAGAGTACCTGTTTTGGGTGTAAAAAGGGCATATTTTGGTTAGGTTTAACGTACCAGCGGAAAGCGCTTACTGCGCTGAGCTGTTTCTTTTGATTTCTTTTTGTTTTTTTTATTGATAGATCACGAAAAATCAGCCATGATTTGTACCTAGTTTACCTCCCTTAATGCCGGTTTGGAATACCTCGGGTAGTTCACTCATCGGGTAGGATTACCAAAACCTAAAAATTTTCAAACCGTGTGAACATAGCGAACAAAATGTTTTAAAAGGGGGATAAGTTAGCGGTTTTGGAATTGCCCTGATCCGCATCAGGTTATGAGCCCAAGGATGTGCAACGCCACAAACGTTGCCACTGACAAGGGCAATGTTAAGTGTCGCTGTCATGCCGCCATTTGGTATGGAAATGAACCCTTTCAGCACAGCAACTACGGTAAACATGCTTTGGGGCAGAAATGAGTGCGACGCGACGACAGCCTTAAAAACTACCTCACCTGTATTTACAGGCTTCATCTTTTGCTTTGCGCTCAATTACACCCCACCCAAAAATCAGTATTTAATTCAAGGCACTTGCATGCTAACTACACTTTCCTTTCTCCTTTGATAAAAGTGTCTGTTCTGGGTATTCATACCGGTTTGGTTACACAAACACACCGTAATTTGGCTTGTTTTCAACATAGTTCCACCAATAGCCGTATCAAACGAAAGGGCTTGGCGAGAGCGTCTGGTAGACATGACTATTCATAGGTTTATCTTTGACCCCAACCAGAATCAACGTATACCCATTTCGCCTGAATACCCTGGGTAGAAGGGTAGGTATAGAGTTGCACAAGACCATAATTAAAGTCAGTTTTCTGGAGTTTGTCCTACACACGGAGAAAATGATTTTGTTGGCTCAACAAATTTTTTGTTAATATATCCTCAGAAAATCAGAATCGCTGTGATGAAAATTTCAACAGCTACAACGACAGTATGAATTGTTACCACGACAATCACAGTTATAGCCGTCGTAACATGTGATATTGTCGGGTAGCTGTCATAAGCTCCAAAAACCACAAGCGCCAACGCCGCAAGCGCCAGTCCGTAACCGCCAAACGAGAAAAGTCGCAAACGCCAAAGTTCGTATAGGTTAGGTTAAGTTAGGTTTGGTAAGGTTAGTATTGCGGTG
>Ga0058701_10005508_pt1 | contig 10526 bp, 7 predicted proteins | sample AgamicOrMae_FD_97039 | JGI IMG/M metagenome (GOLD analysis project Ga0058701, IMG submission 97039) | Agave microbial communities from Guanajuato, Mexico - Or.Ma.e | ecosystem: Host-associated > Plants > Phyllosphere > Phylloplane/Leaf | place: Guanajuato, Mexico | collected 2012-06-04 | reverse complement strand
TGCTTACAACTTTCCTACCCTCATCACTCCTTCCTCGTGAGCTTCTTTGCTTACAACTTTCCTACCCTTATTACGCCTCTCTCGTGAGCTTCTGTGCTTACAACTTTCCTACCCTCATCACTCCTTCCTCGTGAGCTTCTTTGCTTACAACTTTCCTACCCTTATTACGCCTCTCTCGTGAGCTTCTTTGCTTACAACTTTCCTACCCTTATTACGCCTCTCTCGTGAGCTTCTTTGCTCACAACTTTCCTACCCTCATTACTCCTCCCTCGTGTGCTGCTTTCCTTACTACTTTTCTACCCCTATTGTAATCTATCCTTACGCGTGGGCAGCTCCGCTTACTAAATTTCTTTCCCTGATTACTCCTCCTGTGGACTTCAAAAATCCGCAATATAGCCTCACTCCGGTGTCAAACTGCTCAATTTGCGACAAAGACCATAAAACACAAGGTGTAAAAATCACAACTTTATAATCTTAAATGGGGACTTTACCTGCATAAGCGCTTCACTTAATAAGCCCAGTCCACTCATGCCAATCAGCGTTACCACAAACGCTACTATCATTGGTTGGATAAAATGATCTGTTAAAATGGCGTAGAGCACGATGAGACGAACCACAAAGGTACAATTAGTCAGAGCAAAATTCGGCAGAAGCGTCATCTCATTTATCCGATCGATGGCTTCGAGGAGTGTTTGATGACACCGAACTAGTGTTTTGCCCCATGAAGGATTGTCGACGAAGTCAGTGTTCCTCATGGCACGACTAACCTACGGAAAAATCAAGGCGTTCAAGAACGGCCTTCCAGTGTTGTCAGATTCCGCGACTCCGTGAAATTTAAACGCGTCTAACTCTTTAACCGTTAAAGATAACATAATATTGAATCCCATTTTTGGAATGCTCAGCTCGAGAGCGATCCAGAACATACCCGACATGCTAGGGTATCTTTTATAGTTAAAAAGTTAGACGCGATTAAAATTTACAAAATTGCGGAATATGGCAACACTGCATACCACTAAGGGACTCCACCACGAGAAGGATATCGCGGTGGCAAAGCGATCAACTTGCTTATTTGGTAGTGGGTCCGTCATTTTTACATTGTAGGTTTCAATAATTAGAAGCAAGTCATGACAGCCAGGCTGCATGAAATTTGAAAACAGAACTTTTCCGGAAGACGCGTACCATTTTGAGAAGGTCCACAGACAGTAGAAGACCTCCAAAGTGCAAGGATGCCATCCATGCAGCTGTCAGACCGATTCTCGCCAAAATGTAAAGCTCCCATGAAGAAACAATCGTTACCACCAAGTTTCGTGGAAGGAACCCAGTTTCTTTTTCCAGTGGGAAGCGATGCTCCAAGGGGAACAAAGACAGAAAGAGAGGCCTCAGCGCCTGGAAAGAGATAAACGTACTAATTGCTTATCCAGAATGTGTCGCGATGTAAATGAAAATAGTCTCACTAGCAGGACTAGAAGAATCGCAGCGGAAGACAGCAAACCCCAAAAGGATAGCCGAGCCAATCGGATCAGGCTGCTTGTGCTCCGCTGGAGAGCTTGTGGTTCAACTTGCTGGGCCACCCGGAGTAGATTGCCCACTACAGGCGCCACACCGTCTCCATGATAGATGTACTCCCACTGCAAAAATCGTCACAATTTTATCCTCCGGTTTGTGTGAGCATTGATCCCCTATGCATGACACCAAGTAATTTTCCTCCATGACTGAACCCACTACCGCCCAGCGATGCCGTTCGGAGGCAGGAAAAAAATGTTTAAGATCTTTTCAGTTCAGTATCGTTAAAATTTTAAAAAATGTCACCCCCCTGGAAATCTAAAATTTAATCGAATTTAATTATTTAGACATTTTCCAAAGCTAAAAATTGCGTATTTCATCGGAAAAAATCCTTTCAATTTCTTTTAAGCTTAATTTTACTCCAAATACTTTGGGCTGTTCTGGGTTTATGAAAATTATTTCAAATTCTTGTGGGTTTAAAGGATTGTTACTAAACTTGTTAAATTATATTTCGATTACTTTCACCGCTACGAAAATATCTTTCAAAGGCGGGCCTTAGGCCTACTTGAGGCATCTACTCCAACACTTAAAATAAAATTAGTAAATTTTCCACGTCTGTGTGCTACCCTGGTTGAACCTTTCCATTATGGGTGCTGAAGACGTAATAAGATGTATACAGCCGTGTGTTAAGGAAACCTTGGTGTCTTGTGCCTCGGCTCGCTGCCGCTCCACTCGGCTGTCTTCAAGCCTGATGCCGCTCACACTTGTCAGCTTACGCCGAGGAGTGAGCGGCGTCGGTCGGTGGCCCTTGGTTTAGGTTTACTTAAATTATCTCAGGTTGGTTAGGATGAGTTGCCTTGTGCGTCGCTCCGCTCGACTTGGTTACAAAAGGTGGAGGAACAGTTGGGATATTCGACCTTCTGAATAAACCGTGTACAATCAGTCAAAGAGTTCTTGACCGCTCCAATTATTTTAAGCCTCCGTAACTTCGGAACGAAACAAGATACGACGAAAAAGCTCACGTCAGATCAAGTCAATAGATCTCTTCACCGTAATTATTTAAGGTAGCATTTTCAACCTTTTGGTTTAAATTTGGTGCTACCCTCCGTGCCAAGCCGAGCGGAGAGAAAGCGGAACGAGGCAGAAGGCATCCAACCTAGCCCAACCTATATCATAAGCAAGCCTCTTGCGGTATACCAATTTTAAATATAGTGCCTTGTGCCCCGCTCCGCTATCGCTCCGCTCGGCTGTCGCCAAGCCTGATGCCGCTTAGTTTTCGGCGCCCCTGAGCGGGCGCCGAGAAGTAAGCGGCATCAGGCTTGGCGACCGTTTAGTTTGGTAACCCTAGGTTAAGTTAGGTTAGGTGCATTATGCCTCGCTTCGCTATCGCTCCGATCGGCTTGACGACGGAGGGTAGCACCAACTTTAAACCAAAAGGTTGAAAACGCTACCTTAAAAAATTACAGTGTTGTAGATCTAGCGATTTTATTTCGTACTTTTTCTTCGTATCTCTAAATTTTAAAGTTATGGAGATTTACAAAAACTGGAGCAGTCAATACTTTTTTGACTGCACTTAAGAAACTAGTAGCGACCCCCTGAGAATTTGTAAAATAAATATACCACCTGCTTGACAGTAGTGCGAAGCGTGTTGCCTACAAACGGAAAACTAGTGATTTAACTCGTGGTAGGCAATACGCATTGCACTCATGTCGAACGGGCTGCATCGTCATGTCCGGAATCCTCAGGGGGTGCTGGCCGGTGAAATGACATTGTAATTCTTACCGTGTGAAACAGACAGTCAACCGTGATGGCGAGGCTTGGAAAAACAGAGACAACAGCGAAATCTTTCTCAGTACGAAAAGTTTCTGCAACGACCATCACAACCGTGATGGCACACAAGAGCGCGGATGTTTTTCCTGCCCGGCATCGAGTCCACATTTGATTGCAAACCACTTTCCATCCGTCTTCCTTTTTAATGCGCTTCGTTCGATTCTCGTTTTCACCGGTTTCGATGAGCCATAAGGTCTGTTCCAGTATTCTTGTCACGGGCCCCCTGATGCAAAAATTCATGTTGGAAGCATTGAGATATCTCGCGCCAGTTTTTCGGAGTACCGAAGGAGTCAACTTCAAAGGGTATCAGCTGTCTTCCGCTAGAGGACGAGCAGCTGGCCGCGCGCGGAGCTTTTCCGTATTTAAACGCGTATTACCATCATAATTCCAAAAAATAAAGGTCACCAGATTCGGAAGTAAGAAGAGTTGTGTGTGACCTCAACTATACACATTGTAAATTTAAAGCATATTGCTATTGACCCGACATGCATTAATTTAGGGGGACTTGAAGGCACGGAACCAACCTAATGCATTTTAAATGGGAGGAGACTTGAACGCACGGAACCCAACCTAACACATTTTAAGTGAGGCAGTCGGTCAGTAGACACTCCTAACTTTAAAAGGTTACAATTCCTATTTCGTGAGTTATTCTTTATCTCACCTGTAGATTGCTTTCATTTGTTTTCAATTTACGCAAAATTATTGTCAGTTATTATAAAAAATATGCGTTTTGGTCAGTTTAAAAAAGGCCTATTTTGAATTACGTACAAATTTGGATGATCATTAAATTTAAAATTATTTACTTTGAAAAGTCTATTTTGCATTTTTTTGGCAGAGTATTGCAGATTTCGGTAAATTCGTACTTATGCGATCTAATCCAAGACAATGACTCAACACAATTAATAAATTTCGTTAACGCTTGGGTGACTCTCGGGACAAAAAAGATGTGTTCGTACATTCTTACATTTTCGACTGGGCGTGTCCTTAGTCGTTGTAATTGACAGAGCAGCACTCATGCCACCGTCGCCTGTTAAAATGAAATCACTTAAAAAACATTTAAAACTTGTCTATTTCAGTCATCGAAATGCCGCCAATAACTCATGCAATATCACGTTACCGTAAATTTTACGGCCTAAATTTTCTGCCTCTCGATTTCCACCTTTCGTAACCAATCCCAATTTAACGATAACGGTGTGAGGCACAAGCTAAGTTAATCTCATTTTACAGAGGTCTATACCTTTGCTGCGCGTTTATATATATCGTTAATTATCATAACGTAATAAAAGCTTGAACCAGCAGGGTGGAATGCAAGAGGAAAAGAAATGCAAACTTCAAGACACTCAGTGTAGGTAACCTACGATATCATGAAGCTTTGTAGATCGTACCGGTAAGCTCACAACTTGCTTTAGAATGTTTAATCGTCGCCCTCCTTCGTGATTTACTGGTCGCCTCGATTCTGTTGCTACTTACGATGGTCTGACGAGTTGACTATGACCTTCTACCCATTATTTAGTAGATGGCGCCCTAATTGCCGTTGGAAATCAATTACCTGCTCTGAAACGTAAATCATCGATAATTTCATTGACAAGGAGAGGCGCGAGATGATAGCCTCCAACCCGATTACGTGAGACTCAATCGTACCTGCTCAGTCGAGTTCAAGTTAAAGTTGCATCGGTCAAACATAATGTTCGAATATTTCAGAAACTTCCTTGATGAATGTGTCTGTGAGAAAGGCAGTTTTCGTCGAGTAAAAGTAGCATTTTTTTTCCTTTTTTTGTTTTGTTAAGCAATAAGTATTAGTGATCAGGTCAACCGGACCTATAAGATTTCTTGCTGCGCGATTGTTGTTGCTTAATTTTAAGTTGGGAACACATCGGTGTTATAACCAGGTATATTCAGGAGAAAGCATGGACCTCGCCAATCTTGAAATTCGTGCTGGCTGCCCAACCAACCACTCACGTGAAATATTTTACAGCAATATTCCCACCCTAGCGCCCCTGCAGTAGTCGACGTAGGCAACCTTGTTGACACTCAAGTAACGCATGTTGCCTATGCAGAGTTAGACGGGCGCTCCATTGATAGATCCATTTCTCTGATATGCCGTGCCGAATGAGTAGGTACTTCGGCAACGTTCGTGCGACTGAAACCTCCTGAACACGTGCTATGTTATGCTTTGCTTTTCCCGAGTCTAAAGAGCCTGTCGGGACGAGCTCTAGTAAACCGACTTGACTAAGGCCAAAAATTGGTAAATTAAATCAAGTATGAGCGATGGTGGAGCATATGTTATAGAAGCGCAAGTTTTCTTGATTTTAAATCGCTACATTAATTTAAAAGCATAAGAGTAGCCTTACTCTTACAGTAAAACCAAACAAAAAAGAAGGAAAAATAAAAAAAAAGGAATAAACCGCCTTGAAGCCCAAACTTGTCAAAAATCGAATATTTCTTGAACGCTGTTCTGAACAGCTTACACTACCGATTTTTCCCCTGAAATGTCAAGAACCACGCACGGATACTCACAATCGGAATAAGGAAACCTTTAACAAGTTTGAAACCCTTAAGTTGGGCGGTTTCCAGTCAATATGCAGCTCCTGTTAAATCGCCTTTAGGCCCGTCGCTGGTCAACGCATGGTGATCCGACAAAAAATTACTTGTTTCATGTATGAACGAATCCTGAAAGCTTCGTTCGATTTCTGAGTTGGGGGACCTCCACTCCTCTGTGGGATATTTTTTTAATTTTTTTATAAGTTCATAGAGATTGCGTCGTTAGTTTTAAGGCTGGTCGGTCAACTCTAACGCGTAGTTGGAAAGTTTATTTGAATAACTCGCCCGTGCTTTTGTATTAAGACTCAAATATGAAGAGATCCCACAAGTCTCGACTCGGTGCTTCAAGCTTTATAAGGTTGCGCATTGTTACGTTACAAGGCTGTAAAATTTTACGCCGCTGAGCGGGCACACCTCCTCCCTGACTTATTGGTTTCAGCGTGCCTTCGAAAGGAGGCCAGCGGGTTTCGCAGGAACTGGTCGACGAAAAGGTTGCGTCAGACAACTCCTCACGCACCAAACGCTGCCGAGTCTAAAAACATTGGGCTAGGAGTTTTTAGGATAAAGATTTTCTTTAATTCATTATTTACCACAAAACTTGTTGAAATTTCAAGTACTTGCAAATTATTTGCAAATACCCCTACACAAAACAAACAAGTCTCTCAGCATAATTAACATAACTGAAGAGATCCTTGTGCCAGCAACTAAGTAACTTCCAGATAAAACTATTCTATTTTGGCTTTTCTTCTGAATGACTTTCTTCTGGTTTCTGGTTCACATCTTCATCTTTCTGTTCTTCTAATTGCTGCTTGAACATTTCTACTAAAATTTGAGACGCTGATTTCTGTTGCCTTGCTGGTCTGGAGAGTTCAGGCTGGAGACAGAAAGACCACAATTAGAGGAAGGAGATTGACATTAAGTTTCAATGCAAGTTTTGCTGTGTTTCTATGGGCACTTTTTGTCGGCTGAGAATTTCTCTAGATTACGAGACAATTATGATTATAAGAAATCAAAAATTGAAACTTACATTGGGGAATTTTGATAAATTGAAGCGAGGATCAGCATACATGTAAGGCTGCCAAACTCCTTGGATTGAGGGATGGTCAGTATGGATCCTTTTTTTAAGCCTCACATGTTCTCCTGTTGATTGTCTCATAAATAAATTAACCCATTTTATAATGGTGTCTCTTTCTAATTTGTTAAATGACATCCATTGTTCTGTTCCATCCACTGCAACATACAATCAGAAGATCAGATGTCAGACGACAGCACCACATTTGCAATCTTCTTATGACTAAACACGTACTGTACTCAGCCTTGACAACAGGAAAACGGTGTCTCCTTGGCTTGGTGTAGATAGCTACACTTGGGAATTCCTCAGCAAAGTCAATGAGATCTTTTTCTATAAAATCCCTGAAAATTCAACATTGATTTTGAGAACAAAGCCTTCAATAACAAACGCAAATTATCTTATTCATAATGAACAGTTACCAAGGAAAAATATGAGCTGGAAAATTTCAAGTGGACATTAAAACAACATTTGTTTATACGCACCTCACTCCTCGGCTGGTTGACGAGCTTTTACAAAACTTGAAGGTTATCCGTTTCACCTGTGGAATGAACCGCCCGACTCCATTATTAAGGTGAGTTGATACGAATGCAGACTTTAAATATAAAGCCTGGTTTGTCATTTTTTGTTTTATTGATTCAAATACAAAACGTTTCGGAAGAAAATAAACCTTAGCGTGAAGATTTTAGGTTAATACACAACACAACAGCAGACGAAAGTAGGCTTTGGGCCGAGAACAGGTCGAGAACAGCATGCGACCGTATGCGATCTGGACATGATGTGAAAAGGCTGTGGAATTGACGTTAAGCCGAGAACGTAACGCAATACTGTTGACCATGCTGTTGACGCATTGGAGACGATCAGTTACTTTGATTCTGGAACCAATGTTCTTCATAAATTTTTTGTTAATATTGTTTTTATCAACCCTTATCTCCTAAAGCAAAAGGTCAAGATGTGCGGTGACGAGTTTTTTGATTTTAGCGCTTTGATTTCCGGAACTTCCGTTCTTCGTAGACAGATTAGCCAACCCTTGTAAGCAAGTCGTAGATGTTTGCACTTTTTAGGTTTCGTCCCAGTACTCTCAATAATAGCTAACAGTATTAATTATGTATATTTTTTAGTTTAATACCTTAATATATTAATACCTTGTATTCTATAATTAATTTTTAGTTAACATACTGGCTAGAAAGTTTTGTTTTTTTAGAGTGGTAACATACCCACAATGCATTTCCCTCGTGAACGTTAGGGACATGACCGACTAGGCGCCTTGGTGCTTTATTATTATTTTGGTTAAATATGTAAGGTTCTGTTATACTACTTCGTATTACAATAATTTTGAGCATTATTTAATGCGTTTAAGCAGCATGTCTGTATGGGCGCTTTTTATCTAAGCTACCGGTGCGTTGCTCCAGGTTGCGGAGACAGGCTAAGCGTTCGGCTTAATGTGTAAACATATTACTTTTTTTTTCCATTATTCGGAGTATTTTTCGCGTCATTTCTGAAACAAATATTCCTCCTTAGTTGTGAAAACACCATGCGAATCGAATTCTTTTGTGAGAGGAGCTTAGAGACGTTTGGTGTTCGCGGAATTGTGATCTGAAAAGTGTGTGTTTACGTGCGGCTCATAGTTTGTTAATCGACAAACGAGTTTATTACGTTATTTCACTCAAAAAGAAGAGCTGAATAGACTGTTAATTTGTGCTATTTCGGTCTATTATCATCTTTTTTTTATATGTATTTTTAATTATGGTAGTTGGTTAAGTTTATGAAAGAGACACCTCTGTGCTTGTGCTCACTATTCCATTGGCTCTACTGCTGCTTTGCAGCTTATCACTGTGGGTTAAAAAGCTTTTACAGACGGTTGCTTGTGTTACCATGTCTAATGCAGTTGTGCATTGGGATGATATGTGTCCTTCGTAGAGCAACAAAATGGGGTTATGTTGATTATTTTCCTTTCGTGTTTCAATGCCACATTTGTTTCTACAAGCATTCCTGAGTACACTTGAATTACTAGTGATGAAAGGTCAATTGTCTGAATCCAGGCTGAAGTAGATTTTATTGCATGTTAGACGAGCAGCTGTTGGAGAATCAGGATTAGTAATACTAGAATAACCAGTATTTGTGTTGATCATTTTGTTTTTTGGCAGGGAAGGGAAGCTTTAATCATCCATAATGTGTGAGCAAACAGAAGTGGAATATCTGCCAGATGAGATCGTCTGGGTAAAATTGCATAAACCATCACTATGGTGGCCGGGGCAGGTACAAGATTACGACAAACTGCCGGAAGATGTCACTGATGGTTTGAAGAAAAAACCAATTGCTATTGTGAAATTCTTTCAAGAAGATGCCTAGTAAGTATCAGATTTTTTTTTTAATTCAGTCAATTCTTTTCTGTTTCTTTGCCTAATATTTATTTGGCATCCATCATGAGCTTTGCAGTTGGCCTGTTGTATTGTTTTTTTCCTGCCTCTATCTCATAGCATTTTGTCATTACATTGGATATGTGTAATTATTGTCATTTTATTAGGTGTTAATATGAGTGTTGGTTGTTACAGTGAATATGTTAACAACCTCAATAACATTTACCGCTACAACTGCAGCAAAAAGCATGAATTCATCAAGAAAGGCCTTGGTAAGTTCACTTTAGCTCATAAAAATATCAACTTTTTTTTTTAGGCTTCCAAGCATTTAAAGCTGCTCTGCTCTCATACTGGAAATTTTCATTTTAAGTCCCCTTTTTTTTAATATTTATACAAGTGTGTAATTGTATCGTGGCTTGAGAAAGTGGAAGGGATTTAAAGTAGTCAATTTCGAGGTACAAGTTATCCTACCGGATTAGTTCATTCCAATTAATTGATTGCAGCAAACTTTACTTGAAGTAAAAATCCATTATCTTGCGACAGTTTAAAATACTTTAGCTAACGTTAGATTTTTTTGTTCAACTGCTTCAAGCATAGGAAATACCCTGAACTGATTTTTGAAGCCTTGTGGTTGCCTTGATACATGGAATAATGGGTCAATCCCCAGAACTAGGAGGAAGCAAACCTTGCCAGTGATTCAGTATTTGTATGTATTTATCGATGCCACAAGTTCAGCCTCTGGTGATGTCTGCTGCCAGTCAAACCTATACATGAACCGAAAAGTTTTACAGTTTCTTTAGAAGGTGTATTTTAGTAAAGAAAAAAATTTTTTTTTAATCTTTGAGTGTATACAGTTTCTTTAGAAGGTGTATTAAAGTAAAAAAAAAAATTTTAATCTATGAGTAAACATTTTTAATCACGAATTGTCATGAAAATCACACAGATGTTTGTTGTTCGTACTCTCCCGTTCATGTGGCAGTTTTGAGATAGTCAAGCGGATTTTAAACGGAAGATGAACTTTTTATAAAGACAGTTCATGAGATTGTTTTTCATGGCCAGTAAACAACAGTCTAACGCGTTCAAACCCTATTTTTCAACTTGATTCGGACTGTGAGAAAAGTCGGCCATTCAAGCCATCTTTTTTTTTTTTATTTCTCTTTATAAACCCCAAGGGAGCTACAAGCTCATAACGGAGTGTTAACATACAAGGACGGTGATGACAT
>Ga0058701_10005507_pt1 | contig 10527 bp, 8 predicted proteins | sample AgamicOrMae_FD_97039 | JGI IMG/M metagenome (GOLD analysis project Ga0058701, IMG submission 97039) | Agave microbial communities from Guanajuato, Mexico - Or.Ma.e | ecosystem: Host-associated > Plants > Phyllosphere > Phylloplane/Leaf | place: Guanajuato, Mexico | collected 2012-06-04 | reverse complement strand
TGGACGGCCCCTAAATAGGATTAAGCTTCCTTGGAGTGAGTTCTCGTTTCCGTATAGGTATGTAGCACATTTGGTTGAAAATCCTTTTTATGTGTAGTTGATGGAATTTAAGGTGTAGTTAGGCAAGGAATAAGTTGGATTCAGTTGAAGGTTTTGCTGGTTCCACGACGGTTTTGTTGAGGACTGTAGGGTTAAGGACGGTTGGGTTAGGTTTTGGGGGAGGTTTGGTCACGGGTTGGGTAAGGTTAGGTTAGGTAGGCTTAAAGGTAGGGAAAGTTGGGTGAGGTTTGATGAGAGAAGAGCATGGTAGGTAGTTTCAAAAACCTTTTGTATCTGCACGCCAATAGGCGGAACCTCAAACGACTACCATTCCAGAAATCTACGTCTTGGTTTTCAATCGGCTAATTTAAGGTAGCGCAGCTGTAAAGCGAGCTCGTTAATTCAGTCTGAATACCAACATGAAATCCGTGATCAACATAGTAAAAACTAACCTGTGTTTTAGGTATGAATGTGAACGAGGGGAAGAGCGTAATTTTAGTATTTTTTATATAAACATTTAAAAAACCATATCAATGGCAAGTCTCATCGAGAGCTCTCCGTTGAAATGGTTATAACCATAGGAATAACCATATCAGTGGACAGCTCGTGACGAGACTTTTTCATCGAAATGTTGTTTATAGATTTATCCTCAAAAATTACCTAATCACGCTCTCCCCCTGTTCCACCTTCGTACCCAAAACAGGTGTGAGGTTACCTAAAACTGGGGTTAGTTTTAATTATGAAACTTTTTCAACACATTACCAATTTTCCTCAAGCTCACGTCATACCGCATAACTTTTTGGAGAAAGGTTCGCATCATTTAATACCGTTCTCCAGCGGAAGGATATGCTCGAAAATTGAAGCGAACGCATATTCAGCCACCCCAGTCGTTAACTTTTCTTTACGAATAATCGAACGTTGCACTGCCAGGCACCTTTCATTTCCTCCCCACCCCTCACGCCAACCCTATATTCCAGACTTCCCCACCACCTCGCGGTTCTTTGTTTACTCGTCTGGATTTTGACCCCGAAAATCGAATTTTCAAACAAGGAAAGTTTGACTGTCATCGTATCATCATCTCCTTTCTGCGAACGGTCAAGCGGCATGGCCGATGACCTTGCATTGAATTCCCGTTTTTGTTCCGGCTTTTGTTAAGGCAGCGATTCAAAATGACGTCATCTTTTGCGCGTTCGAAAGCGAAAGTTTGAGCAATACGCTTTTGTTGCTGATTCAGTAATTAACAATAATTAAGGCTCACTCATTTTACCGATTTTTCGGGACTAAGTTTTCATTGTCGACCTTGGCATAAATCCGATGTATTTATGGATATTTGTCCCATTTTTAAAAGGCCATTACTGTACTCGTAATTTGTCTTGCGAACGACTAAACCAACGTATGGTTACTACTTTCATTATATGCACGATACGTGCGCTGATTTCAAAAAATACACAGCTCTCTTTAAATGGAACAGGCTATAAATTGCATCCTTTTGTGGAGTCTTCAAGGCAAAGTGAAAAATTTCTTGAAAAAAATGCTTAATATATTAAGTAATATGAGTGCTCATATAATGCGAAAAATATTACGCGCGGTCTAACTGTATCCTCATCCGGAAAGGCTAACTCTAAAAGCACAAATCAGTGCGGTTCAGTGAATATTTACTGAATCAAACCCATTAGGACTCATTCGACTCATTGTAAGATAGATATCTCAAAGACCGCAGATTTTCTCTTAAATTTTTCGCCGTGAATCGCGGCCTATTTCATTCAAACTTTGATTCAAATTTTCGCTTATCTTACTTGTAGACGTCTATATTTTCTGTGTGGGTCGACTTGTTAGATACCGAATAGCGCACCGCTCCATGCGCAAGCACGAATGGCCTTAATTGCTCTTTCAATGCCGTGAGGAGAGCTAATTAAGATCATGTTTTTTTAAATAATGTGGAAAATTTCTCGCTTGTTTTGTCTTATTTACAACTCTATTCCAAACTTCTAAGAAGACGTTACTGTTTTCTATCCATTGATTGAACATATCCAAAGCAATATCGGCAGGAAAGAGTCTTTGGCAAAGCAGTTTGCATTCTTAACGGAAAAGATAGTTAGCAGTGGCAGCTAACGTGTTGATATAGCAGGTGCTATTAATTTTAGCAGCCGTCGCTAGCTTTTTAGCAGCCATTGCTAACGTTAGCTGTAGCCACTAATAAATTAGCAAGCAGGGGTTCAAATTGAGCAAATTTCTTTAGAAGCCAACTGCTAACCTTTTAGCAACTACATCTAACGTCAGCAATAACTGCTAAAAAGTTAGCAATGATTGCTAAAAAGTTGGCAATGTCTGCTAAAACTGTTTGTACTTGCTACATCAATTAACGCGTTAGCTGCCCCTGCTAACTTTTTTCCTGTGTAGAGTTTTGTCGTTAACATTTTCATAGGGTCGACAGCCCTTCAGAATAGAATGGACGGGTGTTATCCAATAATGGATTCATACGGAGAGATCATCATCACGACGTGTATATTCCTATGTGGTTACCTGTCAGATATTGGGCCCTTAATTTCACTGTTTTCCGGGTGTTGGTGCGGACTTCATGGGTTCTCCCCATGAAATTCCCGCGACCTCACACCTTTTTCGGTGGTCGAGTTTTCACTCTTCTGCTGTCGAGTCCGCGGCAGCTAATTGTGTTAAGCAGAGACGTAGAAGTAAACCTTCACTTTCTAGTGACATCTTGCAGAAACCGAAAGTGGTTACAAGAAAAGGTTCCTTCAAAGGCAACTCAAATAGCTCTTATCGAATTCAACAACCCCTGAAAAAATTGATGACTCTGTCTCTGTCAGACCTTCTATAGAACGCTCCTTGAATGGGCATTCACGTTTCGTTCATCCCAACGTACAGTACCTTTACTGTACAGTACTTTACTATCAAAAGGGCGAGATGATTCTCAATACGGGTACCTCTACCTCACCTCCGGCAGGCTTGGCTTCTTGAAATATCTTGATTTACCGAACTAATTTTAGAATATTTCCAATAAACCTGTTTCAATAATAGTCATAAAATTAAGGGACCCAAATACAAATGGACTCGCGACCAGAGTCAACGAATTTGAATTTGCCTAGAATTATTTGTTACCGAATCCGTTTAGAAGCCCTTCCAATTCCAAAATAGGGTCAATATTTTCCGAACAATAAGGATATTTTTGTTTAAAAAAAGCGTAATGAATTTAACGTTGTTGATTTATTTTGCGAGTTCTTGTTTGATCTTCAAAACGAAATATTCACAGTAAATGTAGAAGGTGGAATTTCCGGCCAGCTGTATTCCAATAGTTTGATTTTTCATTATTTCATTACTATTAACGATGAACAACCGCTTTGTTTAGATTGACCTGGGTTAGGTTAACTTAGATCAGGTCACATCTAACAAAAGCTGTCTTATAGTAAGTTAGCTAATCTAATAATACGTAAGAATCTAATAAATCTAACAATGAGTTAGCCTTGTGCTCTAAACTCCGCTCCATTGTTGCCAAGCCTCATACCGCTTCCCTCTAGACCCTCCTCCGCTGAGATTTAGGCCTAAGCGGCATCAGGCTTGGCGACTGATAGGTAAAGTTAACCTATGTCACGTGCCTTTGGTATCGCTCCGCTGTATCTCTGCTTGCCGAGTTGAAGTTCGATGCACTGTCCATGGTAATATCCATGCTGCGAAAAATCTTCATTTAAAAATACTCGAATTGATATTCACGGTTCATGGATATAGCACAGACACATGGAAATCCATGTATTTTCAACAAATGTATAATACGGCGTGGATATTGCATGGACACTTCAACCCGGGAGTCTTAGCATCAAAAGGTGGATCGTAAGAGGTGGAAATCCCCAATTCCACCTGACCAATAAGTGCCTGCTTGTTCATTACAAAAATGATCAATTATTACTTACCGATTGGTAGATCTCAGGGTTGATCGTTGTGGGATTCATCTTGAAATACAAAAGACGAGTCTTGACACAACTGAAGAATGTTTGTTAACGGACTAGGAATGAAAACACTTTGTCATAGACATCCCATCTTAAAACGTTGACGCGTGATCTGTGGCGCGGTGGCGCTCGAATGCCGTGGCGTAAGTGTCGCCGGGACGGGAGCTATCGATTTGGGAGATCGATATTCAGAATGGTGTGGCTGAATGCGGAGCGGCGCAGCGTCGAGTTGTGCACGCTCACTTTTTCATTGTTTCACAGCGAAGATTCGATTGCTTCTTGTTCCCGCTGAGCGCGCTCGCCGACTGAATTCCTACGCGGACGATGGGCTTCCCGGTGGGGCTGGTGGGCAAGTGGCGGGCGTCACGGGAGGCCGCCTCGGCCGCGAGTCTTTCATTGGCGGGAAATCACGAGCCGCTGCTTCCCATTGGTCCACCTGAGATAACAGGTGCAAATGGGGTGTGGAATTGTGAGTTGTTCCGAATGGAGAAAAAAATCGCAGGGTTGAAGGCACCGTGAAAACTTGGAATACCTAATCATAGAGTTTCATTAACCCATAACAGGCCAAAGTATTTGGAGTGAAATTCAGCTTAAGATAAATTGAATTTTTTTTTTCATTAAAATACGCATTTTTAAGCTTTGGAAAATGCCAAAATAATAAAATTTTATGTTTCCAGAGGGGGTGATATTTTTTAAATTGTGACAATACTGAACGGGATAAATTTTTCTGTTGCCGAACGGCATCGCTGGGCGGTAGTAGGTTAATTTACAAAATTCAGAAGGTTACCGTAATTTTATGTACTTTGGAAAGCTTAACTTAACTAACTCAAGCTAAAGTGTTTGAGCGATTTGATATTTTTCCTCCAAATTTTGGTCGATTTCAGATAGGTCGGCTCATCGTATTGAGTTGTTTTTCCCCCTCCCCAATAAGAAACTTGGCTAAACTGCAAAGCCAGGTAAATGGCCAATTTAGATTAAGCCAAACCGGTTGTCTTGCAAACGAATGTTAACCTGAACAAAGTCAACCTGAGCTGTAGTAATTTTAAGTCTTTTTTTTCCAGGAAACGTGAGCTAATCAGGATTTTCTAAATACTTTTAAGTACAATTTTTGGAAAATCTCTCTTGTCACTTGAAAAATTGCTGAATTTCATCTTGCCCAACAAGCGTAACAACGGAATTGTTTCCGCTATAGTTGTAACACACCAACACACCCCATCTAAAGATACTCGGTACAGTCAAGGCAAGCGCAAAGCAGTATTCTAGGAAGTTTTCTTTTCACCTGAGTCAGCCTTAATACCTTCAATGGTATGCTCAGGATGAAGTTATTGTGGTCTCAGAGGGTTCTCATAGGAGTCATCACATCAGAGCCCACTTACGGGCCGGCTGACTGTCCAAGAAAACTTGATTGCTTTCCCTCTCGGTATTTTGATATGATATGAAGATATTTATTGATCGTAATTATGTCGCAGGTGGAAGTAGCCGATACATTGTCTATTTACATAAACACTGTACACCTTGAGGTCTTAATAGCTAGCATTTGGGGCGACAATTTTACGTGTATCACAAGTTAACGCGGGTATTTAGCAGGTGGTCCATCTTATTGTTAGTGCTTGCGAGGAGAAAATTGGGGGAAAACCTTGCCTTGGGACGTTGATGCTTATACTTAAGCTGCGGTCTCCTATTTACATTACCTACGAAATATACGAATACATATTTACACAATTTACATTGTTAATAATATTACTTAACGAATGCATACTTGCTGAGCGAATGTATACGAATGTATACTTGCCGAGTGAGAGTAGGCAACACACATGACGCGAATGTACGGTTTCGTGCCTATGCTCGATGCGGAGTCGCGGGATCTTGAGTACCGGCCAAGCGGTATTTTTACCTCACTATCCGGCCCACCCTATTTTCCGCTATTTGTTTGCCTACCTTGCAGAGTCTTGCGATAAGTTTCGTGGCGTAACACTTCCTCCAACTGTCTGCGTTAGTTCGGCTGGACAGAGGAAGAAAATGTTGATTTTCATGAATATTCTTCTAGGTGTACCAAATGAATAGGTACTTAAAATTCTTCCCTTTATCTCCTCCTTTTTTCGTTCGTTCTCTATCTGTCGCAGTATTTTTGCTCCTCCTATTTATATCCGCTTTCGTTATTGTGTGCAGTTTCGACCAATAATGTCAGCCCCTCAATCTAATAGTGAAAACAATAAGGGGACAACCAAAATCAAGCGTGCGAATCACGTAACGTATAGTTTCTGGTGAAAATCAGAACCAATCATTGATAACCTTAGCCTACAAGGGGAATACCACAACTCTCCGCCCCCGATTTTCTTGAAATTTTCACTCTCTGATTTTCCTTCCGATCTACCTATTTGTTATGGGTCTACCGCAGAAAAGTTATTATTGTGTTTAGTTTTAAGAGCTATTTTTAGCACGACGGTAAAAATGAATTTCGGCAGCAAGTTTCGTGTTTGGGTACCCCTCCATACCACTATCTTAAAGTTCTGAAAGTTAAAAAAAAATCGGTGGAGGATAGATGCGGTCATTCGGTACTCCCCCCCTTGATTGGTGTAGTCAGTTGTCACTTCTCCGCTCATTTTGAATCTCGCGCTGTGAGCAGCAGAAGAAAATAAAAATTAATTTTGTTGCTACTCATCATTTTCAATTTCTCCTCCCTCGTTTTCGAAGAAGATTGATATTTCTCGAAATCAATATTATGAACAATTTTTAATTGTTACATCATACTGAGCGCTTACCAAAAATGATATGTTTGTGTTTTTACAACTACTACATTGCGGTAGGGTTGGCGGCCCTTCGATCCCTTATCCTCGTCCTTGACTCAGAGCTCGAAGGTCATTACAGCTGACGATACCCATTGCACTGTACGATTTTGACACTCCCGAACTTTTGGTGACAGCGGTCAGCTGTTTCATCCTCTAACTTTGAATTTGTGCTAGAATTTTTCATAAAGTCAGTAGAATGGGCCGCAAATTCTGGGTTGGTGGTAACTGGAAGCTTAATGGTGATAAAAAAGGAATCCAAGAAATTGTCAACTTTTTGAAGACCGGACCACTGGATCCCGAAGCCGGTGAGAAGTCATTTTAAAGCAGATTTTTCTACAATTTTATATTTTATTTCAAGTAATTTTCCTTTATTTGACCAGAGATGCTGTTCAGGGCATTCTTGACCCAGTTGATGGATGTTAACATATTCAGTGATTGTACCCCAAATGATAGTGTCAAACTTCAGGGGTTACTTCAGTACTGAAAAGATCATTTTTACTGATCATTTCTAGATTTCAGATGTTTAGAAACATTGTCATGCATTCATGGTGCTTCTTATCAACGTCAGTCATGTCAACTTGGACTTCAACTAATGTTAATAACTGGTTTTTAGTTTACTTTGTGAATGACCTCTATGGAGAAAAGGTTTTGGGTTGATCAAAATTTGAGTGTTTTAATTTCTCGTGAATATTGCAGAGGTGGTTGTTGGAGTCCCAGCCATCTATTTGGAATACACCAAGAATCTTCTCCCAAGCAATGTTCAACCAGCCGCACAAAATTGTTACAAGGTCCCCAAAGGAGCTTTCACTGGTGAGCTGCATTGATATATGAATTGGAGCAGTGTTAATTATGTTCAGAAACTCCCAATTTCAAGCTTGGTGACTGGTTTGATGTTTGATTTTCAGGTGAAATTAGTCCTGCTATGCTGAAGGATATTGGAATCAACTGGGTTATTCTTGGTCACTCTGAGAGACGTAATGTGTTTGGAGAATCAGATCAGGTAAGTCTGGCTAGCTAAGGAAAGGTCAGTTATCACAGCCCTGCATTGTTTTCAGTATTAAGTATCTCTTTCTTTCAGCTGATTGCCGAAAAAGTTGCCCATGCTCTTGACGAGGGTCTTTCAGTTGTCGCTTGCATTGGAGAAAAACTTGAAGAAAGGGAAGCAAATAAAACAGAAGAAGTTGTATATCGTCAGACCCAGGCTATTGCTGACAAAATCAAAGACTGGTCAAAGGTTGTAATCGCCTATGAGCCAGTTTGGGCCATTGGCACAGGCAAAACAGCAACCCCTCAGCAGGTAACTTTAGTGTCCTTTTGTTTTGTTTTTTTAATATATACCCCCAATTCGACAGTAAAACCCAACATCTTTTATGTTCCAGGCTCAAGAGGTCCATGACAAGCTCAGAGCATGGTTGAAGAGCAAAGTCTCAGAAAAAGTTGCCAATGAGACTCGCATTGTTTATGGTGGCTCAGTTACTGCTGCAAACTGCAAGGAATTGGGCAAATGCCCTGACATTGATGGCTTCCTTGTTGGTGGAGCATCCCTGAAGCCTGAATTTGTGGACATTGTGAATGCTCGCAAGTGAAATGTTTAAGTGAACTTCGCTTGTGACATGTTGGTGTGCTTTGATGAAACTGCCCAGCTAGTCAAACACAAATGGATCTTGTTCAATAAGAGTTGAGAATCTGAGTAACATTGCAAATGTGATGAAAATGTACAGAATCAGACATGTATAATTTTTATTCTCACAAAGGCAACATGCTTTTGGAATCAATTTCATGCAATTTTATTGTTTATTCCTGCATGTAATGTTAATAGAAGATTGGACATAATCAACTGTTGAAAGCTTTATCTGATGAAGAGGTTCTGGGAATCACTCTAAGAATTGTTTCATTTTATGGACTTTTATGCATGTTGAAATGTTATCTGTACTCTGAATTAAAACATCATGTCATCAGACTGGTTTTGCCCTTAATTTTTTTCCACTGGGATTGTCCTTATACTATGTTAAAGTTATGTTCCGGGAAAATCCTGCGCATGAAGAAGGGGGTGAAAAAGTCTTCTAACCTGAAGTAGGGCTCTTATTAGTACGTACAATAAACTTGTGTAACGTAAAGGCCGATTTTCATCAGCATAAACAATTATTGCTTACAAGGAGCTCGGGAATCAAGACTAGCGATTCTTACGGTCATAGAGGCTTTTAAATTATCTTTCTAGTCAAATTCAAGGTAATATATTTTTTTTTTATTAGAAGATAGAACGAGTTTCTCAAATCGTGTACGCAGTATTCGGTAGCACGTAAGCTTAGGTCTTCGATTTTCTTCCATTCAAAAAGTAGAGGAAAGTGTGAAGTCATAGCCACAACATCAACGTAAAACTGTTTTGAGGTACTGGTGTTCGAATGTGAGTTGATTTTCATATTTCTTTGCTATATGACATTATTTTGTTTTTCATCTAGCATTTGTTTTTAAACAAATGCCTTTTTTTAACGTTTTCAAGCTATATATATGCATTATAAGATGAAAAGTTAAAATTAAGCAGTTGGAAGCCTGCGCATCCCATGAATCATCATCGACGGTGGTGGGGGTTTTAAGGTCGAGAGAGAAGAAAGCAAGCCACGGATTCGGACGCATCCTCTTGTCATTTGAAGCAAATACCTTTGCTTTATTCTCTTATTTACTTTTATAGCAAATCGTTTTAATTTTTCCCGTGACTTTCCGTGGAGCACCGTTCCTCCCTCGCGCATTTTCGCAGCGTTTTCCGGTTCTAAGTCGAAAATCCCGTGGAATGGTCTAGAAAGCCTAACGCTTGTCGGCCTTCAAAAGGCTTTCATTTTTTGCAGGCGTATAGTCAGAGATCGGTATTCGAAGGTTAGATAACATTTTTCATCGGCTTTTACTTCTATTATTGTCCAGGTGGTAGGGTAATCACTCGCATGAACCCCTTTGTTACATACTCGATGTGATGTTCTCAACAATGCCATCTCGTTGTGTTACTCGAGAGAAAGCTTCTTTTAATGATGTTCCTGTTTATTTGGTTTAAATCGGACATCAGGAATCGGCTCTTTTGATGAGGCCCCAAGCTAGCTGAAACTGTTAACTTCTGACCATATGTTGGACAAGTCTTGTTTCAGGTGTAACATGGAAGGGATGAAGCCAACTGGACGACACACATACCAAAGCTAACCAAACCTGTGGTTGGAGTATTGCAACATCTTGACGTAGATTCCTTTTTCCAAGCAGTCTTGACTACTATGGCTGTAACGCATGTGCACCCTGCTAATCTCAAATCAAACACCTCTCGTAGATGTGAAAATCCTCCTTGATTTAAGAAATGTGATTTTCCAACGTACTCCCCAAAAGCTGGAATAATGGCTAGGATTTTTACTGGCTGTTATTTCTGAGATTAAGTGAACCAGTGTTAAATTTTTTACTAATCTACACTCATTGACTTTTTTGTTTCCCTTTAGTCTCTATTATGAGCAGTCAGATTTTAAAAGACTTCCTGCAACTTCAAGGAAGTCTGTCAGTTTTCAGACTATTTTTAATTTATTTTTCTTTCAGTTTTCTTATTCTTTCAGTTTTCTTAAATAAATTTTACATTTTTATTTACACTTTTTCTGTCTGTGAAATGCCCCATATTTTTAGACTCATCTACTAACTCTTTGCTGATGGTAGTTTTTGCTGGGTTATCAAAATTGGCATACTCGTGTTAGTTGTGGAATTGTAGAGAATGACAC
>Ga0058701_10005506_pt1 | contig 10529 bp, 9 predicted proteins | sample AgamicOrMae_FD_97039 | JGI IMG/M metagenome (GOLD analysis project Ga0058701, IMG submission 97039) | Agave microbial communities from Guanajuato, Mexico - Or.Ma.e | ecosystem: Host-associated > Plants > Phyllosphere > Phylloplane/Leaf | place: Guanajuato, Mexico | collected 2012-06-04 | reverse complement strand
GCTCATCAGTATCTCTCAAGCGTACAAAGGATGTGCTCTAACCCTATACGAAGCCTCGTAAGAGTACATCTCTTCGTTCGTTAAAATGCTGTAGGCCTACGGCGTGTTCCCCATGTGCTGTACGGCGTGTTGTGTTTCGACGGAACTTCCTAAACGCCCGCGAATAATGTATCATCTCAACAGCAGATAAGACTCACTGTATTTAAAGCAAGCTGCATACGACCAATGTTTCCGTCAGTGCTGCCTACCTGAGGCTTTCACGCCAGCAGTCGAACGCGATCAGTGAATTCCAAACCTTATCAGCAAGGGGGGGGGGGAACTCTTCAACTGAAAACAGCGATCATTTTGACTCTAGAGAATACTATTGTTTTTGTTCTTTGCTGAAGGACGACATTTCAAAGCCGAGTTAGGAAATGATCTCACATTAATCTGATACAATCTGCATGAAGTGCGTGCAGAGTTTCGCGGTTTTCGTTCTTCTAATTGAGACGCAACTTATAATTGCAGCTTTCTGTTAACTAATCGCCGATTGAGAAGGATCTTAAAATTTGATCTGATGAATTCAGTATGTGAGTATTTTTTCTACAAATTGCCATAAATGTAGGTAGGTTTAATTTTTCAATGCAGTTTTAGGCTCACGTCAGTATTGAACTCGAATCATAGTTTGACATGTTTCTTGATCGATGCATTAAGATACAGAATAACAAAACAAGTGTTTTACCATGGTCTTCTCTGCAGATAGTTTCAGCCAGGAGTCATAAATTTAATGTACTATCGTATCTCTAAAATTCTTCGCTGGTGTACGAAGCGGTGTATGAATTTCAACTTTAGTAAAAGATTGGGGTATGAATTATAAACACTATCAGACTGGCGCTTTTTCTTCTACAAACTGCTGAAATTTGTTTGAGCTCTGGAAACCTTTTGTGTGATTTTGAGACATGGCAGGGTAGACTAGCTCATTAAAGATGAACTTTTTGAAGTAATATGCGCCTAATTTGAGCATTTTCCCTCTCTGGATCTAATCGTGTATCCTCTTATTGCTTGTTGATAGATTTAAAGTCTATTGTCCGCTTTGATAAATTTAAAGTGTATTGTCCGATTTGTAAGTTAGCCACGAACGTTTGGCAATGACTTCTTCCAAGTAATGGTGCACACACTTTCTCAGTGAAAAGAGTTGAAAAGCACACACCACCACTGAAACTGAGCGGCTTATCATTTTCACCTCAAAAATGTCCAGAATAAACGGAATCAGCCAAAGAACGTTCATAAAATCAACGGTACAAAAATAGTTGACAAACATAACTATTATAATGCTCGAGATTTTACTGGATTTTCACTTAAACAGGCACTGCACAGCCTGATGTTATCAAAGGCACAGACTTGGAAGGATCTAAGAATGTCTTGCAAAAAAGCTTTTTTTTACAAATACACTGGGCGGACCCCCCCCCCCCAAAAAAAGAAAGAAAACAGGGGAAGCGAGCTTATTTCGGAGCACCAACCCTCCCACCCGACCCGGTAAAAAAACAGACGACGAATGGGGCGGGGGTGTCGATGCAACGGTTTATGTTTGAGATACCTGCACAATCTCCTTCACAAAATGTAACACTGAATATTCTCACACTTTGATACTGCATGTCTCGAAACATTTTAATACATATCTTTACTGAAAGTATGAAGTATTTTTATCAGCACAAAGCTTACCGCACGTTTCGAAAGGAAATGACCTGTACAATCAAGTTTTGTTGGTTGATTTTTAGCACGGTATTGAATGCACTATTTTTGAGCCTTAACGTTTTTAGAATCCTCATACATTTAACTACTGCTCAACATCAAATTTTGGATGAACTTTGTGTTTAAACTGTAGAGCTGCGGAAAAAACTTTATGTGCAAAACGAGTGCATCTTATAAATCTATCTTTGATTAGTCAAATTATTTCTTAAGACGACAGAAGTTAGATGGATGGCTTTAAAAGTCCGCTTTATCTGAGTGTACCCTCCTTTAAACCTACGAATTTGGACTAGGTATCTCAAAAATCCCCGGAAGTGTCAGGAGAATTCGCAAGTGGGAAAACAGCAAAGGGTTTTTTTTTTCTTTTTTTAAGTCTGTGCAGGTTGAACTCACGTAAGTCTGTGAGTTGAGGCCCTGAACTCGTAAGAGTACGGGGGCAAGAAAGCAATGTCTCCGCTCTCTGCCTTCCCTAGAGCTCCTATATTTGCCAGAATGGTAAACGCAAGCTTTAGCCTTATTAGTGCACCTCCACCATTCCTCTCACACTTTTTTATAGACGTTCCAAATGAATAGAGACGTTTGTATTTCATATCGCACTTTTTGTAGAATATAACTAAATTAGAAAAAAAGAAGTGTTGGCGTTTTGTCGCTACTCTCCCCTCTTAACTTCCTCATGTAGACAGAACCACTAACACACTTTTAAAAGATTTTGCTTCTCTGCCCTACCACTTGCATCTTTTCCTTATACTCCTTTCTTAAAACGGGAATATACATCGTTTCAGTAATTCGATCTTAATTCGCTATGGGTTACCCCTACCCAGCGTATTGACGGACATATTGTCTTTTTGTCTTTTCTCCTCTTTTCTTTCTCTATTTCTCTTTCCCATCTTTTCCTTTTTTCACACCTAGCTCATAGTGACTACCAACCACCCCTTCGACAGGGGGTAGGGGCGCCCTTCGTGAAAATATGGAGTGTGCGTCCCTGCAAACAGTTTCGTTAACCACAAGATAATTACGAGCCATGTTACGAAGACACCTCAAAATAAAGAGCGATAAGAAAAATTCTGAAGAGTTTTCTTATTTTAGCACAAAATCGTGTTGCCCTCGTAACGCTTACTTTCAGATGATGCACCCAATTAACAAGGTGTTGCTTTGTCTTTCAACAGTCCGTACTCTGGTCGACCGAACATCGTTGGCGCATAAAGTCGAGACGGTAAGAAATGCCGCCTAAAAAGTGCGACGACGCTTTTCAAGTGGTACACGACTTCCGATCGTGTCCTTATCACAATATCCTAAGAGTACTCTCTGAGTTGAGAAGTTAAAAAAGAATCGGATCCACTCATACGGCAGCACAAGAGATGAGGTTTCACATCATACATACAGTAGCCTTCATGGCTAGCCTCAAATGGGCCTCAGCTGACATCATCTACAGGGCGGTGACCGTGTCACCTCCTTTCAGCTCTGTGTCACCGGAGGCGGCTGAATCTTCCATGGCTTCGCCTCACATCTTCGGAGGTACGGAGGCTGCGCCTCACAGTCATCCTCACCAAGTCGCATTGAATATCAACATTATGGATGGAAACGGGACCACGAAAATCAGGGATGTGTTCTGCGGAGGATCTTTGATTTCGGACTCGTGGATCATTACTGCCGCGCACTGTGTCGAAAATAAGGTTGTCCGCCTTGCTGATTTGATAAATCCTCGAACTCATAAATACAAGTAAGAATAAGGTCAAACCGGTGCAAAAAAAATGTCACGTTCTTATCGCCGTCTATGCTCGAACTGGACTTTCTGACTCGCGTCTGAACTTTCATCCATACGCCGAGCGGAACGATAGCGACGCGAGGTGAAGGACACAGCCAAACCTTACAAGGGGAGGGTGCAACCTTTTACACCTCGATAAGCTCCAAACGTATCAGAACACATAGTAGACCTCTCGTAGACACGGGAATGGGCAATGATACGGGCCACAACCCAAAACTACCCCCGCTGGCCACCCCCAAAGTTGCGGATGAGAAAAATTGACCCCCAAAAAACACGCTTTCCTAATTCATGTGCAATGAAGAGATACACAATTTATTTTAGCCGTTTTGTCAATGTATCGCTGGCCGCCAGCGTTAACCGACTAGTTGCGAGTCGCGTTTTTCGTTTTCAGTCGAGTTTCAAAGGGGGTTTTCGTAACTGTCAAGTTGCTGCGCGTCGTTAAACGGCCTTCATTCCTGTCGCTACAATAAAAAGAAATACTTTGGCCAATTAGCGTTTTGATGGCTGGAAACTGTAGTCTAGACTCCCGTCACAGTTTTAACCCCCTAAAACGCAAATTTGCCGGTTCTGGACATGGCGGAAGGAAGACCACAGGTAGACTGAGTCATTCGCTGGAGGAACATCATTACCAATTGACAACGCAGCGTATGTAAATGCATTTACTGCACTGCCGAAGTGTTTCGTGGGAGTGGAAGCATCCATTTACTATGTGACCCGATTTATGTCACTTTTTGACCCCCCTCCCCCATGACCGACCGTAGTAAATTCCGAGACCCCCTCTCCCCTTTGGTCACGTAGTACAAACTCAAACCTTAAACTTTACCTACACAGAAGACGGTTCTCTGACAGACGTCTAGATAAACAAATTAAGAATAAGGCATTTTTAATTGATAATACAGGAGAAAAAAAACGTATTCACTTAGAAATTTAACTTGCTTTTATTAAAAATCTTGTTAATGTGTTGAGACTCCTTTAAAGGGTTGCCTCCGCTCAGCCATTCCTCCACCTTGTTAATAGGAGCACAGAGGGATGACAGATTTTCTGGCTCTGGTTTTATAACTATAATACCCTGGTATGATTTTAACAATAACTATACTACGTGGCCGTTCAATAGACCCCCTCCCCCTGTAACCAAGCGTAGTAGATTGGTCTAACCCCCCTCCCCCTACGTCGGTCACGTAGAAAATGGATATCCCCCGAGTCCATGTAACTGCACTGGAGGGCCTTGAACATTTGTGTAGTCAAAGCGCGGAAACACATTAGAAGCCATGTTTCTGATGACAATCGCGTTCGCTTGGTCAGGCCAGCGGCGGCAAGCTCACGCACACACTCTTAACGCATTTTGAGTTGGAATGTAAGGCCTAATGTTCGCAATAGGAACAGTGCCTTGCATGTACTGAGAGTTATTTGACGAAAGGGTGTCAAACAACCAAACAAACCAAAGTACGTCGGGAGTGACGTGATCAAACTCAGTGAATGTGTTCATTGGGAATGTATGGTTCGCGGGGTCGTAGGCTTGATTGTCTACAAGATAAAGATTCGCGACTGGCTGAAGGTCTGCGTGACATACGGGTAGAGCACCACGATTTGCTTGACAGTTAATTAGAAAATGAACTCTGCCGGCGTACACGTTGGCTGGCTCAGTGACATGGCTGACATTGTTTTCGGCGGGTACTGTTGAAAGGTGATGCCAAGTTGGAAGAGTAATGGGCTCGTACGAGTGTATTAACACTGTAGGTCCGGCAACGGTTGAAAGAAATTCAGCAATGTCTAGCTTGTGACCGGTTTCTGAGAAGTATCTTCAGATGTCGGATAACGCTGGTTGGAGTGGTGTGCGGTGAACACGCGTGTATCCAAACAGATACGAGTATGGATTGATGTCTGCTGCAGGATTGACGTTGATGCGGTCGAGGCGCACGTCAGCAAGAGACGGTCGTTGAAGTAGTCGGCGACCAACAACTGGGTTGAACAGTTGTCTGAGCAGGATTTGGATCCAGTTGATATGGCGGCGGGGCTCGATAACACCTTGAAGGTATAAATCACCGAAGTACTTATTAACCTACAGATTAGTAAGAATGTTTGTAGCGGTAAAAAGCAAGGCCGTTGTGCAACACGAAGCGACTTGATGGTTACGAAAACTCCATTGGAAACTCGATGGTTACGGAAAATGCGACTCGCAACTCCGCGATTAATGCTTGTGTGTATGAGTTTTGATGGATATTGATCGGCGAAAACTATCCTTTCCAACATATTAGGGAACATTTGAGGGCGAGAAAATTTCAATCCTCCCCAAGGAAACACCAATATCGATTGAGTGCATGTTTAAGTCTATTATTTGGGTTTATCGGTATACATGGTATATTTACTGTCTACCTTGCGTCACAAGTTTGACGCAATTTTTTAGCTTCCGCTATCCCGGCTACAGCCAATCTCAACGTGTTTTGTGTTTTTTTAATCACCCCGAATCCAGCACTTATTCGGGTGGGCGACGCCAATAATAATTGCTGACCATATCTAATCAGAAAGAATATATTTGGCCCAGCGTAACCTAAGGCTCGGCGGCAGTGCCTCGCTGCTATGCTACTCATTGTCAGCTACTGCCAGGCCTGAGGTTACGCTGGGCCGACCGTATATCCACGAAATATTGTAGTGTTCCTAGAATGTACTGACCTCTGCGATCGCTCGAAAAATTGCGTTTAGCACACCAGAACCTTTTACAGCGTAAATATACCACGAATACAACGACAAGCACAGACGAATAATAAACTACCTACAATACGGCCTAGGCGCCAATTGCAGCTGCTTTTCGAGGATGGAATTCTCGCCTCCTTAAATCAAAACGGCTGGCCAAGGCAGTTCTCGCTGATTAACAAAATGACGCAATAAAAGTTGTCGGCCTAAGCCAGTTGGCCTATATCTATGGGCTTATTCATTTGACCTCGATTAGCCTACACGTGTTTCAGTAGGGTCGAAAGTTTCCATCCTCATGTCTGCGGGTGACTGGCGGGGCGGTTAACGCCGATCAACAAAACGGCTAAAGGAGGAAATAGGACTCCTATATATCTCTTTATTTCACAAGGATTATACGTGTTTTCGGAGTCGATTTTCTCACTAACTGTATAGGTGGCTAGCGGAAGTAGATTTCGTCGATCAACAAAATGACTCCAAGGCCATGTGTTCCTCTTCATTTCGCATAAATTTTAAGTGATTTAGGAGGGTCCGATGTTTTCAACCCCAGCTCTAGGAATGGCTAGCGGGGGTTGTGACCCGTATTATTGCCCATTCCCGTGTCTTAGAGAGGTCTACTACATATTCTGATAAGTTTAGAGCATATCTCTGAATTACAAGTTGCGCCCTTCCATATTTAGTATACTTACCTAAGTTACCAAGCCTGATGGTGCTTAGCAGGCACCTTCAGGCTTGGCACTGCGTACTCCTTGGCGGTAGCAGCGGCTGTCAATGAGAACACTTGAGTTATTAAGGATATTCCAGCGCTTCCGACTAGTCAAGTTTATCGAAAAATTCAAAACGCGTGTTAAAAATCTGAAAATTCAGAAAATTACCGCTTTTGACAAGTATTTACACGAGCTGTTCTTCGCATTTTATTTTCACGTTAGTAAAAATTTATTTTTTACGTTAGAAAATAATGAAGTTCCTGATTTGACTCACTTTTCCACAAAATGCGACTGTTTTTAAAGTTTTTAAAAATAACGAAACGGTGGATTGTCGTCAAACTTTTCTAAATTGTTTCTGAATCTCCAATCTCTACTGAAAACAGCTTTTTGATCCTCATCTAATCTCAATCAGACGCTATCAATCATAATTCAACAGTTTTAGCGCCAATTTTCGGAGCTGCCATAAGAGCCTATGGATTTTTTCTCAACTTAAGAATTTAATTGCGTAAAAACGGAACGGTCAAATTTTCTTAGACTTTGCCATTCGGTAGACACACATTTTGAACTAATCCTGAAAATATCAAGTCCTTGTCTTAATTTAGCTCATTGCGCTGGAATATCCTTAAGCCAATCGATGGCTGACCGGAGTGAGGTAAAAATTACTTAATCCAAACCAACCTCACCCCGGCCCACTTAGCCTAAGTGGATGCATATCGTTTACTCATATTATGATTAACCTGGTGTAAGACGAGCCGTAGGAAAGTTGAACTTCAAATTTGAATGTGCTAACGCCGCTTTCTTACCTCCCCGAGGGTAAAGGGAATCGCCGTCATGGGAGCTCACAACATCACGAACATTAATGAGTCCGGCAGTCAAAGAGTCCCATTCTCCAAGTCAAATATCAAGAGACATCCAGAATGGGATGTAAAGAAGAACCTTCTTTGGAACGATATCGCTCTTATCAAACTGGATAATCCGGTCCACCTAGGTAAACGCTTTACACTTTAAACTGAATCAATGCGCCATGTAGCTCGTGCAACATTGACACCTCTGATTGAACCTCAATCAGTGATCGACTGTTAGACCTATCCCCTCTCTCATTCCAACTTCGGGTGCGTTTGGCCGAGAGACCGTGGCGCTATCACCCGGTTAGGATGTCTCAGTTGAACAGTGTTTTACATCAGAATGGGAGGGGGAGTGTGACGTGTGCTTCTAGTTTCAACACGCACTGGCTCCGACGCTTTATGCGCGAAGGCACCCGAAGCTATCATGATATGGGGGACAGGCTGTGAATGAACAATTTAGGCTGGTCTAACCATATATATACGTTACCGCTTTTTCAGATGCTAAAGTGAAGACAATCCGACTTCCGGCGATTAACCAACAAAATGAATCATTCTATGATTACGATGTGACCATGACCGGCTGGGGATCGACAGGTCGGTGCTAGATGAACATCACCAAAATGCCCCCTCCTCCCTTAAAGTAAAACATCATGTTATCTGGCACCCTAACAGCGGATGACCCGAGCCCGCAAGTTCTACACAGCCTGAACTCGACGGTTGTCAGCAACTTTTACTGCAAAGTGCGATATTTGTTTCTCCTGGTGAAGGACACGAACATATGCGCATCCGGTTGGGGTTGGGGGAAGGGTATCTGCTTTGTAAGTAGAAAATATTCCTGCTTTCATTTATATCATTCCAAGTACATTTCGTTAATGATAAAAATCACCGGTATCGGATGATTTTACTTCATGGCATATCTTTATATTTTTGCAGGGGGACAGCGGCGGTCCGATGATCATCAAAGAGGCCGACGACGAGCCGACCTTAGTCGGCGTGACTTCGTTTTCCGCGGGCTGTGGCTGGAGTTTTCCAATGGTTTACACCAGAATAACCTCTTACTTGGATTGGATTATCACGATGACCGGCATTCCAGAACGCAGCTAACCCCCAACAAATAGTCCCAGTCCAGCCAGAGGTCATGAGAAGTAACGCGTTACTGTAATCATTACTTTTTTGAGTAACGAAATTGTAACGAGTTTTCAAAAATAACGAGTTAAAATTTAAAGCCGCGAAGGGGCATTTTTCTTTCCTCCTTTCTTTCATAAAACAACAGAGGAAATATTTTTTAATCCATGTTTCTGTCTAGAATGGAAATAAGCTTCAAACAATGGAAATGAGTTTTAAAACTTTTAATTTTGACAAATTATTTTACTTGTGTCTGGTGGCGTTTTATCGCCAATTTTTTTCCCCAAAAACTTTCCATTTTTTTTTCGAAACATTTCCGAGGCCAGCGATCTTTACATCCGATACGGCAATCGATAAGAGACACTTTACTTGGTACAAAGTTAAAAATTCATTTAATTAACTGAAAGTAATGATAAAATACCGAACCGACTCCTCAACTACTAAGCGGAAGCTCTCGGAGGGACCGACAACTAACGTACCGTAAGAATTTTAACCTGATTACGTTACAGTGCGAGAAACTTTTAGCCCAATTCTGTGTGAGAATAGGAAGATGGCCGCTAGTCTCCCTACGGCCTCCCAGCGAGACCTTACGCGAGACAAGACTCGCTCAGGAGAGGGCCCCACTGGTAGTAGGGCTTTACTAACATTTCTTACAGATCTCACCCAATACGCCAGCATTCACAGAACTTCGGCGTTGTGGTCACTCGCGCAAAACTACACTCAGTTGGCTCTTACTCCTTGAGGACCGGTAATTAATCGTAAAGATGCACACGGTTAAAAAAAAACGCTCCTTAAATCATTAACCGTACTTACAGTTCGAGACGACGTCCTCCTAACCGTCCAGTTCGATGAGACGTTTTCTTGACCCTTAATTCCAGTTCAAGTACCATTCAACATTGCGTTTTCCGTGATTTTTAATGCTCCCATGGACCAGTAAATCTGTATTTTGGTCAGCAGAAACACTTAAAGTACTTCATCAGCTCAACTGGTGATCTCAAGAGGAGTGCATTCTCGTCCGACTTATTTCGACTTTTCAGATGGAAAAAAGTTCTGATAATTCTGAAAAAGAGTATCTACAGTCGTGTTCATCTTTGAACTGCAGACGCAATACCCTTCTGAAAGTATTGGGCTTTTATGAAAGAGTAATTTACCACAAATAAAAAGCACCATTGAATATAGTAGTACCGCACTGTTTCCGGCCTACGTTCAAAACTCAAACAAAATGTATGGAACCCTTATTAAAAGTGTGTCTGCAGAACAAAACCGAAGGTATCAAGGCCTCTTAAAATACCTCTTTACATAATGAGACTACCTTAAGATATTCTTTGTTTGATTGGTAAACGATCGTGAACGTCTATACGAGTCATCTCGTCGGACAACTTCCATTGTGGATTACGCGTTTAGGCTTTTGATGTCGGCATAATTGTCCACTAGAACACTGCCAGCTGATCATTTCGTCGCCTTTTTATGTTAATATTTTCCGAGAAGTCGTAATGTAAACAGTTTATTATTCGACTCGCATGAGGATCGATCAACTCGTATGCGAGTAAAGTCTTCATGCATTGTTCCTTATGGAAGAGGCTTGTCACCAGTCGACTTGCACAAGCGGGCCAGAATCCACCTCCGTCTTGCAGCCTGTCGAAGGACTATCCCCTACAACTCGAAAATTAG
>Ga0058701_10005505_pt1 | contig 10530 bp, 9 predicted proteins | sample AgamicOrMae_FD_97039 | JGI IMG/M metagenome (GOLD analysis project Ga0058701, IMG submission 97039) | Agave microbial communities from Guanajuato, Mexico - Or.Ma.e | ecosystem: Host-associated > Plants > Phyllosphere > Phylloplane/Leaf | place: Guanajuato, Mexico | collected 2012-06-04 | reverse complement strand
AGAAGTTTCAGACTTGTGAACGAGCGAACAGCTCGAGCGGAGCGAAGGTAGGCAACCCACATGGCTCCCCGAGCCCGGGTTGCCTAAAACAAAATCGATAGGGGTATCTGGACCACCCTGTACAGCAAAAATTGGGGTCACCAACTGGTTTTGAGGGTTAAGACAATTTAATTTTGAAGGCGAAGCTGTCACACTTCAAAAATCTGCCCAGCCTTTTCTCCTTCGTAATTTTTCCCCCGTAGTGAAGCAGCGTTGACAATATCCCTCATAAATTTATTTCATGAGGTGATTTTGAACTTTCGCTGAATTTCATCGGTGTGCCTCGTGAATATGTTCTGGAAGACATTGCTAAAGAACTGATCCGTTTCAGGGCGGCGATTTGCTGCGTGGGTTACATGTACGAGAAGCTCGGTCGGATGATGGGAAGGTCCTACGAAGAGACAGTGCAGATCCTCGTCAAGTCACTCCGCAATGCTGAATCTCAGACGCGGGTCGAAATCATGGTTACGCTGGAAAAAGTAAGTTGACTCCCGGCCCGGAATTCGCAGCAATCGTCACAGCCTTACTCATCAGCCGAAACTTGATTCTAACCTCTTCTGAAATAGGTGTGCTGTGGAATGGGCACGGCCATCTCGAACGTTCACAAGGAGATTTACAAAGCGGCCAGACACTGTCTCACAGATCGGGTCATGGCGGTCAGGTGCGGAGCGGCAAAGGTTAGTACACTGATGTTTTTTTTAAATTATTATTATTTTTTAAATTTTTTATTCGGCAGTATTGACGAGTACTCGGGGAGCGGTGCTCTATAGGTGTGACATAGTCACAATGGGATAGGCTCATGGTGTCGCGATAGTAAAATTAATTTGAAAGGTGGAATTCCCAGCTCTTGTGTTCAATCTGTGGTCGCCAAGTCGAGCGGAGCGGCAGCGGAGCGAGTCTCAAAACTTGTGACCTGTTGTAGTTTAACCAAACGTACTCGGTGTGCTATCAATCCGTAAGGTATTGTTCGGTTCTGGTCGTGCAACAAGGCGGTGGTCAATGTATTTCCCCATAAGGCGGAGCCTTCCTGCGCGACCAGAACCGGACAATACCTTTTGGGAGCATAGCACATGGTTAATTCTTACAAGGTAGTGAAAGGTTGAGGGGGAGCACAAGAGGTGGAAAATTCCGCCTTTTAAAGTTCAGTATAATACAGCCGAAGAGGTGTAAAATCTTCTGTAAGTCAACATCTCTTCTGATAACGTCACGACAGAATATTTTGGAAGGATAATTTTCCGTTGCAGTGCCTTCTAGAAATGCTGAAACACGCGCCCTTCTTGTACACCACGGAACTAGAGAGTCTTGCTGCCCTTTGCTTCCGTTCTTTCGACGGATCAAACTACGAGGTCCGGTGCGCCGTAGCAAGACTTCTCGGAGCCCTGGTAGCCACCACTCAGCAGCCCCAGAATAACAACTTATCAGGTAAATTTCCCTTGTCTGAAACGTCATTCCTTTGTTTTCAGTCAACCTAAATATCCATTACTAGTTTTTTTTCGTAGTTTTACATAGCGGATTCCTTGTTGATTTCAGCGTCGACCAAGGCTGTGAAAGCGCTTTCGCTTGACGAGGCTCTCGGGGTCCTTATGACGGGCTTTCTTCGCGGCGGCTCGGGCTTCCTCAAGGGCACCGGCGAAATGATCAAAGGGAGCTCCGGGGTGAACCGCGAGGTCCGCGTCGGCGTCACCCACGCCTACGTGGTGTTTGTACAGATCCTGGGCAGCTCGTGGCTGGAGCGCAACCTGGCGTCCTTCCTGTGCCACATCCTGGACCTGGTGGCCAACCCGAAAGCCGCGTCGTCGCACGTCGACGCCGTCTACTCGAGGAAGTGCATCAGTTTCGTGCTGCGCTGCGTCCTGGGGAGGATGCTCGGGGAGAAGGCGCAAGTCACGGCCGCGAGGGACATCGTCCATGTCATCATCAAACAGATGAACTCGATCGGTAAGCATTGCTGTGGAGCTTAAACGGGAAATCGGGAAGGTGGGATTTCCCACCGCTTGTGTTCCACCTTCCGTCGCCACGCAGAGCGCAGCGCTATGGAGGCGAGGGTTGATGCACGTGACCTCTTCTAGTTTAATTTACCCGACGTTAACCCAATATATGCGGTTGGATGTCGTTCATTGTCGTGAAGAATTGAAAGATTGACCAATGACAGCCCAAAGTATTTGGAGTGAAATTTACTCAAGAGAAATCGGAAGGATTTTTTCCCACGAAAATACGCAATTTGAAGCTTGGAGAAATGCCTAAATTATTAGATTTCAGGTTTCCAGAGGGGTGATATTTTATAAATTGTGACAATGCTGAACTGAAAAGATCCTCTAAAGTAATTTTTTCTGTTTCCGAACGGCATCGCTGGGCGGTAGTGGGTTAAACCAGGGTGGAACACAAGAGGCAGAATAACATCTTTCAGATTTATCGTGTATCACTGGAGCTGCACCGTACAGAGACTCGCGATGTTTCCGACCAAACCGCAACATAAGATGACCTAACCGGAACAAATACTCTCAACAAGAAAAATATCTTATGCAATATTGTTTTAAGCTAAAATATGACCTGAACGAAGCCCGAATCTTCAATTTAATCTGTCATGCCACAACATCGCAAAATTTTCATACTTTTTTTCTAATTAAAATTTTCCAAACATATCCTGGGTGCTTTGCGGTTAAAAGAGGGTTCAGCAATCGTGATCTTACGGTACGGTTGGCGCTTTCCTTCGCGCCCGCGCACTGAAGCATAGGCAAAATCAATTCACACATGTCGTGCAGGTTGCCTATGCTCAATCCTCTGTCTTTCCTTCCAGATTTCAATCCGGAAAACGCCAAGGATTGTAACCAAGAGACGCTTTTCGGCCAGCACCTCCTTGTCTGCGCCTTGCAAGAAGTCGGCTGTCTCATGCTCGGCCTCGGCACCACGGCTGGAACGCTCCTTTCTGATCAATCTCTGAGTGAGTGTCGCCACCGCCTTTTTCAAATCGCTAGAATGACTTTAACGGTCTTCTTTTCTTTTCTTTCTTACAGATCTGATCGACACCGTTTTTGCTGTCCTTGTCCATCCGTGCCAGGCAGCCCGCTTGGCTGCGGCTTGGTGCTTGAGGTGTATGTGTGTTGCCGTACCGAGCCAAATAACTCCCCTCATAGACAAGTACGTATGCAGTGTTAATTTCAAAGGTAGAATTCTCCACACTTTTCATCCCACCCTGGTTTGATTTTTCAATACGTCCTTAGGGTTAACGTTACACCGCATAGGTTAGATTAAACAAGGTTAGGTTAATCGTGGGTTAGGTGAGGCCTTGCGCCTCGCCTCACTACCGCTCGGCCGTGGCCAAGCCTGATACCGCTTACTTCTCGGCAGGGCTAACTGCTCTCGAGAAGCAAGTGGCATGAGGCTTGCTGGCCGTCATGTTAGGTTAGTAAGGTCACGTGCCTTGTGGCTCGCTACGGCCGGCTTCTCGACGGGAAATGAAACACGACCGTCGGAAAATTACCTTTCAATTACAATGAACATATCTATTGTAAGTTTGTACTGTAAGTAAACTGTTTTGAATGTATTGACTCGTGTTTTGTAGGTGCGTTGAGGGAATCGACAACATGAGAACATCGCCAGAGGCGATCAGTGGCTACAGCGCTGCTTTGGCAGCTGTGCTTGGAGGTGTCTACTTATCTCCGCTCGGTGTACCTCACACTAAAGGAAAGGTAATTACTATTTTAACTAAGGGTGTTGAACCAGCATCCGCTTTTCCAGTCTGTTTGGATGTTACCGCCATTTCTTGAAAATTGATTATTCACTGAATGAGGGATGGCTCCAAAGGTTGAGACAGAAAGAGAACAGCTGACACATCAACATGTGAGAAAACATTTTTGATGTACTGGCTTTCACCGATTTTAGTGGAGGATTCGTGGGCAATAGGAAGAAAACCTTGGAAATACTATATCAGGAGACTTGGCTAGCTGGAATGAAGAACGCCGTGTTCACCTAACAGAGTTCCCAGTCTTAAGCCTGTGTACTGACATCTTTCTTATCAGTAGTTTCCTATTTTTTTTTTTTTCAAATGACGACTTTCTTTAGCCAAAGCTTTCATTCCCACTTTATTTCAAATCCATTTTTACCTTCCTCTGTAACCTATTCCATCCCACTGGGATGCTCGCGATCCCATACGATTAACGTTCATGCGCCGAAGTTTTCTATGTAATTTATGTATTTTAAGCGAACATGTGACCCAAACTTTGTCTATACCAAAAATTTAACCTATCTAAAATTATGCCTCAAAACTTTCAGTATTTTTTTCTCCAATGATTCTTTTAAATTAAACCTACTAAAGCATATCCTCGGCCAAATCCGTTAAAAAACAAAAGAGCATCTGACCTAACTGGGTTTCGAACCCGGGACATCGCAACTCCGTCGCTTCTTACATTGCCGCATCGTTTCAGATAATATTCAACACTGCTGAGGAGCTGCTGCGCAGCGCAAACCAGAACAGTCGTCTTTCGCTCAATCGGACTCAGGCTGGGTGGATTCTTATCGGCGCAATCATGACTCTGGGTTAGTTGAAAGAAACCTCTGAAAGTTTCACTTGAAATGTTTCGACCTCCTTAAACCGGATTTCGCGTCGCAGGTGTGCCTGTCGTTCGCGGCCTGCTGCCTCGAATGCTTCTCCTGTGGCGCAACTCCTTCCCGCGGTCCAATAAGGAGCTAGAGTCCGAAAAGGCTCGCGGTGATTCGTTCACGTGGCAGGTGACGCTCGAGGGCCGCGCGGGGGCGCTGTCCGCCATGCACAGTTTTGTCCAAAACTGCCCCGAACTCATCACGGACGATATTGTACGTCGCCTGCTCTCGCCCATCGAATCTGCGTTGGCTATGCTAACAAGGTAAGTGACCGTGTTCTCTTAAGTGCGACCTCAGTTGTTCGACGTTTAGTTGTACTGTACGACGGCCAGTAGGGGATTTCATCGATTGGTGCGGACAAATAGTGAAAAGCTGTATATTAAAAAAAAGTATGTATTCGCACGCCATTGTCAAGTACCCATTCATATGGGGAGACTTAAACGCACGTCTGAAAGGCTTAATATATTTTGAATGGGAATTTGCGTTCGAATAGACACTTCGTAGAAAGGAAACATCAGGATTTTTTTGGCTTTGTATTAGAATGATGTCTGGAAACTGGATAAACTGTTGCGTAATGCAAGGTTAAGGATTATAGTTTAAAATATTTTGAAAAGATATTTGTAATCTGGATTAACACTTAATAACTTATACTCAAATCCACCGGTTATTATCGTGTAAAGTGCGCGAATGAAGTCGAAAAAATTTTGGTTTTGTATTTTTCGTTGAGAATAGCTTGACTAGCTACTTGATAAACTGGGATTGATTGGTTGAATCAATTTCTGGCGCTATTCGAAGTTTACTATAAAAATTACAGTATGGAAATCGTAAATATCGCTCAAACACGGCCAAGTTAAAGACGTTTAAAGCTTTTTGTTTGTTTTCAGCATTTCGACTGTTTTGAAAACGTACGGACAACAACTGAAAGCGCCTTCAGCCATGGTCCGCTTGCGGCTGTATGAGACGCTTTCCCTTCTACCTCCGCAAGCATTCGAAGGTAAGTATCATTTATAAGGAATTGAGTTGGAGTCGATCGCCATTTTGAAAATCACGTGCCCCTCCAGGTTCTTACACCCATTTGCTGCGGATGCTGGTCGCCGAGTTCACCTTAACCGAAAATCCCGCCAACACGACAACTTCGCAACTTCGGGCAGTTTGCCATGCCGACGATTCGGTCATCTTGGGGACATGGCTGCAGGAAACGGATCATCGTACCATCGAAGATCAGGTAAAATACTGCAGAGTTACACCGTGAATCAAAACCTCTGTAGTTCTCCTTTAACCGATTTCCGCGGAAAACAGTTTAAAAAATAAAGTTTTCTCCCGCTAATATTCTTCGATAAATCTTTCAAGCACTTCAGGCTACACTGAAGCTTCTTACTGAATATGGAACGGATGTTCCGTCAACGACTTAACTGGTGCTTTGCTTGGTGGCAGCTCAAGTTGAGGGCGATCTGTGGAAGTTCGCAAAGTGAATGAAGATTTTCCGGTGGAATCGTAAATTCTATGGGATTTTTAAGCTGCTCATTGGGATGTAAACTAAAACAATTGTGCTGGTGATGGATGTTTCCTCTGGGACTCGACCGCGCTGTAAATTTGATTTCTTGTGTTCCACCTTTTGTCACTAAGCTGAGTTACAACGGAGCAAGGCTCTTGCTAACTCAAACCTAGGTTAAACGAAGCAAGCGGTCGCTTAGCCTAATGCCGCTTACTTCACGGCGGCAGTTATTGCCGCTGAGAAGATAGCGGCATCGAGTTCGGCGACAGCCGAGCGGAGCAAGGCACGCTGGGTCGCGGCACATGACCTAACCTAACCTACGCGGTTGTTTGTCTTTAATTCTCATATTGTAATGAGTAATCCAAAAAGGGTTGAATACAAAAAGTAGAAATTACCACCTTGAAATTTACAGTGTGTAAGAGTCGAAGTTAACGCTATGTGTTGCTCAATGGGCTTTCCTTAAACTTGGTGATAGCAACAGTGTTGAACGCACGGACACTCAAATGGAATTTTCTGCTTTGTAACCGAATATCTTTCTTTAGATGGAGCCAAACCGCAGGGCAGATGGGGAGCATGTAAGTCTCTCTCCTGTGCTTTTGTGTCTTGCGCAGTTTTTGGTGTCTTAACTTAAGAGCTTTCTGTTTTGCGGTTTCTATTTATTTTTCGTTTTGCTGTGTTGAATTGATCTTTACTAACATATGAGTTTTATTTTTTAAGTGTGTGTGCCTTTTCTGCCTTGGCTTTTCTAACCTGTGTTTAATCCATGTTAAAACATTCGACACGATCCTCATTTGATCCTAGATCTTTCTATAAGCAGGCTCGCCGCACTCCTGCCTGCGAACGGCGGGATGAATGATCTCGTCGGTCGTTTGGGAATGGAGTCGAATGGGACTGCACCGACCCTTATATCATAGACTGTAGTATCATTTTTCGTTGTGTTTCAGGCAGGTTTTGTTATATTCCAGCATTTAAGCTGTGCTTTTTTTCACCCTTAATTTATACTCTTTTCTTATTTCTCTTTTTAGAGAAGTATCTTTGTAGATTATGGAGTTATGAACTAGACTCTAAATGTGTTTATCGAGGTCCAAACGGTTCCTTCAAAAAAAAAATGTAACAGATTTATATACAGTACATCACTTCTTGTTTGTTTTTACGGAAAGGTCATGTCGAAACGAATTATTGATTATCAGTCTCAGTCGTTAGATTTTTGTTCACATGGCAGGCATACCATTTTTTTTTTTTTGGATGAATTACATCTTTTCTGATGGATTGATTATTAGAACTTCTTGAAAGGAAGCCGTGGCCGACCTTAAGTTTGTAGATATGTGTTTGCCTTGAAGAAAAGTACCTCTCAAAATTGTCCTAAGATATTCTAAACCTGATTTTTGACTTCCAGTTACAGCCAAGCAGCGCTGCGGGGTCGGGAGCATTGGAGCACGACGCTTGCTGCTTATATCGACCGATACAGAACGTAAGTTTGCTTAAGAATACAGTACATATTGTATCCTACACAGTAAATATGATAGATAGAATTTTCTACCTCTTTTGTTCCTCACTGGTCCAACAAACCTTCGTTAGTTAACGATTAACATCATATAATTGTGTAGTTAAGGTTTACATAGCTTAGATTACCGCAGCTTAAGTTCACGTAGGTTAAGTCACGCGCCTTTTGGCTTGCCACGCCCGACTGTCGCCAAGCCAAATACAGCGTGTTTCTCGGTGCTACCATCTGCTGCTGGAAAATAAGCAGCACCAGATAGGTCAGGTTTAGGTAGTGAAAGCTTTGTAGGATTTTCTTGGGTTAGGAATGAGGGAGACGATTCGTAGGCTCAGGATTAGGTATATTGGAGCGCGAGACGATCGGCCTATTCTAAGCTCCTATTTGACGTGTATATCAATGTCGTCCTGGCAACGCTCGCCGTTCTTGGCGCGGCCTTCTCTATCGTTCAGGGACGGTTCTTGTTGACCCTTCGACCTCCCCTGGTCACTTGTGACCCTAGGTTTAGATCTACGTTATTCCTTACACTAGGTTTTGTTCTCCGCCCAGCTTGGCGACGAAAGGTGGAACATAAGAGGTTGAAAATTCCAACTTTCAGGTTTACAGTAAGTCGTGTGACGCTTAAGAAAATGCTTCTCTCTGAATGCAGGCCGAGATGGTTCCTGGACCACTGCCACTTGGAGTCGCCGTGATCGACCAATCAGTAGCGCTCTTCGGTCAGATCTTCCCGCGCGTCGCCAACAAACACCGCCTCCAGATGGTGGAGCACTTCTCGGAATGCCTCCGCCACGCGAAGTCCGCCCGCCAAGAAGCCGTTCAGATGAACGTGTTCACCGCGCTTCTGGGCGGGCTGCGGGGCCTGGCCGAGGCCAAGTCGGGCTTCGGCCAGGAAGACGTCCGCAAGGCGGCCGCGGCCCTCATCATCAGCTGCCTGACGAGCGGCAACCCGATCCTGCGCTGCGCCGCCGGCGAATCCCTGGGCCGCATGGCCCAAGTCGTCGGCGACCCGCGCTTCACGGCCGACATGGCGCAGACCAGCTTCGACCGCCTCAAGTCCGCGCGGGACGTCGCCAGCCGCACGGGCCACTCGCTGGCCCTCGGCTGCCTGCACCGCTACGTCGGAGGCCTGGGCTCCAGCCAGCACCTCAACACCAGCGTCAGCATCTTGCTGGCTTTGGCGCAGGACGCGAGCTCGCCCGTTGTCCAGGTGTGGGCTCTCCACGCTTTGGCCCTGATCGCGGACTCGGGGGGTCCGATGTTCAGAGGCTATGTCGAGCCGGCGCTGTCGTTGACTCTCAAGTTGCTGCTGACCGTTCCCCAAAGCCATGTGGATGTTCACCAGTGCATCGGGAAGGTGCTCTCGGCGCTCATCACGACTGTTGGTCCGGAACTTCAAGGTTAGTCTTTCTCAGTGCGTGACTGAATTGGAATTAAGTCCTCCGTCAGAAAGCCAACCTTACCTATACTAAACCTAACCTATACTCTACGGTACCTTACCTATATTCAACCTAACCTACATTCCCCTTAACCAAATCTTAACCTAACAACCTATCCTAAACTCAACCAAACCTATACTCAACCTCAACCGAACCGTTACTCAGCGTTTTCAACCTATGTAAGCCTTTTCTATACTCATTCTAACCTATAATGCACCTTTTTTAATTAACACGAATAGCGCTGTGTCCAAGTCAAAGCTGTTGTTGACCTGAAAACCTGGAAAAATCTGGGGTTTTACTTCAACTTCACATGACTACATACATGTTTCCTGTTAAAGTTAAGACGGGTTCAAGTTCATACACTGCAATTCCACGAAAATATTTACACGATCTATTTCTTTCATAATTTTTCGATGAAGCGATCAGGAAGTGGCTATTCGCCCGCCAGCGGAATGCGTGCTTGTCCATGGAAACCTTATTCCCTTTCCTGGATCTCCCGCCGCTATGCCGTCGCTTTGGCGTAGATGCTACTGGCGGCGCTACGAATCAAAGGGTTGAAGTTGCAATGGACGACTTGCGCGAGTTTTGTCGGCCGGTTGGAACATGGCGTCGAACCGGGTATATGGCCCTCTCATCCCCCTCGCCAGTCTCTGTGTTGGCTCCACTCGGCTCAATTCGGCCCCACTCGGTTCCTTTCGGCTCCGCTCGACCTGCCCCGACCAGGCTCGCATTCCAACCGGAAATGACGTTTGTCCGTTTGAGTTCCGTATCCAGGAGCGTCAAAAAAACTCGCGCAAGTCGTCCATTCATGCGTGCGAGAAAAAAAAATTCCTTTCTTAAGCGGGCGAATAGTCACGACTAATTATAAAGCAAAGATCAGAAAGCACTTTTTTTAACGAGCGTTTGTTTTTTGAAGGCAACACGTCGTCGATCTGCATGGCCCGTTCGTCGTTCCTCTGCGCATGCGCCATGATGCAGGACCACCAGGATCCTTTGGTCCAGGCCGAAGCCACGGCGTGCCTCCAGCAACTGCATCTCTTCGCACCCAGACACGTGAATTTGTCGACACTTGTACCGACGTTATGCGTATGTAACTCGTGTGTCCGTGATTTCCCTTCTCAGAAAAACATAACCCTTATTCATCCTTTGTGTTATTTTTTGACAGCGGACTTTGTCAAGCGGACATCTTCTCTTGAGAAAAGCAGCCATATCCTGTCTCCGTCAATTAGCTCAAAGAGAAGCACGAGAAGTTTGCGAACACGCCATGACCCTCGCCAGTGAGAGTCGCGAGGCCAGCTCCGTCGAAGGTGAGTCGTTTGGCAGACCGACTTATTATACCTAACAATTTTTCATACTTCCTAGATTTTCTGTTATGAGGCGAATTCTTGTACAAGTGAGAATTCGGAAGGCTAGTGGCTGTCCTCCCTCTATTACCTCATAAACAGCCAGAGAGGATTATAATT
>Ga0058701_10005504_pt1 | contig 10530 bp, 7 predicted proteins | sample AgamicOrMae_FD_97039 | JGI IMG/M metagenome (GOLD analysis project Ga0058701, IMG submission 97039) | Agave microbial communities from Guanajuato, Mexico - Or.Ma.e | ecosystem: Host-associated > Plants > Phyllosphere > Phylloplane/Leaf | place: Guanajuato, Mexico | collected 2012-06-04 | reverse complement strand
TTTTTAAAAAAAAACAAACAAACGGCTGAGTCATAGGAAATCGACCGTTTCGTTTTTACGAAATACAATCGCGAAGTAAAAGGTAAATTGCACAGAATAAATGCATGGGGTTCAATGAGAATTTGGACGATGACGTGCTATCAGGTAAAAACGGATTTTTGCCGTCAAATATTGATTAGATTTTAAACGGAGAGAAGATATTGCAAGCAGATTTCCCCAGTCCCTTGCTCGTTGTATACGACATGGATTGTAAAAAATAAATAAATAATAATTTTAAAAAAATACAGGGGATCTTGAACAGTTCAAAAATACAGTTTCATGAAAATAAAGTTTACTTTCACGCAAAACAGTAAAAAAAAGAGGTTAAGTTGAAGTTGGATCTTGCAATTTTATAGATCTTGTAATTTTATAGAAATAATATTTTTTTGAAGATTTTTTGAACCGAAAATCAACCTAATAGAAAGAAATGAGTCAAAATCATACAAATTCGCGCATCATGAGCTCAACGAACGGCCTATACAGGCCTAGGGTGCAATGAGAAAAGATTAGTAGCGAACAATTTAAAGCTATTTTTTCCCTTTTTTTTCTCAGCACGCAGCATTTCCGATATTCTATCCTTGCTCTGTGGTGTCGCGCGACAGCGACAGCGTCAGTTATCTAATCACAACACGCAAGTACCTCCACCGCATTAACGCCCCTTCTAACGCCCCGCTGTGCCATTCCGCCGGCCAGCTCGCCGACGCCCCTCCCCGACCCAAACTCCGCACACTGAAAATTTGAAAAGGCCAAGTTTCCAGAGATATTTTGTGATTGAGACTTGCGGGTAGCTGTCATAAGCGCCAAAATCCACAAGCGCCAACGCCGCAAGCGCCAATCCGTAACCGCCAAACGAGAAAAGTCGCAAACGCCAAAGGTCTAAACCGCAATACTAACCTTGCCTAACCTAACCTAACTTGACCTAACCTATACGAACTTTGGCGTTTGCGACTTTTCTCTTTTGGCGGTTACGGACTGGCGCTTGCGGCGTTGGCGCTTGTGGTTTTTGGCGCTATCGAATGCCCCCCGAGACTTGCGACGGGTTGACAGAAACTGGTTTGGATGACTCGGTTTAAATCATCGTAGGTCCCATAAAGCTACTGAACTGAAAAGTGACCCAGATTTTTTTGAAGGTGCTCAGCTGATGCTGCACTTTTTTGGCGACGACACCACCCAATGCTTTTTTTTTAGCAAAATTCATTTGCGGCGCCTGGGACTAAAATCGGCTTTTAAAATCGCCGATTTGAATCGACATTAAGTGCAGTTTGAAGTACTGAGAAGTTGAAATAAGTTGAAAAGCAGAGCGAGTGCCTCGCTTATCAGGGCGGCTGCAGTAATGCAATACATTATTTTTCCATTTAATTCCGTCTTTGACAGAATCAAGTTCAAAGTCGTAACTCAGAAAATATAAAATACGTCAAAGAATCCTAAAAATACATTTATGATGTCGCTTCAGCCTCGGCTATTTCGTTATGCCCCGGATTAAGATAACAAATTTAAGGACCAACATCGCGCTTTCACGAAATTTTGGAAAAGGTCTGTCCTTAAACGCGTAAAATTCGCCAAAAAAAATCAATATTTTAAGAAAAAAATTGTCATTTTTGCAAAATTCCAATTCAGAATTTTGACTTATTTCTTTCATTTTTTTAAAATTCAAATAATAGGTTTTCATATGTTCCTAAAAATAAAATAGAAAACGGAAGTTTGTATGTTGCAAAAATTTCAAAACCGAGTAAAAGGCCATTGGTGGAAACTAGGTCATGAACTCAACCTCAAGAAAAATATAATGTCAAAGTAAAAAGCCGAAAAACTCTACGGAGTACAAAAGTAAAACGCAAATAGACTTTCCGAATCGCGTCACGAAATACAAAGAAAAATTGGCCTTGCAGTTTTGATTACCTTTGTCTTATATTTTTAAAGTGCACAGATTTCCGCGAATAAATGTCATTCAATTCCTTTCACGGGATTGGACCTATCGAGCGCTGGCCTGGCGCTGCATACTCTCGTACGTACGCCCACGTTGGCGGTACCAAGCACACCGAAAATGAGGCGATGTTTATCGCGGTACGGTCCAAAACGTACCAAACAAACATTACACTGCGTAGTTGACAAGTACAGTTCACAAGACACTGACCTTCCGCATAGTCAGAGCCACAACGACGCGATAAGTTTAAATACAAGCTCAACCCACCTTTTCCGACCACAAGATAATTCACTCTAACTTGTTAGTTTAAGCGTTTCTTTAAATTTGTCTTCACTGCTTAAACCTGAGAATTAGCGACAAACGTGCTAGTTAGGTGGCCTATGTCTTGCTCCGCTAACGATCCGCTACCGTGCCGCTAACGCTCCGCTATCGTTTCGCGATCGCTCCGCTAAGTCGTTGTTGAACAAAAATGCGTTCCGTGAAATAACTGACAAGATATTTACCAGGATCTTCCAGTTGCAATATTCGTTGATTTTAATCAAAATATGGTATAGAGTTTGACCGCTCAGCCCGTCACCCAATTAAAAAAAAACATTTTTTTTAAACGCGATGAACAAATTCGCGTTATATTGATTAAATCGCATATTTTTTCCCTGTAAAGGCTCATTCAAAAAGCAACTTTTCAGATTCATATCGCGTAGGCGTTTTCTTCAGAGAAACTTGCACTATTAACATCAGCATTCCCGTAAATACTATTTTTTTCGACCAAAATAGGCCATTTCTGGAGAAGTGGGGCGCCCAAAGATAGGACGCGTTATGTGATAATTTTGTTATTGTATTTCGAAAGGCTGCTTTACGTTGTGTGAACACAAATGGAATGAGGTCTTGGCTAAACGACTGCTAAACGACCAAAAAACTCAAAAACATCCTAAAAAAACCTTTGTCAAAGAAAAACGAGCTACCATTTTTCAGCCAATACATTCGGTAGCGAAAGGCACCGGCGGTCACAGTGGCCTTTTAACTAGGTTAGCACTCCTCCCCTCCCCCCCCCAAGCAGTGCGCCTTCAAATGTGCTCTGGCACACAAGAAGGGTGGCGCTTAAACGTAAACAAACACAGCTGTAAGCAAGCCAACTCGTGAATGAACGCAAACGTCCGCATTATCAAATGGGGGGGGGGCGCTAACCTTCAAGCGCTAATTAAAGAAAGCAAAAAACTAACCGATGAGAATGCGACACGACAGCTATTTACTTTGTCAAAGAAAGAGAGCGCTAGCGATCTCCTCTTACAGTAACATTTCTAAATTCTGTTCCTCCTTACGGCTTAAATGTCGCGAACGACAACTTCATGGTTCATCAAACTTAAATACGGTTTGGGTGACAATGAACCGCGGGTCGTCTTCCAAGGGGATAGACTAAAGTCATATCCACCTTCTCAATTCTCTCGGCCTCAATTCTAAATTCTCTCCAAACGGTCACATTTTTTTTAACAGTATACAATCAAAGGCAATTCTCTTTTCTGCTTGATGATAAAAATATCTCCAAATGCCAGTCATTACATCTTTTAAGCATATATTTATGACTCATCTGACATGTGCTGAGGTGATTTCAAAAAGAACAGAATGTTCCAAGATGTTCCATAGAGCAAAAATCAGCTGTTCTGAAAATAGGGTAATTGCTCATAACTTTTGGCATATTTAATGAAATAAGGTACTTCTCTAGGGCGTTTATGAAAAAAAGGGAACACGTCATCTCTTCAGCTCCTTCAACCTCAGCAAAAATCCAATAAAAATCATTTTGTGCACGTATTGACACTTTGGATGTATGTGCTTAAATAAAGCTATCAATTTGTTCAAACAATTTTGTTTTTTCGATTATTTTTGCACAATTCTGCTGGAATCAAACTTTTTTTAAAAGCAATGTCATGATGACATTTGATTACCCAAGCAAAAAACCAAACCTCAACAAGCTCAACTTTTCTTTGACATTGAATAGACTGACCTGTAGACGGTACCTTCACATCAACAGTACATCTGCACTTTTCAAGAAACTTGTGTCACAAACGGCATTATCCAAGAATTGCAAGTATGGGTATGACATACGATGACTCCAAAAACAAAAATTCTTTAGAAGCACAAATCATGACACTTGACAGTTAGAGGTTATGTGAGGTTTGAATCGTATCTCTTGGTACAGCAATGTAATATGAAAATGTTACAAGGTATCTCTTTGCCAGGACAGTAAAATTTTGTCAATGATGATATCGGTAAATTGTTGTGGATTGAAATGGATTGGTATAACTCAAGTGTCAGTGACAGGTGCCTTTGGAGAGATTTCTAGAACTAGGGCAGTTCTTCACTGGGCAACAAACATACAGAACTGATGTAAGGTCAAGTCTATCGAGAATCGGTATGATGGAACCTGTTTTACGGATAGACCGAGAGCTTGGCACTATGTTTGGCGTCAAACTAAAAAGGATTGAATTAATTCGGGGGTTACGAAGCGACCTCCTGAGCGATCGACTTGATGCAACAATTAAGGGTGACCATTTCCGATAAGCTCAACTCAATGATGATGTGGTTCTTCGGTCGAACGAGTGAAGACCAAAACGGGGGTTATCTGATATGAACAATGACAATGTTTTCTTTCGTGGATCGAAACCCACGGTCATGTCATACCGGCCATCACGAAGGGAAAGAAACTGACAAGTGTAGGTGTAACAAACGAGCGAGAAACTTAATCAGGGGAAATGGTAGTAACGACCCAACAAGAGAAAAACTGACATTTAAATTACGTGACAGTCTGCAGGGCTAGAACTCAAACCAAATAAGAGATTGGACCGTTTTCAGTCGAGGCCAAATACGATGGACGTCCAACGTTCCGTGCAAGACCATGTCAGACGGGGGAAAAAAGAACGAATTCGGCTATTAGGGAGGGTTAGGTGACATATGACACATTGTCGGATTACTTACAATCGAGATGTTTCTTCTTAGGTCCGATCATTTCTTCAGTTGTAGCTTTACATACTGATTTCGCAAGTCCTTGGCCCGCTATGCTATGTCGAGCGGCCAGGAACCTGTCGCTGATAGTCTGTCCCGCCATCGCTGCACTCCCTTACACTCCCAGTACAATTTTCTAATAAACACTTCAGGAACGCCGAGTTCTAGTACCTGACACTGACACTATTTAATGACAGACTGCCACACTGACAGGTGAGTTACGACAGCAACACATTCGTTCGACTGAAAAGAAAATGGCGACTCGATGTAATCTGACGTCACATCGACACAGCACTGCAAACATTACGGTTCATACTCACAAATTCGCGATCGATTTTCCAAAATTTGATTCGGTTCAGACTTGAGAATCGTAATTTCCTAACAATGGGAATTTTTTGTTGTTGTTCTTGTTTTCTTTCATTTAAAATTACATTCTTATATTTACGACCAAGTATGATTGTGATTGCAGTCGGAGTTGTCGCGTAAGCGTTGACAAGCCCGCTAGATTCAAACAAAAATTTGTAATCAATGAAACCATGGTAAAACGAGTAAAATAGACTTATTTTGTTTCGATCACACTGCCTACAAGAAGATTGAGCTGGTAGCTTTTGAACTGAAAATCATCATATGAGGGAAGTAGTCTTCTGTGTCACCCTCTCGCCATTTGAGATGTTAACAATCATAACTATTACATATCAGATACATGTACCACAGTTCACATAACTATTACATTTGCAATAGGTCTGAGCAAACTTTACAGAAAAAAAGTAAAAATAACAACAATAAAAAAATAAGAAAAAGCTTTAACTACATTCTCCTTTGACATTATCCGATTTCATTGATAGACTTAATGAAATTACCTGGAAATATTGGGGGTAAAAAAAAAACTCAAAGTAAACACAAATTTTGAGAGGTTGAGAAGAGGACTTGCCCTACAAGTTAAATAAATGATTTAAAAAGACATCTATCTTAGAAATAGGATTATAAAGAAGTCTTGTCCCATTAATGGCCCTCCATGATTATCTTACAACCACCATACAGATACTGTCGCCACAGAGATAAAATGGCTTACTGCTCATTGGCATGAACATTAAAAAGTTGAGATTATTACTTGCCTTGCAAGCTCAGAAAGAGTTTTTATTTTCTTAAACGCCAGAAATAATTGCAAAGTTGAATAACAAACATGAGAAAGTTCATGCTGCAAATTTTAATTAAAACACTTTATTTTGTTTCAAGAATACAACCATTGTAACATAATTTAAGCTGATACTTAGCAATATCACCTTTGCAGAACCATTGCTGAGAGATCATCTACCCTCTGGGGCATGAATACAAATCAATATAAAATTTTATTTAACACAATACAGTACTTTCCATATGACAATAACATGGCATTTAAATATAAAAATATATAGGCTATCACTCTTTAGAGCAACTCTTAATTCAAGATGTCACAGAAAAGAAGCATTAAGATAATAGATAAGAGCTGTCATAAAATATGTATGATTTACAATACTCCTGGATATTCCACAGTGGTTCTCTAATCACCTGCAACACAAATACAATAATGAGTAATGATCATGGTGCAAAAAAAATGGCAGAAAAAGTAAATTCAACATACTTTTTTCACTGAAGATTTTCCCTTTACATGGCTAAAACATCATCCAATGTAAGTGCCTCAGGAGATTTCCTTCTTTTGACTATGTGAATTTTCTTGTTGGACATGCAAATGACATAGCAGTGGTCATTGTAGTTAACTGAAATTATTCAGAAATGTCAGTGCTACAGGTAATAACACATTCTAATGAATAAAACTGTAAAATTTATTACCTGACATCCGTTTGAAACCCTTGGTACCTGGGAACATCCTAGATCCTGCCTCATCAGTCAACGACAGTAGTTTGACAAATACATCGGCTAACTGCTCGCAATTCTCTAACTCTCCTGTGGACTGAGGCAAATTAAGAGGACATTAAAATGACTTACTATAGATTTAGAACTTGGTGCACAATCTACTGTATGTGATAAATAACAATATGACAGAGATGCAGAATACTTACACTAATGACAGCACCATCCTCTGTGACCTCCAAATAGCCAACCTGATCAGGAATCTGATCCAAATTAATCATTTTCAAATCTGGAAGGTTGTGCAATACAAGCAATAAACACGTGACAAGTATTTGCTTTCAGATCAAGATATCATAATGATAATGAAATGACAGCTTACATCAATATCAAATCACTGGAGACTACCAATGAACAAAGTTATAACTATGTTAAAAAAGCAATATTATTGTATTCATCTGTAATACTGAAGCCCAAACGCAGGCCTTCAGATCAAGGCTTCAGATGTATGAACTAATTTATACTGAGCAAGGTACTAGTGACAAACCTGTTGACAGTTCCTCTTATAAGACTAGCAATAGTTCATGAAATGGCTAGCTATCAATTAAATTAATTAAGTGGGGAAACTGTGAACAGGCAATTGTCAACACAAGCTTGTCAAAATGGAAAACTGGAATAACAACTGTGGCTTTTCTTACCTCAAAGGAATTACCCTCTATGAGACAAAGGTTGGAGTACTTCCTGGCACTTAATCCACGATGTCAACCTACACGGATCGTGTTTTCCCTTCAACAAATCTTTGCGTTCAAGCCTTTGTTCACTCAATAATATGACATTTCCTAACCTAATCAGCGCAAAATGAAATGTCGAGTGCGAAGGCCGAGGGCCGAGATGGTTACGGAACCACACCCGACAATAGCAGCAGGCTGTGAGTTAGACGGTGGTGGGGGAAAACCCGCCACTTTACGAAAAGTCATTATTACGTATCAATTGCCCGACAGAAAAAAATTCTTCAAAATTTGACAGCTGTACAGGTACTTCCCGAAATAAGAGCGACTGAAAAATAAACTAGTACCGCAAGTTGAGGCACGGTTACACACGAAATTCCGCTTCTCTCCTTTTACGGCTAAAACGACCGATACCGCTAGCTGCCCACATATTGGATTAAATTTTCCTCCAAGATGGAGGACTTTTCATCCAAAGCAAGCCAATATAAATGGCAATCTAATTACTGGTACGAATTGAGAGAACAGGGTGCCAATTATCGTATGTAACCGAATCCTCTCTTCGATAATATATAGAGGGTAGACGTAAATGTGTCGAAAACTAGAGGAACCGAAGAAAGTAAAATATGCGCATTTTATAGGACTCCGCACTCGATATACCGGCAGGCATATGTTTATTGCGGGCAGTATTACAGAAGTGTATACACAAGGTGTGGTGCAGCCTGCCAACTTGTGGATAGGCAGCCCACTTTACAGAGATGTACACTGGTTGCCTACCACTACCGCACCCTGCGTAATCTCGGTAAAATCTCTTTTTCATGACTTTACAACCTTCTGGGACCGCGTTCCGGCCTCCGCTGCGCGAATAGCGCAGCTTCGTATTCAAATGTTAATTTTAAGTCAACGCCTTGCTGAAGCTGCACTCAGTTGATTGAAAAAGAAAAAAAATACTCCTTTCATGAAGGCAAAATCGTTACTCGAAGAGACGAAAATAACGGGTATCTGGAAACAGATTTAAAGCGAATCCTCGTGAATCAGCATCCAGTTCTTATCTATCTTAATCACATATCTTAAATCAGCCGCTGAATGTCAAAGGGTAAACGAGGTATTTAGTTCAAAATAAGGAGCAGTTCGTTTGAAATACCGTAGTTATTTAATTTTAATCATACATTTTTTTTTTACAAAGCCGGGAAAATGATTATTCCCCAGCGATAAGGTTGACCGGAAATGTTCACAGTTCAATCAAATATATTGCAAGGCAGACGTATCTCACTAATAGTACTTAAATTCTGCAGACGTCAACATCATTTTCATTGAATTTTACGTCTTTTCGAAATGCAGCACAGAGTTTTCACTTCGTAAGCAGAGCTTTCTTGGAACGCCTAGGCATAGCATCAATACTTCTCAATCTGCACAAGTGACTTCGATCTTACTGACACACGCATGATACGTGTTCATTGTTTTACAGATTTGATCGCATGGTTAAAAAAATACAGATATCCTTTAAATTTGGATGCAACTGTCGTAAATCTAAGACCCAGGTCCAAAAATCCGCTAAGCCCATCTCAGCGGCTGCAAAACTGACATCACCGGACTATAAAGATCTGGACGTAGGATCCGCTGAAAATCCGGTAAGAATTTAACCAGATTCGGTAAGATTTTTAGAGGATCCGGTACGTAGATGTCAGATTCGTAGAGATGAGATAGCGGATTTTTGGGCCCGAGGAAAAATCTCGCATTTTTAAATTATCCTTTTTTATTTTTGGAGAAGATTCTGAGAACACCAACGAGTGTGCATCTAGTGTCCGCTTTTAGTCGTCGCACCGCCCTGGCGAAAGGTCTCTCATCAGGACTGAAAGATATTCGTCTTACCGCCTGCGTTTAACCCAAACGGCGTTTAAGTCACTTGTTATTGTTTACAGGTACAGTCAAGATCCGCTGTTGAGTCATGCCGATCAGCTATCCAGTTTACAACCCCACGACTTTTTATATCCCCGGTGTAAGTTTCCAGTTTGCCGAAGTATGAGCCTCGGTGCGACTGTCTACATGACAGCAAAAAATTATTATAGAATTGAAAGATGATATTTCCTTACTCTTACGTTCCACCTTGGTTTATAATACTCTTTCATTGCATAACGGACAACATAAACGGCGTAGATTAGGCAATTAGGCGACCAGCCATATGCCCCGCTTCGCCAACCGCTCCACTCGGCTGTCGTCAAGCCTGATGCCGCCTACTTACTGCCGCTGGGCATTAAGCGGCATCGGGCTTAACGCTCGTTAGGTTAGATTAACCTGGTATATGTTACGTTATGTTTCGTGGCTTGATGCCCAAAGGTGGGACATAAGAGATAGAAAATTTCACCTTTCAAATTTACAATGAAGACATCTTTCTCAAAATGTACCATGTGAGTTGTGAGCCCCTGAGGATTTTCTAAAACGACGATACAACCTGCCCGACACGAGTGCCACGCGGGTTGTCCACTACAGGCTGAAAAGCCAGTAATCCAGCCCGTAGTGGGCAACACGCACAACACTCATGTCGAGCAGGTTGTATCGTCATTTCAAAAAATCCTCAGGGGCTCGCAACTCACATGGTATGCTGCTATTCTGCTCAATTAGCCAGGTGCTGGCCAGGTGCATGAGCCGATAACAGCTCTCCTCCCACCTTAAAGAAGAAATAAATTACAGCAAAGCTTTGGCACTTTTGATTTTATACAAGCTACAAGAAAGAAAGACATTCATTTCTAAAACAGTAACCATGTCTGCAACTCACCATTGTAAATTAAAACAAAGGTATACTTAACAAAAAAGGTATAACCGGCGTGAAGTACCCTTACGTACGATGATTTAATAAATATGAGAACTATTATACTACTGACATTGCTTCACAAAAAAAGTTAACGGCATAAGCTCAACAAAACTTTATGTTCCTCATAATCGCACAAATATCAACGTCACCTTTCTCAATAAATACGCCTTGAGTAGACAGGAGTAACG
>Ga0058701_10005503_pt1 | contig 10530 bp, 6 predicted proteins | sample AgamicOrMae_FD_97039 | JGI IMG/M metagenome (GOLD analysis project Ga0058701, IMG submission 97039) | Agave microbial communities from Guanajuato, Mexico - Or.Ma.e | ecosystem: Host-associated > Plants > Phyllosphere > Phylloplane/Leaf | place: Guanajuato, Mexico | collected 2012-06-04 | reverse complement strand
TTTTGGGGGGGGGGGGGGGCATATGCATGCAGTTATGACATGTCGGGTTCTCCGAACGCCAAGAACACGTTAACAAAGGCGGTCGCCGTATTATCATTTTGTCTCTCTTCCATTTTGCCTTGCACCAAAACTCATTATTACCGCCCTTCTTTTGTCCCCAACTTTCCCTCGTTTTATAGGTTGCAGATACCAACTCAAAAATATCGCCCGTCATTTGTTGAGAGACAATTGCATTTGGCGCGAACTTTGAATTTTTATACGCAATGGTCGAAAGCCGTGATCGTTCTTGACTGGCGAAAGTCACGTACCCTTCAAGGAAAGTAATTATAAAGCTTGTACGGCCAGAGGACGAATCACGCCTTTACATTTCGCGCCAAAAGTCACGCATGAATGAAGTATTCTACCCCAAAATTTTCCTTTGTCGGAGGCGTGTTTCTCGGAGCACTCCATTTTCATGAGAGTAAATTACTAAAATTTAAATAAATCGACCGGGTCGCGAAATTTGGTGACTGTTTACCGTTGTCGGTATTTAATTGCTTGGTCCAGCAAAGAAGAAGGAAAAAAAGAAGAAAAAGAAAAGAAAAAAGCGGGATTGGTAAAAACGCGTGAGGTCCGTTGATTGAAGTGAGTGTCAAGCAAGGCAGTTGGGGTCATTTTTTTTATTAATCTTCGATTTGTTTTACGAGTTAAAAATTTAATGTATTTGAAAGCATACCACAAACTGCAAGTCAAGAGAAGTTTTGTAACGTCTATTTGGAATAAACACACACACAGGTTTACTCAGTTACCTAATGCAAAAAATGTTATCAGTTCCAAAATTTCAAGATAATTTTTTCATAAATTTAAAAGATAAAAAAAATATAAAAAATATTTTAAAAAAAAACAGATTTATCATTAGATTTTTTTGCATACTCCCTCAGGCACAGATCGGTTAAGTAGTATGTGTGTTAACAAATGTCGTGGAACGAATTGTAACTAGAATAAGCTTTATTGTCGCTGTCACATGACCTTTAACGGTTAAGGCCCCCCAAGGGCGATGGCTGAGGCAAAGACACGCGTCAGGCCGCAAACCAACAATGTTTGGGCCACCTATTATTGGCCGCTGGCGCCGCCGCAGCGCCGTCGCCGCAGCAGCGCCGCCGCCGGCGCCCACCATGCGGTTCTCTTGACGGAGTAGGCCGGGGCGTAACCCTCTCATGACTCAGGAACGATCTTACTGCTCAACGTGCTGTCAAAATCCCAGGACATGAGGCTTGCTGCAACGAGCTAATACAGTGGCGACCATCCTGTAAAGAAAGTTTTGTTACGTAAAAAAAATATTGTTACAGTTCCTGGCACTTTTGGTAGATTTTTTGACGTAACTAGGATGCGTTTATGTGTATTTAACTAATTTCTGCCATAATTATTAAAATGGTTATTAAAGGATCATAAATAACCGCAGCTCAAGCTTGTAGATAGTATAAATACGTAACTTACCTTTTAAGCTTATAATTTTCAGTTTTTCGGTGGCGACATTTAAAAAAAAAAGGATCTCTATTTGATTTTTTTTCAATATCACCCTTTTAACCTAATAACCTTTTTTTTTAATTTGCTTAAAAAATAAATTAAAAAAAATAACTTGGCTTGGAATTTTGTTTTCGATTTTAATTCAATCACAAATTCTATTAATTATTTGAATCGTTTTGCGAAAGTTTCAATGTCAGTTGAAGGAGAATAAAGAGCCCGTAATATTAAAGAGAGGAAAAAAGAAAAATGATTTTTCATGAACGTGTCGTCTTTGGATGATCATGAAATTGGCTGCAATGAGCAAACATGTTGAGGGCAGGATGAAACTAAGAATAATAATAGTTTGATTATGTTTGTAAAGAGTTTGGAGGTTCAAAAGCTCGAAAACTCCTATTATCCAAACTAGTTGCGAATAAGAAATTCAAAATTGTGAAAACTAGCGCCAACATTTTGAGATAAGCTACCTCGTGTGCGCGAATCGGTCGTTTGGCAAGTTACGCACCAAGTTCGAAGTAGTCATTTCATAAGAAGTTACAATAGTTAATGACTCTTTGACTGATAGGTCTACCAAGATTCCTTTATTTATCATAGTTATATCTACCAAAAAAAGGGAAAAAATGGAAAAAGGAAGAAGTTTGTAAAAAGTTTTCGAATGGAAGAAATCCTCTGATTGATTACCAATGACAACGTAAATGTTTAATGGCCTTTCAAAAATTTACAATTTTTCATGAAATGTTAAATTTTTACTAATTTAGAGATTAAAAATTAATTAATCAACCATAAATAATTGCCAAAAATAAAAAGATATAATTCAAGTATTTATTTTTTCAACCAAATCTTAAGTTTCTCTCTATTTCACAGTTAAAAATTACTAAATCCAATTTCAAAATGAGCGCTTACTTGATCACAAGCTCTATGCGTTACGAGAGTCTCTCCAGAAGCGGTTGGCGACACCGAATTTTTTTTCAGGTAGTGCTCATACAGCTCTTGCATAAAATCAAAATTTGATTTCCGAAAGCTGTCATGAAAATTCTTTTCTTATTCCGTCCTCATACAATAGCTAGTTGGTAGTCCGCCCGCACTATGAACCACCACTCCCCACATTCCATGGATAGTGAATCCAATGCTGTATAGACATTCTTCTGAAGGCATCTCCAATGTGTATTCCATCCCTTGACCCTGCAGTATTATTGGCCCGGTCCAATTGGCTTGAGTAAGCGAGTGCGTGCATCGGAGGTCACTCAACGCGAATGCATCACACTGACCCATATATAACATGCCGGTATCACGCCCCCCTTGACCCCTCTCCCACCTCAAAGACAAAGTCAGAGTGGGCGGGGTCGACTTTCAACTGGGGTTAACCTCTGCTGTGCATAGCGGTTCTGCAGAGCGCGTGGCACCTCTGGCGCTGCTGCGACTGCTGCTGTGGCTGGAAGCTGCGGCGGCGCGGCGTGGGTTTGCTCTACAAGGGTCCGCCGCAACGCTCCGCGATTCCAATCTGTCATCTCACGCCTGCCACGAGACTATCAGCCAATCCACAGCATGCACTTGTACATGGTACACCTTTGATCGCTAGAATTTTTGGGGGGCATGCGATAGCGCCAAAAACCACAAGCGCCAACGCCGCAAGCGCCAGTCCGTAACCGCCAAAAGAGAAAAGTCGCAAACGCCAAAGTTTGTATAAGTTAGGTTAGGTCAAGTTAGGTTAGGTTAAGTTAGGTTAAGTGAGGTTAGGTTAAGTGAGGTTAGGTTGAGTGAGGTTAAGTTGAGTGAGGTTAAGTTAGGTTAGGTTAAGTTAGGTTAGGCAAGGTTAGTATTGCGGTTAAGACCTTTGGCGTTTGCGACTTTTCTCGTTTGGCGGTTACGTATTGGCGCTTGCGGCGTTGGCGCTTGTGGTTTATGGCGCTTATGACAGCTACCCGAATTTTTCACTTCTTGTCTTCTTCATGAAACGGAACACCTGTTTTCTGAGTTTTTACATGTTTTGGGCATGAAAATAAAACGGAGGTGGTACTAGCAGTACAGCAGTCTCGAAATTATTGATCGCCCCAATTTTTTGAAACTTAAGTAACTTTGAAAAGGAGAGATATACGCCAGAAAAGCACGTGATAAAATCGCTAGATCTTCAAGAGATCTATCAAGATTCTGGCTGTTTTGGCGATCTCTCTCTGGTCTGAAGTTATAGAGGCTTAAAAAAAAGTCTGAGCGATCAACGTGGTTTTAGCGATGATATGCCCCATGTATTTCTTCCTCATAAATTTAGAAAATTCTCGGAAAAAATAAATATCTGTTTAGGGGTCAATTTTTGAAGGTGAGTCAAGATTTCCTAAGTTACGATTCAAGTGAGATTTTCACTGTAAGAAGTGTAATTAACTATTTTTCGAGACCAAAAAGTAAAAGATGGAGGGAAAAAGATCAACAAACAGTACATAATTTTGAAATATTTAGATGGTAGAATAGCAGCAACATACTAAGAAACTGATCGAACGCGCGATCTGAATGCCTAACACCTGGTAATAATTTAGGAAGGAAGAGGAATTTGTAGTCACAGTCTGAGAGAATTCTGAGACTAGTCTCTTAGGGTAGCTGAGAAAGCGAGAATGCCCCGTAATTTCTCTTGGCATGTACGACGTTGCCATTAATTTCAACTGTTATGAGTGGTTTAATAGTACATTGTCTCTAGAGCCACACCCTCACTGCACTCGGCGAAATTCCGACCCGGACAGTTAACTAGAGTTTACAAATTGAATTAGCAGTTATGTTGAGGAGGTCAGGACATGCGCACATCAAGATGGCGATAGCGGTGTAGTAATTCATTAACTCCCTGCCAGGAGATGATTTTTGCTATCATCTTTAACAAACGACTTGATAACAATACGAGCCGGTTGCATTGTTGAGCCGTCTCTTCTCTCGACGGATTAATATCGTGTGATAAAGGATATCCTTAGAGGGAAAGATTCGCATTAGAAGAGTCATCGATAATCGGGTGTCAGAGGTGAGCATACTGGCACCACTCATACTCTCAGCACCCGCATGTGCCCCGTTCTCGCGGCTCACTTCATCGCTCTCGCGCGCGGAACGAAGCGGAACGTAGGTGACGAAGTGTACCACTTAAATTTGTCAAGAGATCTGGTGAACATTGACCTTGAAAATTCACGTTACGGTTCTCCTCTCTAGTGAAAACTATCACAACCGAACTCATGGGACACCACGTATTGTCTCCTAGATAAAGCATAGCGGGAACATCAATACTGCCTGAAAGAGGCCGCATGCATGTTTAAAATGATGACAGTTACCAGAGTGTGGAGGAACAGTATGTTGATATCAAAGATAGCCAAATAGTTTTGTACCTCTGGTAACTTGTGTCTTTTAATGAAAGGCTTAACCCAGTACCGCCCAGCGATGCCTTCCGGCAACAGAAAAACTGATTTTAGAGGACCATTCCAGTTCAGTATTGTCAAACTTTTAGAAAAATATCACCCCTCTGGAAACCTGAAATTCAAGTATTTGGGAATTTTCCAAAGCTTAAAATAGGGTATTTTATTGGGAAAAATTCTTTCAATTTTTCTTAAGCTGAATTTCAGTCCAAATACTTTGGGCTGTTATGGGTTAAGACAACACTGGATCATTTGCTTCTGGATCGTTTACTTCTCGCCGAAATTCTCCTAAGACGATAAAGCGTGTTGTAAGACTCTTCCGGTTTTTGTAGTTGTCAGTTATCAGTTATTAAAGATGTCGGAGTCTTCACAAAGTACGCCGAGGGGCTTTCACTAGCCAGATCCAGTGTTCTAACAGTTCACAGGGTGAACTATTAGAAAGCACCTGTAAAAGACGAGTGAGGTGTGATGGAGTTTATAGTTATGTTAGGCTAGAAAAGTTGCTCGGTTACTTTATAGAGCAACCGGGCCGAAAATGGGAGATTGATCGTTACGTTATGAACAAGTCAGGTTATGTGAAATTTTTGTTAGTTTTACATCCTTTCGATTTGCTGACGTTTTTTATTGCAGCGACGTTTTTGGAGCGCCCAGAAAAGTGGAACAAGCCGTCCGAATCGATATCTTTTCCGCGTGTGGGTACGGATATATTTCAGGTTTTGCCACAAAGATGGAATAGGGGGATAACATTGTTACGTAAAAACCAAACGTGGGTATACCATTGATGCCCACCCATGGACAAAGAGGCATTCGAAGTCATCGAAAAATTTCAGAGGACCCTACATAGAAGTCGTTGAGAATTTTCGGTGTTGCTGATGGCTATCGCTTACGATCTTTGGTAAAAGGTGAAAGTGTAAACTGATATATCGGAGAAGTTCTAACTTAAATCAGGATAATTAGTGACACGAACTTTCACTCAGGAAGTTGATCGATTCTAATCGTCCATCTTTAGTGATTTAATGACAAATTTTGTTTGTAGTTCCTGCTCAGGGGTGTATGAAGTTAAGAGTTATAGTCGGGCCCATAACCTGTTGCTGATCATCTCCAGCGGAAATCATGTCATAAGGATTGCTTGCTTACCAACTATGATTTCGCCTTACTGACACCAGATCATATATCCAAGCAATCCGTTCAGCTTACTTGTAATTCTACCAACCTTTAACCAGTCCGTATGTCTGGTACCTTTCATGGAAACTGGGTACCTTGATAAATCCTTTGAACGCGTCCAGACGGAAATTGGTTCGTTTCCGGACATGAATATCTTCACATTTTTTTATCATCTCGATGAGTTTTACCCGTCATTTCAGTATTTTACATTTAACTTCAATCACTTCGTATATAGCAATCTGTGTCATGTCCCTTTTAGTAATGTGAATATACCTAAGCAGTCTCAGTAACTAATATTTTTGTAAGCAAGTTTTTACTTTGTAGAAATCATTCTGTCTTAGCCATCCGTTTTTCTTGATGATATTATTCAACAATCGCTAGATGTTCCAGAAGCAAGTTACAGTTTTTTTCCGAGTAAAGAGCTTTGCACAAAACACTGCAAGGGAACATTTTATAAAGCAAATTTTGCTGCGAATGTCAATGGAATCCATCAAAAGTTGGGACTGTTCAATTGTGTTAACGGAGAATCTATATCCTCCAAAAGAATCAAACTGAACTCGAAGCTTCTGATGACCAGCACGTCGTGCCCTGGGGATCATCTCATTGTCCGAATGCGTACACCTCGCCATCGATTCTTGTGTTGATATGAAATCCGATCGCTCGGCTTGTTTCTCCAAAAAAAGGAAAGCATGTCCTCTGGGCTCGTAGGTCCGCTCCCCGCATCAAGTGTCTAGTCCGCTCATCTCACTTTTAATTCCGTCTGTAAAGAAGGCTGTGGTTTTGTCCCTGACAAGGGTATTTTGAAGTGTCCAGGTCGCAGCGTCGCTCGTCGTACTCTTGGGTTTTATGGCCTTCGTCTGTTTCTAACTGCCCCTTTTTACCTTCTCGTTCCATGATGCACGGATTTAGAAAGCCGTTGTATATGTCGATGGCCGGGATGTTGACTTTAAAGCATACTGATTTGACACTAATCAAATTAAACGTTTCCTGATGGGAGTGGAGTTTGGTGCTGACTATATTAGTGATTTCGTATCCTCTGGGTTGTTTTTTTTTACAGGTTGCTATCATTGTCTTATTGCTCTGAAAACGATCCTCAAGTTGATATGTCCGAAGCGGTAAGGGAAGGCAGGTGCAGTGGGTGATAATGAGATTTAGACGCGCTCATCTGTTACACACAAAAGAGTTACGTATGTGAAAAATATACCTATATATCGTGGATGAACTTAAGAGGGTAGTTTCTGATATCCATTCGAATCAGAGATCTAACCCATTTTAAATCTATCGTAAACTCACACAAACGCAACTCATCTGGTCTCTGCAACTTACCTCACCCCCATCCTGGTTTTGCTCAACCTACGCCAACATAACCCGCATCCTCAAGTATCCAACATGCGTAAGCCTTGCGTTACATAACAAAACGTAGTTTTGTCTAATTTTAAGACATTTTTACCCGAAATCCGCGAAAGATATTTTTGATGGTGAGAATTAATAGATTTTAGGTATCGACTTCTCTACCACACTTTACGATAATCCCACCGCCTCTTGGCGATATATTTACATGTTGCTGTACATCTCCGATCCAATTCCTGGATGTTTGCGTGGAACGGTTCGTGCCACATTGAGTTGCAAATCATTTTGCACGCTCCTCGTATATTTGTTCTAAGGTGCGTGCGATCCCCAAATTTTGTTTCGGGGAATATTCCACTCAAAGCATTTAAAATAATTGCCGGCGTAATTAAAATTCTCTCACGAAAATTGCTGAATCGAAGTGACGTCATGTTATCGAATTGACACGCTTGAAAAGCTTTCGACTTCGCCGATTGCTCGACGTCTCGCTGCGCGGTTTGTTTAATTCGGATCAACTCCTCTCTTGTCACAGAAGCAATAGTTTTGCCTCGCTTTCACTCATTACTCGGAGTTCCGACTGATTTCTCCACAGATTCTAATGCTCAAAGGAACGCACTTGGGAATTATACATCCTCCTGCGTTTTCTAACTTTTCTAGGACTCCCGATAAATTAAAGAATTGAACCACGGACCAGGAAGTATAATTCCAATGTGTATTGCAGACATGTTATTCTCGCGTGACTATGAGCCTCCGCAGCTTGGAGGAGACCACATTTTGAAAGAATCACAGCAAAGACAGAAAAAAAATCACAAAAACGATGAATGAACATAAACAAAAAACTAAACAGAAAAGATGATTACTTTTTTCACAATGAGTATTTAAAGTGATCTGACCTAAAATCTTTTGAATCGTCTTCAACTTACATTATTCCGAGCGCTTAAAAAAAATCAAATTACATCCGAATTGTTCGAGAGTATTTCAAGAGATTTGAACGCACGGGCAGGAAAATTCGACATCGTAATACCGCGGGTTTGTGACAAACGCAACATACGTTCGTAACGTAGAAGTGTCCCATTGAAGTAGAAATTTTTGATTTTAGTCACTAGCATATACAATAGAAATTTAAAAATAGGTCCACAGTAAGCAGGAGGAATATGATCTTTTTAATGCATGATGTATAGTTTCCAATCGATTTTGTGGTATATGTTAAGCTTGGGTCAATCAACGAAAGATGAGGTTTTACGGACATTTAAAAGCTTCGAGTTTCATGACCATAAAAAGTTTCATAATAATACTCATATAGCAGGTGCTTGAAGAGAGTCCTTGATAGAAGACAAACAGGCTTAGCTATAGGGATCATTAAATCTCTGAACGATGCCATTTAAACGTGCGAAACCGAACCCGAACTCTGGGCCGAAAAACAATACGATCCCTGCGGGCAAAGTAAAACTGGACATGTTTATTTTGAAAACAACGTGCCTTCTGATACGTTACAAAGTGCATATGTACCAAAGAGCTAACTTTCTCCTTCGTAAATATTGCGTTCACCTTTCCTTCCTAACTCTCCCAGAGTAAACAAGGGAACATGGCGTAGCATAAGCCTACTTCTCCACGTGACGGGCCGTTATCGATCAATGGGTAATTTTGAGACAGGAACGCAAGAATTTAATCACGTCCTCCAGGTGGATGTAGGTGCTGGTGAAGAAACCTTTGATCATTGATCAACCTAACCTCTTGGGAACGCCTCGCCTATGGGAAGATTGGGTCGGGTCAGGGAAACCACCCTGTTGGATCATGTCTAGAGGTATTATTCACCTTTCTCTACTGAAAATGGTTTTGTTATTAACCCATAACATCCCAAAGTATTGGGAGCAAAATTTAGCTCGAGAAATTTAAAGGATTTTTTCCTTTAAAATACGCAATTTTAAGCTTTGGGAAATGCCTGAACAATTATATTTTAGGTTTTTAGAGGGGTGATATTTTTTAAGTTGTAACAATACTGACCTAATAAGATCCTCTAAAACAAACTTTTCTGTTTCCGAGCGAAACCTCTTTTTCGATTTTTTTTTCTGTTTTCTACTATCGCTGGGCGGTAGTAGGTTAAGTTTCTTGAATCTTCTAAATTAAGTTTCTTTCTCTAAGAAATTGAGATTCAGCTCACAAGCGATTCTGCGAAAAAGAGAAGGCATATTTTGAGAGGAAATTAAAACATACCGTTGTTTAACCTCAAGTAATTTTATACCCACCTCCATTCTAACCAGAGCTCCGAACTCTTTTAATCTGAAATATCCAAATCAAACTTAACTGTTAGAGGCATTATATTATTTTAGAAGTTATCTCTGTAGGCGGCATGCATCATAAACGCCAACCTAAAAAGAAAAAGAAAAGCTCAATGAAAAAGGATAGTATAAACTCGACGAAAAGGAGCAGATTCTTAAGTATGTCCATACCTGTAGTGATGTTGCACCTTGCCCGAGTCAGGAAAGCCGTAATTCAGTTTTACTACTCGCGGTCGCGCACAATAAGTATGACCGGCACTTGTTATTCGCCTCCATATAAACTCTTCCTTAAAAAAACGAAAACATCTGTGGAGAGGTTATGATCACGTTGACCTACAGCTCCTTCCTCTACTTTCTTATTATTATCCCGAGCCAAGGCCACTGACCCACTTTTCGTGGGGTGGGGGAGCCGTACATTACGCCCTATTCATTACCGGAGAAATTCCAAGTAAAGTCCGAGTTAATGGGAAAATGAAGAAGCCATCGGCCAACTTCGCTGTCTCTTACTTACGAAATATTGCGGAAACCTATTGAAAGCTATACTGGTTTAGTTGTTTGGCTTTGTGACATATAAACTTTTTTTTCTCTTAAACCTGTGAAGCCCAACGTTGCAGGAAATGTCTCTTGCAGCCCAGGCGATCTCCATACACGACACAATGATGCAAACTTGTTCGGCAACTTCATTGGAAATGAGACTTCAACCATACTTGATTGTAAGTTTGAAGGGGAGACTTGTTTCTGATTTAATTTTGAAAAATGCCTTTGAAACTGATTCATTGGTTTTCAAAATTTTGCTTTGTCAAACATTCAGATTTTTTTTGTTTTTTATTTTTGTTTGTGTTTTTTTTGTATTTTTT
>Ga0058701_10005502_pt1 | contig 10530 bp, 10 predicted proteins | sample AgamicOrMae_FD_97039 | JGI IMG/M metagenome (GOLD analysis project Ga0058701, IMG submission 97039) | Agave microbial communities from Guanajuato, Mexico - Or.Ma.e | ecosystem: Host-associated > Plants > Phyllosphere > Phylloplane/Leaf | place: Guanajuato, Mexico | collected 2012-06-04 | reverse complement strand
TTCAAACAAGCGCGGGTAAACGGCGGGAGTAACTATGACTCTCTTAAGGTAGCCAAATGCCTCGTCATCTAATTAGTGACGCGCATGAATGGATTAACGAGATTCCCACTGTCCCTATCTACTGGCGGGCGGAAGGCCCGGCAGCGGTTTTCGCAACCCTCGGGAAGCGACACTGCTGCGGGCCAAGTGCCGATGACTCACCTCCACGTGGTGTCCGCCGGGCAACTGAGGTATTTTCCTCAGGCTAAAGATCTCGGCTATCGGGGGAGACAACCCCCTTAAAAATCCCTCAAGGCAACCCACGCTCGTTCGTGGGAGTACGTGCATTGGCGAACATGGGGTGCCTAGCAAGCGAATCGCGACGCTAAGGGATGGAGATTCTCCTCCCCCCTTGGCGGTATTCCCCCTGGTGGGATACTGGAGAGACCTACGGCTAGTCCGAAGGATGAGTGTTATTGGCACACACTCCAGATCTCTCGCAAGCGGTTTATCTGCGAACAGGATGAAAGGCGCTGGAGTGGCAGATATGAGACTTTGGGGGAGCTTACCTGGGGGATTCTTCGATGAACCTGGGTGGGAACTCCCTCACTCTGTTTCTGCGTCCTCCGAAGCCGATTCCTGTAGGGCCAAGGGCTCCGGTCCTGACAGCGTACCTTAGGGTGCCCAACTTGTTCTCTGTAACAAGAAAGAGCTGTGAAATCATAAGGGTGGAAGGCTATAGGCGAGGCGGCAGGCGGCTCTAAAAAGGCTTAACTATAAGTCTTGGCTAGGGGACCCCTTGAGAAAGGGACTTTGCTAGGGGGCTGCTAGGCAGGCGGCCCCTCCGCAATCCGCTTGTTCGGCGGCGCTGGGGAAATGTGTCGGGGCGTCCGATTCTGTCTGACGTATCCCTGGCACCCCATGTGCTGCTGAGCACGCGGGCATTAAAGTACGGAGATGGGGCTCGTAATCGTCAGTAGACGACTTAAATGACTTGGCGAGGTGTTGTCGGCGGCAGAGCAGCCATGCTGCGATCCGTTCAGACTTGGCCTCGCCGCTTTGGGTTTCGCAACCGCCACGCTTGCGTGGAGGTGAAGAACCCGCAAGAAAATTCAACTGGACGCACTGTTACAAAGTGCAAAGTCGTGAAGACTTTAGTTGCCGCTGCCGAGCTATTTGCCATTCGCACCCTCCCGTGAGTCGGTTGGCCGGCAATTGGGACACGTCCCTTCGACCAGAGACCTCGGTGAACGGGGGAGACAACCCCCCTAAAAATCCCTCAAGGCAACCCATGCTAGTCGTGGGAGTACGTGCATTGGCGAACACGGGGTGCCTAGCAAGCGAATCGCGACGCCTAGAGAAGGAGTTTCTCCATCTCCAGGTAGATCCCCTTGATGGGAAACTGGAGAGACCTACAGTCACTGTGGGATGAGTGTTATTGGCACACACTCCAGATCTCTTGCAAGCGGAATATCCGCGAACAGGATGAAAGGTACTGGAGCGGCAGATATGAGAATTCGACGGAACTTACCTGGGGGATTCCTCGATGAACCTGGATGGGACCTCCGCCACTCTGTTTCTGCATCCTCCGAAACCGATTCCTGTTGGGCCAAGGGCTCCTGCCTGAACAACTTACCTTCGGGTGCCCAACTTGTTACCTGTAACAAGAAAAGAGTTGTTAAATAAGGGCGGTGAAGGGAAGGCGGCCAGTTGTATGCATGAACGCTGGCAGGGCTTGTCGACTATAATTATAGCGATGCCCCCTTGCGTATGTTGCAGGCCTCTGAAAAACAGCGGGAATTACTGAGGAAGTACTGGTGGATCTTCTCCCCCGTGTGGTTTGTCCCGGAGTATCCCGCCATCATTGCGGCCATGGTCTCACCAGGCAGTGGCCCTAAGGGCACCTCGGAGAAAAAGCGACGTAGTCGGAGTATCGAGACAGGGAGAGAGGATACGACAGCACTTGCTATCCCTCAAACCTCCCCTCTCGACCCGCAAACGCCGCCTCTCCTAACACGAGGTTTCCCTGAGGCGGAGACTCCGGCTTCCGAGGAGGAGTCTTGCTCCCCAGCTTCTTCCAAGAAGAGGAAGAAAAAGGAAAGGAAGGAAGATGCAAGTCAAAGTCATGAACGTGAGGCAGAGGCGGGTGGCGAAACGCATAAGGAAGAGAAGAAGGACGATGGGAAAATGGAAACTATTCCTAAAGACCCAACCGAGACTACGGTTACTGGGTCTGAGAAACGTAAAAAGAGGGCTAAACCCCTTCTAAGGAATGTGAAAGTCCCGATGTACCCATACGGAAGAGCAGTTCCCGGTAAGTCGAAGGGGAAAGGAAAAAAGGTTAAGGCTGGGGAAATCCCAGTCGGGAGTCCCCAACCTGCTCCCGGGGATCCGAGTGGGGGAACAGGGGCGGAAGGCGGGCATGCGGTGGTTGTCGAGGATCTTGATGATCTTCTTGATGATCTTCCGCTGTCAGCCAGGTGCCCCCTTCCCTCCAGACAAACAGGTCATAAGCGCCTTAAAAGGAAGAAAGCTGGCAAGGCTGGCAGGGCGGGAAAGGATAAGCCCGGGGAACGGCTGATCAGGAAGCCGGCAAGGCTCGGGGGGATGTACAAGCATTTGCTTAAAAAGTCCTCCCAAGGGGCCAGACCGGCTGAATGGTCGCCGGAACCCCCGCTGCCTGACTCGCCCAATTTGGCTGTAAAAGAAACAGAGATGGCGCTGCTTGATACCCTTCGGGGACGAGCGCAACTACTAGATGACCTAGGATCCCCCCTTCCTGTCGCAAGGCTCCTCGGCACGCTGTGCAGCCCCTCATTTGAGGGTGCTGCGACTACCATTACCTTGATGGTGGAAAAGCTTACGAGGGGCATCATGCGGGAAGGGCCAGTCTGGGGATTGCCGCGAGAGGCGGTCTACGCCGTAACTCGTCAGCAGCCTCGGACTCTGCCCCCACCTTCAACTGGGGAGGGGGTGGCCTCCTCTGGGAAACCCCGCAAGGGGAACTACTGGAGGAGGGGCGGGAAGAAAGCAAATTCAAAGGATAATCCTAAAGGGATAGGCCCGGAGGAGAAGGGAAGCGGCAAACTCGTGAAAGCGCGCAAGCCCCCCGTGAAACCTTCCGCCACCCTCAAGGAGGACCTAGGGCGTAGAGGCCCTGACCCCCCAGGCAGCGGCAGGAAGGGAAAGAAGCATGCTTCTTCTCTTCAAAGTAAGACCGCTGGGGGGAAGTAAGCCTCGGCCTAATGAACAAACCTTATCTCCTCCGCAGGACTGATACCTCCGGGTTACTCGGACCTGTAATTGATTACAATGATTGTTAGTAACGGTGATTTAATAAAAACTATGTGATTGTATGTGATCGAAGGGCTGGGCTTCACCCAACCGCTTCACTTATAAGGCTGATGTAAAGTCTGATAATAATAGTTAATTAGTGGGTATATCACGGTGTGGTTTTACCATGTTGTAATTGTTTAATCATGGCTAGTTGCCCCTTACGGACAACAGCTTAACACTATTGCTATAATTGTGCCATGTCAATTGAATACAATCAGAAAGATGTTTAAATAGTTAAGAAAGAATGAAAAGAAAAGAAAATAAGAAAAGAAACAAAGATTTGAGGCGGGGGACTGATGGGGAATTCCTAAGTGCTAGTGGCAACCCCGATGAGGGACTCGGAGGGACAATGGGTTCACCCTTGCCCTCTGATTTTGCCGCTGCGATAGGGGAATTATGGATACTTACCTTGCTTAAGCGATTGAGTTCTTCTTTCGCTGAGCAGGTCGCTGTCTGCCCCACGATCCGCTACGCCTGAAACACACAATAAAACAAAATGTTGAGAAAAAGCAATGACAACAATAGCAAACGCCCCCGCCTCTCTGGCTAGCCTTCCCTCGCCTGGGTAGGACGCAAGTCCGGGTCTGAACCCTTAATCGGACCTAGGTACCACCCTAGGGTGTGGCGATACCAATAAAAGTCGCCCTAGAGCCAGCCGTCTCTAGCATATCGCAAGGCGCGGAGCGGGTGGGCTGGTAGGTTGAGCTCGGCCCTGGGACGCTCTTCGGACACCCAGGGGACCAGCTATGTCAAGTCTATGGCTGGTCAACGGTGGGGAGAGACCGTTTGGGAAACTGCAGCCCTCGCTATAGTGACTGGCTGCACCCCTTACGACTCTCTTGCTTTACTAGCCTCTGCCAGAAACTGTTTCCAGCAACACGCCACTTTGCCCATCAAGGCTTCGGGCCTGAGCGAAGCCTTCGAAAGCGCGATCGAAGGTAATCGGCTTAAGCAGGATGAACTTCCTGCCTAGCGAAGTCGGAATCATGGAAGACTTGTCTTCATTCCCATATGGGACATGAGGGGCCGCCCAAGGGATCACCCGCAGCCAGCCCTCCGGCGAGGAACTCCAGGGAAAAACAACCCCCCTTCGGGTTCGGGTTGTAGCACAGCTGTGGCCGCCCATGGATGGGTGAATTACCTGGAGGGATTTAAACAAAATTAAACATGGGTACCAGACAAACAAACAAACGGGGGTTTAACCCCACAAAGAAAGTCTCTAGGCTGAGTCTGGCCCTTCGGGGCCCACCCAGCAAAAATGAGACCCCCATTAACCCCCAGGGCAAGCAACCTCCTTCGCTGGAGGAATGCAAGCCCATACTGGGGGATAGACTGGGTTGTGGGTGGGGATGGGCTTCCCGGCGGAGACCTGAGGTGACTTGGCCACTCATGGAATCCGACCACGGGACCCCGCCCCAGTCCAACACCACAGTCGCGTCCACTCGGACGTGGAATAATGTCAGCATGGCAGAGGACCCTCCTGAAAGCTGGCCCTTCCGCCAGCCAGTAGGGAGGGGCCAATCCTCGTCTGACAACCAAATGTCCGGCAACTTGGGGAGCCAAGGGTTCTCACCTGAGGCCCCTGTGGCCGGATACAGTTCTCCCAAACCCCGGGAAACAACCTCAACTTTGCTGGGGAGAAACCCGGGAGTGGCCACCAATAGTACCAGAAAAGCGGTGGTTGTGCTCACGGATTTGAGACACGACCCCGTTTATGGGAAAAGGTTGGACAACTTGCATGGGGATCACTGGCAGGTCTCGGGCGGTAAATCCATTCTGGGTTCTTCCGGTTTGTCAACAGACTCACCGGAGGCCCAATGGTTGCCCCGGGAATCCATAGCCAAATCCCACGGCAAGAAACGGGAGAACATTCGAACGATTCAACAGCCTGGATCCAAGGTCCTAGACCTTCCAAGCGCTGTGCATTCGGCTAAGAGGAGTAGGAGAGCCTCGGACGAAACTGGCGCATGCCCAGAAGTACTCCAATTGGCGATCCCCTCGCCCTTAACTGCCGATGCATACGAGATTGGGGCTGGCGGGGTTGATAATCCTATGAGGGACAGCTGCGCCAGTCTTGATTCTCCAGTCAAATCCTCCAACATCTCACCGCCTGGGGATGCGTTTGGGAACACATCTGCAAGTACCCATGAGGGAACGCAGCAGTCTCCCATTCTTGGTCGGGGGTTTGGTAGACGGGGTGTTCGGACCCTTAGGGCTGGCGGGCTCTCTGAACGTAATAGTTCTGGGAGAGTGAGCCCCCCTAAGCAAGGTCCCGACTCGGACGCTGAAACGGAGGACGGTGCAGCTCAACAAAGCTCGACATCAGCTCCTTCGTCCAGGAACTTCCGAATGGGATGTGGAGATTCGTCTCCTACACCCCCTTGCCTCAGAGGTTCTCCTAGTGAGCACTCTGACTTGGAATCCTTCGGACTTCTTGAAGCGCTCGAGGGGAGTCGCCGAAACATAAACTTGGCTCTAGACGAGATTAGCGATGCCGGCACACGTCGAACCCTCCGCTCCGTCATGGACACGGAGTTCGGCAAGCTATCGGTGGCCATCTCGAGGGAGCTAACCCGCAGGACCATAATTGCCAAAGGGCTCCCAAATCGGGGGCCCAACGGCGATGGGACCACTGGGAAGACGGCAAACCCAAAGAAACCTCAAAAACCGTGCCCCCAAGGCCACGCACCCAGGCGGGACGAAGCGGATACCGGCGGTGTTGCCCTGGTCTTACGACCTAAGTGCGCACTGTTGGACTGCAAAACGGAATTCACCAAGCGGGTGGACCCGGTCAGAGATGGGTTGAGGATAGAAGGCATGCGGATTACCAACGGAGGGGACCTGATGGTTACTGTGCCGTCAGTGTCGGACTCTGAAGGCCTCCGAGCCAACAAATCCTTAACGGAGGTTTTTGACGTTAACAGTGCCTCCAATTCGTGGCCTAAGCTGCGACTGACTAACGTGGATAGTTGCCTCCCTCAGGACCGAGTACTTCAATGCCTGATCTCCCAGAACTCTCTTGAAGAACAGCTGGGCATCAGGATAGAGGGAAAAATCCGGATCAGGGGTAGGGTGGGCCCTCGTGGAACGCCTACTACATCCTGGATCTTGGAGGCACACCCGTTGGTTTGGAAGGCGCTACGTGACAGAGGGCGTGCCTACATTGAGACCCGGAAGTGTCGGGTGCGGGAATATTTCACGGTGCCACGCTGTTTTAAGTGTCACGGGTACGGACACATCTCGCGGCACTGCACGGTCGGAAGACTGTGTGGTCACTGCGGGGACAGCGGCCACCCCAGAAGTGAATGCACCGCACGAACCTCGGTGTGCGTACCCTGTACCAGAAGAGGGATCAAATGTTCCAACGAGCCCGAGCGGTGTGTCTCATACCGAACCGCGCTCAAAGTCGCAAGCTCCAAGTTATCCAAAGACCAATCGGTTGAGGATTCTTCAGCATAACTGCGCACGGAACAGACTAGTTATGGACGAATTGAGACAGCTTGCGTCAGACCAGCGTGCCGATGTGCTCCTATTACAGGAACCGTACTCGGTCGCAGGCAGGGTCGCGGGCCTCCCAATGGTTTCCAAACTTATTGCGGCCCAACAGGGAAACCCTTGGGCTGCGATAGTAGTCCTGAATCCCTCGCTGTTTCCAACTAAGTTGGCACAATTCTGTACAACACACACCGTAGCTATTGAATTAGCAGGGTTTGACATTATTCTGGTATCTCAGTATTACCAGCATTCGGATGCGACAGTCCCCTGTGCGGGGGACCTCCGCCGAATCCTGGTGGCTCGTGGCGAAAGGGAAGTCGTAGTGGGAGCAGATTGCAATGGCCGATCCGCTTTATGGTGCTCCTCCGAGGATCCGGAGCCCGACCACTTTAAAGTCAGTAGGGGTCTCATCCTGGAGGAGATCATTGCGGACTTCAACTTGACTGTCTTAAATGATAGCTCGTTGGGCAGCACCTGTTACATCCGGAGGGGAGCTACTTCCCAAGTGGATATAACTCTCAGTACGGATAGAATCTCACGAAAACTGACCGACTGGCGATTGTTACAATTTGCCACTAAGAGTGACCATGCGGTAATCATGGTGGATCTCAAACTGCACCGGGCGGAACTGAAAAAGTTCCAACCGACCAAGTCGTACGTCCTCTCCAAAACTGATTGGGAGAAGTTCACGGAAGAGGTGTCTAAGAAATTAGATATTGAGTCTTCTCCAGATGTGGACATCTCGGTCCAACATTTCACGGAGACACTCACCTCAGCCATGAATTCGCACGTCCCGCAAACTCGAAAGAGGGCGCCAGGACAACCCAAATGGTGGAACGAGGACCTACACAAAATGAGATGCGAAGTGCAGAAACTCCGACGTAGGACTTGGAAGGCAAAAGCTGACCACTCCTACGTCAGATGGAGACACGAGTACAAGAAAGCATCCAAGAAATACGCCTCAGCCGTGAGAAAAGCTAAATCCCGAAGTTGGAAAGGCTTTATCGAATCTCACACAGCACTAAACGCCTGGGGGCTGCCGTACAAAATTCTGTCTGGGAAAATGAAGTCGAGAAGTGTCTTGTCCACTCTCAAAGCTAATCCCCACGAATTTACGGCAGGGACAAGGGACACAACAGAAATTCTGGTGTCTTCCCTTCTCCCAGACGACAAACCTGAGGAGGACACTCCGTTACAGGCGGATATTAGGGAGAGGTCCTCATTGGCCACATTTGAACCGGCTGACTGGACTCCAGTCACTCCGGGGGATGTGCAATACTACATCGACACGGTCAAGAGACGCAAGGCCCCGGGCCCTGACGGTATCTTCCCGGATGTGTATTGTAAAATGAAGGACAAGATTTCCCCATACCTAGCCAAACTATACACGGAGTGCCTCGAGACTGGCACCTTCCCGGCACCCTGGAAAAGGGGAAGATTGGTGATTTTGCACAAGAGTCCTGAAAAGGACCCTACGCTGCCGAAATCATACAGACCGATCAACCTCTTGGATGTCGGGGGGAAAGTCTTTGAGAAAGTGCTTAAAGATCTCACAAGTGAAGCGCTCTCCATGCCACTGGCTCCGGAGCAATTCGGATTCATGCAAGGGAAGTGCACTACCGATGCCATGCTCAAGCTTCACCAAACAATTGAGGCTGGTGACCTTAAGTATATGGCAGCACTCTTTGTCGACATAAGTGGGGCTTTTGATAACCTCTGGTGGCCTGCTTTGCTGGTCAGGCTGGAGGAACAAAGAATACCCAAACACTTGTACGACATATTAAAGGACTATCTCAGTCAGCGTACGGTAGAGGTACAAACCCCTCTGGGCACGTACACGAAACCGGTGACCAGGGGTTGCCCACAGGGCTCAGTCCTGGGACCCTTCCTCTGGAACCTGGTAATGGATACTTGTATCCAAAAACTCAAGCCGTATGCCACTGAGGTCCTGGCGTATGCGGACGATTTACTCGTGCTCTGGGAGTGTCGCTCGCGACTGCACCTTGAAGAGCAAGGACGAGTCATCTGCCGCCAGCTTCAGGAGTGGTGTGAGCTAAACAAATTGATTGTGGCCCCTGACAAGTCTGCTCTAATGGTTTTTCCCATTAAAGAGCCTAAGACTCTCAGACGCCAGCCAATAGTCAAAATAAACGGCCACACGATACCGGTGGTGCGAGAGACTGTCTATCTCGGAGTGAGATTGGACCTCTTTCTACACTACAGGTCTCACTTGCGTCTACAAACGCACAAGGCCATAAAAGCTGTTAGTAAGGTTGCCTCCCTCGCTAAGAGGGACTACTCACTAACCCCAGAAAAACAGAGAATCCTCTACAAAGGAATCTTTGAGGGCATTGCCCTCTATGCCTGTGGAGTATGGGCACACCGCATCCGTTTGAAGACATATGCCACAATATTGCTAAGAGCTCAAAGAACGGCCCTGGTCAGATTGTTTGGTGCTTATGCGGACACCCCACTTGAGGCCTTGACCTTGATACTGGACGAGCCACCGGCTCACCTGACCACCCTATTCCGGGCGGCCAAGTATCACGTCAAAAGAGACAGGCCAGACCTGTCACACGAGCTCATAGATAATTACTCGAATTTATATAAGAGTGAACGGAAAGAGAAACTTGTTGAGATGTGGGATGCATGGCTCCGGGAATCACCCAAAGGAACGTTCGCGAGAGCAATCCTGGGAGATGTTCAAAACCGGAAGAGGCTATTTTGGGTCAAACCAAACAGAGCAACCATCAGAGTTCTCTCGGGACACGGCCCCTTTAGGGATCACTTGTTCCGCAGAGGGCTGGCGGACTCTGATTTATGCCTGGCTGACATGGAGAGGGATACCGTGGAGCACGCTGTTTTCAGATGCACGGCGGTTCCTGAATCTCTAAAAGAAGCCCGCATGAAAATACAGGATAGAACTCTCCGAGAAGTCGTCCATGACTGTGAAGATTGGAACATACTCTCGGCAGTTCTTCCCGAACTGGTGCAGAAACGAGAATCGGAATCGCTCACAGCCCGAGCCAGAATACAGGTTGCCGAGGAGGACACTTGAGCAATCAAGACGGTTCGGTCCGCTACATAAGCATGGACTCACCGGTCCCCTAGACGAGGCAAGGGAGTTGTACACCCTGGCACCTTGTCCCTTGTCACGGGCAAGGACTAGAGCGAAGTTCGGGACAACTTCGGTTGTTTCGGGGCAGATGAAATAACTCTGCCTCCGAGCTCTTGCCAACGCAAACAGCGGCGGCCGAGTCCGATGAGTGGGAGGACGCTTGCGTCCTCCTTTTCGGCACGATAACCAACCAAAATTGTCCCCTCCGGTGGCGACTTGAACGCGCCGGTGCGGGATTGGCAACAAAACGCAGGTCCGGAGCCGGTGTGGGCCGCGTTGCGGTGGACTCACAATGGCCTAACCAGCGTGGGTGAGATGACCTATATTACGTCGGCCCCACCGGTGCCCGGATGGATATAAAATTACACGTACCGTATAGCGGTATTGGCAGCAAAGCGTCCTAGTATGTCTTCATTGACCTTCAGGACCAATATTGGTTGGGGGGGACCTCCAACGGGAGTGCCACTTTGCTCGATGACCTGTCCCTATCTACTATCTAGCGAAACCGCTGCCAAGGGAACGGACTTGGAAACATCAGTGGGGAAAGAAGACCCTGTTGAGCTTGACTTTAGTTTGGCAGCGTCCAATGACATATGAGGTGT
>Ga0058701_10005501_pt1 | contig 10531 bp, 5 predicted proteins | sample AgamicOrMae_FD_97039 | JGI IMG/M metagenome (GOLD analysis project Ga0058701, IMG submission 97039) | Agave microbial communities from Guanajuato, Mexico - Or.Ma.e | ecosystem: Host-associated > Plants > Phyllosphere > Phylloplane/Leaf | place: Guanajuato, Mexico | collected 2012-06-04 | reverse complement strand
GGTAGGTCTTCTCAGCGGCTCCGTGGCTGGCGAGGTGTTACCCATCCGGCCAGATTCCAAGGTCCCAGAGGGTGTTACGAGGCTGCCCGCGGCATTTAATCGCGGATCGGATTTGAACCGCGAGCCCCAACCGAGTCTCGACACCATCACTGGCAACGTAGCAACGCTAACCACTCGGCCACCGAGAAGACTTTCGTTAGTGGGGTTCGGAGGCGTACTTTAGTGACGAGGCCTCGGAGAAAGAAAGAAAGAAAGAAAAATGTAGCGGAACTGGGGACCGAACCCGCGTCGCCAGATTAGCAGGCGGACACGCTGACCACCCAGCCACGACGCCATGCTGGTGCCAAGGAAAATCCTACGCAATAAGAACAAAACCTGGTTCTTTCAAGGGTGGTAACGAGTCTCCTCCCCGCAGTTGCAGCGGCTTTGACAAAAGACCCGACTGCGCCAGATCTGCACAGAGGAGAACCCAAAGTCTTGGCCGTGCACTCCATACGCAACCTAAACAGCACGCCGCCGTATAGCTATTGCCAAGGCAACGACCTTTCAGGCCCTACAACCTAGCTTCCATGACTAATGGGTACATTTAATGCTGCGTTGTTAAGGAAAGGGTCCGAGCAAGAGTCGATATAAGATCAAAATATCCAGAGAAACATTCGGTTACTTTGGTAAAGAACGAGGGCGTAGCCCTTGCTTCTTTGCGTCTTGTTTCTTACTTCCTCCGCGAACAAAAAGCCATTTGCTCTTTTGGAGAATCAAAAAGAAGACAAGTATGAAAGACTATCATCTTGGCTCAAAGACACGCAGAAAACACAATTATGAAATAACGGCTTCATCTCGGATGAAAGGCGCTAAAAACACGGCAAAACATGTTTTCCAGGGGGGGGGAAAGGGGTTGGGGAGGGGGGGGGTGGGGGTGTGGCGAGATAAGGCGGAGTATCGACTGATAAAGACACAGACACGGAGTCATCAGGGCGCAAAAGCATCTCGGCTATTCTCAGATAATCCTGGCGCGAAATTTGAATAAATCAGTCGGGTACCTCTTTGACACCCGTGAGACTGAAATTGTGATAAAGCCTTGAAGGACATATCATAAGCCGAGAGTTTTCATGTCTTTTTCACCGGTTTGAAATTGAAACAAGAAAAATCCGTTGCTAGGCGTAACACAACTTATCGTACAAGTCCACGGCAGGATCTACTCACCCAACCTAAACTGACCCAGCTTAAAATTGTTCTAACCTGATGAGTATATTAAACTGATCTGGCTGAAACTGACCTGCGTCAGTTTCAGCCAGCCTAAAATTCCAAACGACCTTTGAAAAGAGTTGCTGTTGGTAAAGATAAGACAAAAGAGTGGAAGGATTTTCGCAGTTTTGAAATCCTACTAATTCCAAACCTATCCTCTTTCGGAAACTGTTAAGGCTCGCCGCTGTAGCAAAAGTAACTATAGTTACAACAAAACAATTTCTGTTTACGATCCTTTAAGTTGTTATTAACAAAACTATAAGCTACGCGCACATTCCGACACTCGGCAATACAACCACGAGAGCAAACTTGGCTCACTGCATTACCGACATTCCAAAGTTCTGCAAACCCTTTCAATAGAAATCCACAACCCAAACAGTTCAGGAAATGACTAGCACCTTCATATTCCGTCCCATAATATGTTCTTCCTTACATTTCTGTTGGCGCTACCTGCCGATGCCTTTGAATATCGGATTTAATAGGGTCTTGAGCGTCGCGACGCCGCGAGACGGGGGAGGAGGGAGGGGGATACTAACACGAAAGTCAAAAACTTCACAAGCGACTTCGACTTCAATCTCCCGAATCAAATCAAGCTTCGAAATGACTTCTTACAAGATTCGCATTTTGCGTCAACCTCCTTTTTCCGGGTTAATGCTTTTTTTTTAAGATACGGCGAAAATATCTTGTGTATTTGAAGTGAAAATAGGACTTGAGCCCTGGTACCTTTATACCTTCAGTCTGTTTGAACGGTTTGCTAATATAAATATCTTGAAATTTCGGCTAATTGGCACATCATCGCTTGTAGCGGGTAGCTGTCATAAGGGCCAAAAACCACAAACGCCAACGCCGCAAGCGCCTATCCGTAACTGCCAAACGAGAAAAGTCGCAAACGCCAAAGGTCTTAACCGCAATTCTAACCTTACCTAACCTAATCCAACTTAACCTAACCTAACTTAGCCTAACTTAACTTAACTTGACCTAACCTATACGAACTTTGGCGTTTGCGACTTTTCTCGTTTGGCGGTTACGGACTGGCCTTGCGGCGTTGGCGCATGTGATTTTTGGCGCTATCGAATGGCCCCTGCTTGTAGTAACCCGCTCTTTCAACGCGTATCGTGAGAGTAAGGCACTACTCTCATGCGCATATCCAATCCATTGTTGGTTGGCGGCCCGTTGTTTGATTGATCGATTTGAGGTTGTAAAGACGTACAGGTTTGCGGTGGTGGTGTTGCAGGTCGGCGACGCTCGCCTCGGCTGTGCACGAGCGTCGCGCGCATCACGCCATCCGCGGCGGCGAATTCCACTTCAACTGGAATGTGTCGTCGTGGCAGTCGCAGCCGCTCCTGGTTCCCCGGGACCACCGGCCGTGGCGCCGCGCCGCCACCTTGCCGATCACGTCCTTTACTCCGACTGTCGTCACTATCAGCGGAAGTGCTCAGACTGCCTGGAAGAAAACTTCTTCACCCGACGGACCAACTTTCCGGTAAAATGACGGATCGAAGACAAATACTGTCCCCTTTGGAAACACTCTCTTATCCCCCTACAGACCCTTGTTCATCCCTCTTATAGACTGTCCCGTTAGCACTCACCCGTTTAAGGACTTCTTCCTTCAGGGTTGTCCTTTTCTAAAGACCTGTCCTCTTTAAGGATTGTCCTAGGAGGATTGTCCTCTTGGAGGATTGTCTTTTTGAAGGATTGTCTTTTTGAAGGATTGTCCTCCTGAAGGATTGTCCTCCTGAAGGATTGTCCTCCTGAAGGATTGTCCTCCTGAAGGATTGTCCTCCTGAAGGATTGTCTTTTTGAAGAATTGTCCTCTTGAAGACTTGTCCTCTTGAAGGATTGTCCTCTTGAAGGATTGTCCTCTTGAAGGATTGTCCTCTTGAAGGATTGTCCTCTTTCAGAACTGTTCTCATGCAGGACTGTCCACTTAAAGGATTATCTTCTCAAAAGGTTGTGCTCTTGAAGGATTGATCTATTTCAGGACTGTCCTCTTGAAGAATTGTCCTCTTTCAGGACAGTCCTCCTTAAGAACTGTCCCCCATAAGGACCGTCCCTTTTGAGGACATTTCCCTTTATGGACTGCCTTTTTGGAGGACTTCCTACTTTACGGACTGTCCCATTTTAATGACTGTCCTTTTTTGGGACTTACCCATAAGCAAATGTCCCTTAATCGACTTCCCCTTAAGGACTGTCCCTTTCACAGCACTGATTCCGAGATCGTCTCTGACCGCAGAACAATGAAACAGACGACGAAGAAGAGAAAAGGTGGGCAGCGAGGCCGAGGAGGAGGGCGTCCAGGCGGTACCCATGGCGGGGCTCATGGCGCGGTCCATGGCGAGGACGTCGCTACCACGCCGGTCACGGATGTCCAGGTGGAGCGCAGCAGAAACGACGTCACCCGTAATATCAGCAATGTCCTGGAGAACCTCCTTAAGGACTACGAGAGTAGTCAGCCGCCGAGGGATGACGACAGTAAGATAAGAACCGGACCTCAAAATCGGCTTCGCGCCATCCAACGCGATCACAAAATCCTATGTCTGGACCTGATACCAAAACCCGCCCATTAAGAAAAATGTGGCTAGGTAATGCAGACCACGTATAAAAGCTCGATTGCCCAGTGCCTCAAGCAGCATCTATTCGGTTTTGGAATATTCTAAGGACGGGCAGCATAAGTCTAATGAGAGTTGCATATTTGCATGAGAGCATTAAAAACTTATTTCGTGTTAAGTAAACCACAAGAGGGTAGCGGATTTTCGTTCTCAAACATGACATCGTCTGTGAAAACAACTATTTTTGAGTGAAAATTTAAGGCGCGACGGCCGAGCCTCGGCGCGTGTGGGGTTTGGTCCTTGCGTCGGAAGCTGGTCCGAAGTCGTCATGCGTTAAGTTGCGTGAGCGGTTCGAACCGAACGTGCCTCTGTGTGACCTAAGGGGCTTAGCGACGGCCCCTTCCCTCGCCATGCAATTAAAATGAGGCTCTGAGGCACATTAAATAGTACCCCCATTCCTCCCTCTACGCAAACCAAAAGAACTTTTTTAAAAACAAAATCATTTCCTCCGCACTTAGTTCCGAAGTCCACTGCAGTGAAATTGAAATTTTCTGATCAACACTTTTGATCTTACGTTACCGAATCTTACGACGTTTACCATGTCCCAAATTGCAAGATTTTTTTTGAAGAGAATTTTGCGTTTAAATATAATAAAAAAATAAAAAAATCCGTCTGAATCCGGTTTGCCAAGAAACTCACGGAGAGCCCCTGACAAGTCAGGTATAGGCTTCACGCATAACACTCGTGTCCTCCGGTTGCCTAAGCTCTGGTTTTCAGGCGCTATTCCAGCGTTCTACTCCAAGGCTATGGAAAGCTGCCCTTAAACGAGTCCTTTCCAATCGAAACCTCACAGATCAACATCTTGTTGGAAGAAAATCCTGAACTCCACAGGCCGTTTGAAGAACATCCTAACTCCTTTGATATGGTAAAAAAATATCTCCAAAATGACAGATGAGCGTTCAAATTTTCCGACACTCCTCAATTGAATTTCAGCGTGTTGTTCGCACTATCATGGTCAGCAGCACGTTCATAATAGGCCACTTGAACGTTCAACTCTGTTCTTATCTGATAAATCGATCCCAGTTTTTTATTCCAGAAGTCTTGGAATTTTCAAAAGCTCAAACATTACCACTTAAAAATGGAATGTTTTTTTACGAGTTAGAATATTCTTAAAACGGCCAGTGGAGTCATTGCAGAATGTTTTATCGACCAAGTGCAGCAGTGTTGCCAGATCCCGCAATTTCGTAAATTTTAATCGCGTCTAACATTTTAACCAAGATATGCGTCAAAATACGACGATAAGAATGAATTTACTGAAAATTTGTTATGATAAATTCTTCAGAGATGATTTTTGAATCGGTTAACTTGTGGGATAATATTTCTTTTGGGCATGTTGGCTGCCCTGATTAGGGCTGTTTTAAGCTGCGGCCCGTCATGCGATCAACTCCGGACCTATTGATCTTAGCGACCGACGCGATGGGTGGGCGTCAAAAGTGGCGAGGAGATTTGGGCTTGAGCGCCGGAGAGTCCCTCTCAGGCTGCTTGCGATTGTTGAGGGCCGAGAGGAGCCTGGCGGCCTGGAAGGCCTGTTGCTGGGCGAGGCGAGAGGGGGCCCTCCGCAACGCTCTGGATGCGCTGCTTTGCGAGCGAGAGTCAGACCCACAATCCGTCCTGGATTGCAGTAGGAGAACAAATCCACTATGACGATCTCGATTATACTTCGTCACTTTTACCCCAAGTACTGAGACATCACAGTATTAATTACTAACTCGGACTCGTCCGGTTGGCAAAGATGTTCGGAACACTATGACAATACGCGATTATTAATTAATAACTATGTATGCACGTAATAGAGCAAAATAGGCTGTCCACCCCGTAAATACAATCAAACTAACACATTTTTTATTTTTTTAAATTTAGGGTGGGCCCAAAACGGCACAAACATTGAATGGACTCACCTGCACGGAGAATGCGGGCTTAGTCAAAGGAAAATGTCATTGTGATCCAGCTATTGAATTGGAAACGAAGTTGATCCGTCACTTTCGAATTCGATCTCAAGGAAAGTATTCATAAAAGTGTCTACGTATTTCTTTTTCTTTTTGTTTGTTTATAGATCAGCCAACCGTCGTGAAAACTAATATGCTGATACGAAGTATGGGTCCTGTGTCGGAACTTGATATGGTAAGTGTTGCCACACATGTAGAATAAACTTTTAAGAATTACCCGCTTCCAGGGCTAGCTTAAACCCGCTTACTTTCAAGCTTTAAATCTTCAAGCTTCTTTACAAAAGATTATACCCAAGAAAAAAAAAGTCCCAAAAATTATTTCGGGAGAGCCAGATAAAACAGTTGAGCGTGAAATCACTCGTCTTATAATTTCTGTTCCGTGTTGACCCGTTAACACCGGTAGGATGATTTTCAGCAGGTATTTTTTAATCAGTATATGGTTAGTATGACGGAGATAATTAGAAGATTGTGACCAGGACTACTCAATGGACTGCTACTTCCGGCAAGAATGGCGAGATAAGCGGCTGAGTTATCAGCTGGCGAACATCAAGGAGCTGTCACTGTCAATCAAAATGCTGGAGCGCATTTGGCGACCAGACACGTACTTCTACAACGGCAAGCAGTCTTACGTGCACACCATCACCGTCCCAAACAAACTGCTGCGACTTAAGCCCGACGGCAACATATTGTACTCCATGAGGTAACTTGTTTTTGCATCCATTTGTGTCCCGACTCCGAATACACTTTACTTTTGGAAGGTGGAATAATTTGTCACCTGTTGTATTGTACACCTTTCGTCGCCTAGGTGAGTGGAGTGTTAGCGGAGCGGGGCAAAAGACGCATAAGCTAATTTTGTTCAAGTTGCCAAGCCAGATGCCGCTTACTTCTCGGCGGCTGTACTGTCGAGAAGTAAGCGGCATAGCGTGTGGTACGTGACCAAACCTCCTAGGTTAAGTTAATTTACGGGATTATTCGTATTATCATCATAATGAAAGATATTGATGCTTGCTTTTGATGTTCATAGAACATTCACGAAAAAAAAATGCAATTGTATTTTTTACGTTAACTCTCACAACGCATTCTTTCGAGATAGACTGCATGAATAGCCCTACCAAACGAAAAGGCTCAGCGAAAGCTTTCCGTCGATAGGCTTTTCCTGTATGAGGTTAATCGCGAAAACAAACAAAAACACGATATCCTTTAAAAATTAATTTAATTACAACCCAAAAAGATGTATTTTTTTATTTTATTCTAAGACCTTACGGTTTACATTACAAGGTTTACCAAGACTAGCTCGTCATTTCGAACGGATCGGTCACGTGGTTGGATAATTTGTAGAATGAATTGATATCCAAATGCAAAGCTGATATGTACCGACTGATCAGCTAGGAAGATATCTTTGTCAATTGCAGCGCGAACTCCCTTTACCCGCCCCAACATAATACACTGGTATAAACATGCCTGTTTTAGATGATCCTCAGAACGTATTTTGGCTGTCACAGCCTGTCAGAAACTACACCGGTATGTAACCTCAGATGAAAGTAACCCGAGATGAAAGTATAACCCGAAATGAAAATAACCGGAAATGAAAGTACCCTTGACGATTATTGTAGGTTGTGTAAATCAGGTTAAGATAGGTTAAATCACGCGCTTTGAGCCTCTTTCCGCAGCTTGGCAGCAAATTCCAAGAAGCGGAGAATCCAATTCACCGTGTATTTTTTGGATACAGTTCTATACCTTAACGGGAAACATATCAGAAAAGTGTTTGCTTACTTGTGAGCAGAATTAATAAACGCATTCCCTTCTCTGTGTTTGATATGTGATCCCCGTTTCTGTCAGCCTGGCTGAGGAATCAGATTGCAGCGCCGAAACGAACTTTTGAGAGATCTTGTCAGATTTAAGCGATATCGCCTACAAAGGGGGGCCGACCGAAGAAACCGCACTTGTGTGCGAGAATCCCGTGGGCGCGAGAGAGTTGGGCTGCTTTTGTCGGGAGTTGGAGGAAGAGCGAGGGAGAGAGACTACCTCTTGCTGATGACGAGTGTCTCTTAAAGATGCGCCGAGCAGTCTCTCGACACGCCTCTCCAATACACAAGACAAAAATGAGCGGCAGCCACACTAAAGAGCCAGTTACCGCGTGCGGGACACCACCAAAGTCTCTGAATCTAGGCCAAACCAGGCGAAAGGGGTCATCATTCTAATTGATGGAGTTAGTTACATTTGTCGAGTGTGTTTGGTTGAAATTAATTGTCAGCTGAGAATGAACAAAGACGAACGGTATAGGTAGGCCTACCCTTAATATTTTTAGTTCCAAAAGCCCATTTCGTTAAGTTTCTTGTTCATAGGATTGAAATGAATAATTATAACGGAATGAAAAATCTTCCTTAAATATGTTAATGCTGAATTCATTACAATGATTTTTAAATTTGCATGATTTCTCAGACCGCATTCTTCTTTTATGATTTTGAGATTTCATGACTTAAAAAGTGAGTCTGGCGTGGAACATTATGCTTCCATATTGGATAGAGACCAGGTCCATCGGAGGCCATGATTGTTTAGGTTCATAAATTTTTAATATTGATATTTTTACACCCATAACATAAAAAAATAAAAATAAATACAAAAAAAAACTTGACTAATAACCTGAAAAAATGGTGTTTTGCGATGCGATAACCTCAAGAATTATTACAGATATCAAAAAAAAATTAAGCAGCATTTATAAGCGGTTCAAATAGGGCGGTAAGCTTTTATAAAACTAGTTTTCTTTATTTTTATATCTGGGGAAAAATTATGGTTATTGTGTAGAGATCGTGTTTGATATAACAATACCTGGAACCTGTCCCTGATATCCACTTTGGTTGTCATATCACGTCATAGGCTGTATTTCATAAGGCCGAAATGTCAGGGTATCATTGACAGAGTGTCGGTGTCACTTTAAATTCTGTTCGATATGCAGACCACTAGAATCGAATGACCCAATTATAAGAGCGCCAAGCTTTCCCTCTCTTTCTCGCTACCCGATCGCCTAATTGTCTCTTTTTCCACTTTTCTCCCTTTTGGAATTCGAGACGATGTCAGCAAAAAACAGATCCCTTTGTGCGAGGCCCACGAGGGCAACCCATGAGCCAACCATGGGGACTCCATAAGATATTCATAGATAATTAATGGGCCAAACATGGGAAGCTCATGGACTAAATTTAAGCTATCTGGGGGACTTGTGGGCCCACTCATGGGCTAACTCTATTATTCATGAGCTGCCTATATGGGCCACCAATGTGGGACTCATCCAGGCCACTCTTGTAGGTATATTGCTGGAACATACGAGGCAGTAACGGAACAACCTAAAACGATGATTTAAATTAAATGAAATTGACAGCTTGAGGACTCTGTTTATTTACTGTTTTTGAGTTCAAGAAGAAAATTATTGCGAATAAAATAACCCTAAGAGAAGGGCGCCCTCCTCTCAAGAAATAATTACTTTCCGTCCAGCTAGAAGTTTGCTTATAATTGCCAGCTCTCCCGACTCCGTCCGATTTATAAGGGAGGGAACTTTGTAACCGGTAAAAATAACCTAATAAAAATTATCACCTTTAAATTGCTCAGTTCTGGAGATATCCCGAACATGTGGTATATGGTGTGTTGCATTTAATAGCCCTTGAGCTAATCGCTAAATTATAACGATTCGCGAAGTCTGACACAAATAGCGTGCCAATCCAAATGAGTGTTTTGGAAGAATTATCGGATACGATACTTTCGTGAGTACCTACCCTCTAGAAAATTAGTGGTAAATATTGTTGAATAGAAGGTTGGCTACCTTGCAGAATTTATGCACAAAATCACACGAAAACTTAAGAGCGCTAAAATCGCAAAATAGAAGCTCAGAAAACCGGACAAATAGAAATGTGAGAAGATTAAAAGATAACGAACTACGAAATCAGCACAGCAAGTTAAGTAGTTAATTAATTCTAATTTCAAAGCGGAATCGAGGATTTAATTGTTTCAAAAGCGTCCATACTTCGCAAGATTTAGAAAAGGAGACTGACGCCGGTGTATCGGACGAAAGCATTGTTGGCGTATACTTCATACGGTACAATCAATTCAGTAACCATTTTCATAGTTTTCAATAGATCATAAAATCATTCATAATAAAAGAAAGTCTGTTTCGACACATTTACATAAGATATGAATCGAACCATAATTTAACGTCTTTACTTATAAGTTTCGAGTATAAATGAAAATTTTGGAACCTTTCAATAAAACTATCCCTCCAGTGTTTTACCTCCCATTCTCCTTGACGCCAGCAATGTAAACGTATAACTTTCGCCTCTAACGTTTAGGATAGTGATGTCCCGTTATAATCGTGTGTGCAAAAGTCTGCGATCTATGGAATGGCCAGGCCAAGGCAACGCTTTAACTTCGCTGTACCGAGCGATGCTGTACCGAGCGCGTTGTAAGCTGAGGATTTTTCTGAAGTGACGATGCAATCCGCTCGACACAAGTGTCATGCGTGTTGCCTACTACTGACTGAAACGACTAGAATTCAGCCTGTATCCGGTGTAAGCGGCACCTCTTACCCCCCGGCACCTTGTACCCCGGGGTAAACCATGCCTCGGCACAGAATACCCCCCGGTACACGATGCCTAGGCATGGAGTACCCCCCCGAGGGGGGTACACAGTGCCTAGACACCGTGTACCGCCCGGTACACGGTGCCTAGGCATTGAGTACCCCCC
>Ga0058701_10005500_pt1 | contig 10531 bp, 6 predicted proteins | sample AgamicOrMae_FD_97039 | JGI IMG/M metagenome (GOLD analysis project Ga0058701, IMG submission 97039) | Agave microbial communities from Guanajuato, Mexico - Or.Ma.e | ecosystem: Host-associated > Plants > Phyllosphere > Phylloplane/Leaf | place: Guanajuato, Mexico | collected 2012-06-04 | reverse complement strand
TGATTTGATTTCTTGTTTGTCGTACTTAGATCGTTTATTTTTGAATAAATAATATTAAAGTAAAAGGGGGGCCTATTATTCATGTGTTAGACTACTCTCCGACCAAAACACAGAAACTACTCGGTAATCCGGACAAATCCGCTCTTCTCCCGCTTGTGCCGGATTAGCGGGCGAGCACTGTATTTATTCGATTTCATACAATTTTACGAGTAGCATCTTTTCTCATTAAGCCAAATATCTTGGAAACCGACGAGGGAAGTTACGATCTGACGACGAGGATCAAAAGTGTCGTCACTCACCGTCCAGTTTTGGTAATGATCATCTCGGTTCCCAGGGCGTCAAACTCCTTCCAGATGGAGTCGTTCACCAGGGTGGCGTTGACGCCGTAGAGCTGCGGGGGAGGTGGCGGCGAGGACGAGGGCGCCGGCGCCGCGGCGAGCAGCATCATCGGGTGCATCCGGGGGGCGGGGGCGGCCACCATCGCCACCGAGGGCGTCGCCGCCGGCCCCGGAGACCACGTCCGCTCCAAAGGCCCCTGATGAGGCTCATGGCTCCCGCAGGACTGGCCCCCGCACGACTGGCCGCAGCCTTGGCCCGGGTATGACCGGGGGATCATCATTTTCAGGTCTGGACACACTGACCAACAAACGAACCATTACAATTCTGCAGAGATAAATCCCTCACGGTATAAAAGGTTTTGTTATACCAACAAAACCATTTGTTAAAATAGGGATAAAAACATTTTGTTACAACAACAAAATGTTTAGTTCTATCAACAAAACGCTTGGTTGCTGCAGCAAAATTTTTGGTTGCAGCTAAAAATTTTATTTGTTGTCCCTAATTTTGTTGCCGTAACAAAATCATTTTTTTTCCGTGCTTACTCTAAGGACGCGTTTTCCACCGATTTCACCCAGGTTTGATCTTCCATTATGAAGTACCCTGTAGGTTAGGTTAAACAGGTAAGACCTGGTTGCGTACAGTCACATGCTCTGTTCCTCGCTTATTTACTTAGCCATATTTTCCGATCTATGGGAAAACGTTCAACACGCAAAAAAACAACAAAAAAACGACTTTGTCAAAATTAATTCAGACAACAATTTTCATTTGGTTACATAGTTACTATTAAAATTGTAATGGTGACAAGAAAATAGTAAATATGATTGTTATTTTGGGGGGCATTCGATAGCGCCAAAAACCACAAGCGCCAACGCCGCAAGCGATTTTGTCGCAAACGCCAAAGTCCGTATAGGTTAGGTTCGGTCAAGTTAGGTTAGGCTAAGTTAGGCTAGGTTAGGTTAAGTTAAGTTAGGTAAGGTTAGTATTGCGGTTAAGACCTTTGGCGTTTGCAACTTTTCTCGTTTGGCGGTTACGGACTGGCGCTTGCGGCGTTGGCGCTTGTGTGTTTTTGGCGTTTATGACAGCTACCCGTTTTTTCAACAGATACGGTTGCAGTCTGTACAGGAACAAAGCGCGATTGTCAGTGTCAGTATATTTGTTAATGGGACAAAGTCATTTTTTTACGTGAATGGTAGCGAAATGGCCGTAAGGATAAGGGCTACAACATGACACCACATGATAATTCTTTCAACACCTTCGAAAATTAAAAGAGCTAAGAGTTCCATAATAAGGTTATTGGTAAAATGTATGCGCGGAAGGGGTGTTAAGAGAAGTAGCCATTAGCCGTTTATTCGGATTCAATCGATTCAGCTGCAGGCGGCTTGGCTGCATCGGTGTTTGGTTTACTTTATTTCTTACATAAGCTTTGCTACTGTTGCCGATGTTGGCAATGAGTTTGCGTCGAATTGGATAAGACATTAATCAGAAGACAGACATTGGAAGCAAGCGCAAGTCCATGCAGGGCATCGAATGTACTACGATCATATTTTAGCAGCTTACGTAAAAACATTTTTAATTTAAAATAAATCCTAAAGTACGGACCTATATCTTCGGGGTCAGCAGAATTTTGGACCTTTCCGATCCGAAAAGCTTATCTAAAATTTCACTTAAGGAAATTTTGGGACAATTTTTCTCTTTGCATTTTAAAAATTTTCATCATATTAAAATACTTAACGAGGATGTTTATTTAGGAAATCCAGAGGGATTCTCAATTTTATTTGGTCATTTCTCAATTTTATGACATTTTCAATTAATCAATTTATACATTTTTCAATTTTATTTGGAAAAGTGAAATTCTTAATTCAAAAAACTGATTTTGCATCGATTTTGGTGAAATGGGTTTGGTTCCGATACTTCTTTTATACACTACAGAACATCCTCATACAAATAAATGGATATCCATACATGAATTTCATTTTTAAAAAAATGTGTGTTGTGTGACACGAGAAAGCCTATTTGATGGTCGAAAGGGCTGTCTTGACATCCGGTCAAGCAAAGCTACATATGAATACACTTATGTTTTATCAAGTGTAAAAGTCCGCCTTTTTATTGGATGATTAATCGATTGATTATGCGAACCAGTTTTAAGGGTTCGTATCAACAAGTCCACTACCATGACATCACTTATCACTTGCCCTGCAGAGCCTGCATTCCACATCATAGTCTTAACGGACAAAAATCAATATCTACGAAGTGACTATTCTCACACAGCCCCTATTAAACTGTATTACGTTGGTTTCCGTGCGTTCAAGTCACCTCCCATTGAATATGCAATACGTTGGTTTCCGTGCTATCAAGTATCCCTTGTTTTAACATAGGCGTGCGAATAGAACTCACCTAAAATCTAAGGAAGATTTTAGGGATGGAATTCCAACGGTATACAGAAATAACAATATTTTTACACGTCATCATCAGCGATAAAAATTCGCTATACAGTCGCACCACAGAGCAATTCGATTACGATGTAGTATTATTATATAATTCGCGAATGCAAGCAGCTGCTCCAAACTTCGGCAATCCAATAAAACACGGTATTTACTGTAGAGGACAATGTATGAGAAAATCACGAAAATCAGTTGAAAACAGACTCAATTTTGTTCACTGTCATATTAAAACACTACAACCCGGGTTGAAGTGTCCATGCAAAATACATGGTAATATCAATGCCGAAAAATCCATTCACCTAAAAACACGCGGAGGGATACATCGATGGCGCATGGACATGGCATAGAAACACGGATATCCATTCGTGTTTTCATGAATGGATAACTCGGCATGGATATTGCATGGACAATACGTTCCGGGCGGGATAAATTCACGAGCGATACAGATTTGCACTGCGACCCCGAACCAAACACAAAACCATATTATTACAACTATGAAAAATAACTGAACAAAATCAGTGAAGATAACACTGAAGGATTTATCTCGAAGTCGAAACATCATGGAGTGTTTCAGAAGAACAAAGTCCTGGTGACAACAAGTAAATACCAGAGCGCTGAATCTTACCTCTGGGTTGTATGGGTAAATGAATATCCTCAGATGCGTTCATAAGCATTTTGCGGAAAACACAACTCACTGCATGCCACGAAAACGCGCGGAATACTGAACCACGAGGGAAGAGATCGGGTGAAACGACACAGTTAACACACTCGTCCGAGCTCTAGCTGAGACTGACTCGTCCACCGAGAAGACACTTGTGGGAGTGTTTGGACTTTTGGGGGATGGTGCGCAGCCCTCTGATTGGCCTAAAGTGGTTGCCGCCCCTTCCCCCCCTTCCCCCTCCCTCCCTCTGGGCCGCTCCGCTCCGCGCCCATCCTAGACCAGGCCCGGGTGGTCGCACCTCCGCTGCTTCTTTAAGGTTAGGTGTTTCCCTATTTCTCCCAGGCAAACCTGTCCGGCCCATTATCAATGTAGGTTTCTTTGCTCATAATGAGATCAATCAATTCGTCTTTTCGACAAGGCGGAGAAAAGCTAAATGACAGGATCCATTCGAACGATGAAAATATTATGGGGGTTGTTTTCAACTGTTTACTCAATGTTTCCGGTAACTTCCTTGCTCTGCTTTTGCCCATTAGAGCTTTTGGTTATATCCTTGGCATCAAGAACGTATTAAGGCCTCTATGGCAGACTAACGAGAGGCAAATTCGCCGCCTGATACGTTAAAATTTACGGAGTGTGTATTCTCATGGCGAACCCCGTCTAAAAGACAGCGTGCGTTTAAGTCTCTGCATATGAATGCGAACGGGTAGCTGTCATAAGCGCCAAAAACCACAAGCGCTAACGCCGCAAGCGCCAATCCGCAACCGCCAAACGAGAAAAGTCGCAAACGCCAAAGGTCTTAACCGCAATACTAACCTTACCTAACCTAACCTAACCTATCTTAACCTAACCTAACCTAGCTTGACCTAACCTATACGAACTTTGGCGTTTGCGACTTTTCTCGTTTGGCGGTTACGGACTGGCGCTTGCGGCGTTGGCGCTTATGGTTTTTGGCGCTATCGAATGTCCCCCAATGCGAACTCGTTAACGGAGCGCGACATGAAATTTAAGGATATTGAAGAGAAAAATAACGGATTTTAAACTACAGATCAGATGACAAATATTACGACTAGAATATTTAAAAAAAGAAAAAAATGCAAGAATTGAAACTGAACCAGAGGAGTTTGTTCGATGGTTGAAAGCCAAAATATCTCACAATCAGAATAAGTGTATTGGCCAATTTTCCTTACAGTATTTCCGTTCTCGTTTGATGCTTGGTGACTGTAACGTCCACATGCGTAGAAGTTACGATACGATTATTTGATTTAGCGTAACCTGACTTAACCTAGAATAAATTTTACTAACAAGTAGGTATGCGGCGAATGGTGGATTTGGAGAGATCGCCTGTATTGCTCTGAACCCATAACAGCCCGAAGTATTTCGAGTGAAATTTAGCTCGAGACAAATTTGCAGGTTTTTTCCCCATAAAGTACACAATTTTAAGCTTTGAAAAATGCCTAAATTATTTAATTTCAGGTTTCCCGAGGGGTGATATTTGTTAAATTGTGACAATACTGAACTGAAAAGATCCTCTAAAATAAATTTTTCTGTTTCCGAACGGCATCGCTGGGCGGGAGTGGGTTAAGGTACAGACATTGCATCGAACAGTAAACAAGCAGATGGGGAAAGCTTAACTATGAATGTCAAAATAAATCATAATGGGTGTTGCTATTGGTCCGACATGCACTTATATACAGAGACTTTAGCGCACGTAACCGACCTAATGCATTTTAAATTGGAGGTGACTTGAACGCACGGAACCCAACATATTTTAAGTGGGGCAGTCAGGTCAATAGACTCTACCAACAATATATTGTTGGGAATGTATTGTTGGTAGAAATTATTATGATAATTTCTTGCAATTTAAAAAAAAATGGTGCAGATTTTGACCCGATAAAAATTCATACCAATGAAGATCTTCACCGCATTGGTGTTGAACCTTAACCGCCCAAAGTGTTTGGAGTGAAATTTCGCTTAAAAGAAATAAGGATTTTTTTCTGTGAAAATTTGCAATTGTAAACTTTGGAAAATGCCTTAATCACCTCAATGATTAAATTTCAGGTTTTCATAGGGATGACATTTTTTTAAATTGCGACAATACCGGTACTAAGCCGAAAAGTTTCACTAAAATATTTCTTTTCTGTTTGCGAACGGCATCGCTGGGCGGTTGGAGGTTAAGCTTCGAAAATGAATGTATGGGCCAAAAGGGTAGCTGTCATAAGCGCCAAAAAGCACAAGCGCCAACGCCGCAAGCGCCAATCCGTAACCGCCAAACGAGGAAAGTCGCAAACGCCAAAGGTCTTAACCGCAATACTAACCTTACCTAACCTAACTTAACCTAACCTAACTTGACCCAACCTATACGAACTTTGGCGTTTGCGACTTTTCTCGTTTGGCGGTTACGGACTGGCGCTTGCAGCGTTGGCGCTTGTGGTTTTTGGCGCTATCGAACGCCCCCCGACCAAAAGGGTGAATTAAAAAATAGTTCGCTACTCCTTTTTAACCGTGTCTTTCCTAATACGATCTTACAAGTGTTCCGCGAGTCTTCAAAACGTGCCTTTTTTTAAGGTAGCAGTTTTCCGCCATTTACGAGTATTAGACACACTTGATTTGCCAGAACATCCCTTTGCCAAGACAGGAAGCTCTGCTTTGTCTCTCCACCCCCCCACCAACCCCCCCATTCGGGGCGCACCCACGGCGCCAACACTGAGGGGCAGTCGCTGTGTTTCAAGTGTTAAGTTTTCATCTCATCAAGGTCGATAGTATACAAGGTCTGGGACTGTTGCCCTTTTGTTGTCAGAGATGGCTTCGCAGGCGGCGGGGTCTGCAGGGCGGTCTGCGACAGAGAGAGGTCTGCGACGAGCGGGGCTGCTGGTGGGGCCGCGCTGGCGCCGGGCCGGGGCCGCGCTGGGCCGCCGCCTAAGGTGTGACCAGCGCTGGCGCCGGCCAAATCGGGTGGCGCCACTGCCAGCGCCTGGCGCCACAGCTTTTCAGATGACGACCGAAAGTGCGACTTGTCTCACAATCAGCGACAATGGCTGAGCACGGCGTGCTTTTTACGACTAGCTGTGGTTTGCACGCCGATCCCTCGGCATCAATAGGCCACCCTCTCAAGTGCTGGACCACAGAAGAAAAGGGTTAAGAGAAAGCTTTCCCTAAACCCTTACCCTTACGCTAACCCTTTCATTGCTTCTTCAAACAAGGCAAATTAGACAGAGTTTTTAAACGAGTAATTTTGAAAAGAGGCTGATTTTTTAAAAGGGTGTTGCTATTGCCCCGACATGCGTTAACCTATAACAGCCCAAGGTATTTGGAGTGAAATTTAGCTTAAGAGAAATGGGAAGGATTTTTTCCATTAAAATACGACATTTTAAGCTTTGAAAAATGCCTGAATTATTAAATTTCAGGTTCCAGAGGGATGATATTTTACAAATTTTACTTCCATGTCAATGGAAGTATTGGCATCGTGTTTTAAACTGTAAAAATACTGAACTCAAAAGATCCTCTAAAATATTTTTTTCTGTTTCCGAACGGCATCGCTGGGCGGTAGTGGGTTAAGGCAAAGTGAGCAGAGTTTTTAAACACGTAATTCTGAAAAAAGACTGATTTTTTAAAAGGGTGTTTCTATTGACCCGACCTGCGTTAACATAGGGAGACCTGAACGAACATGACCAACCAGAGTGTCGCTATTGACCGGACATGCGTTCACTTAGGGAGACTTGAACGCACTTACCAACCTAATGCATTTGAAATGGGAGGTGACTTGAACGCACGGAACCCAGCCTAAATAGATTAAATGGGTCAGTCGGGTCAATAGACACTCCCTTTATGGACACTCCTTCTTTGAAAGAGGAACTTTAAATAGTTTAAACAGACGATTTGGAGAAAATGGCTGGTTTTTCTTGCTATCTTTTAACTCAACTACTTAAAATGGCTGGATAGAAAATACGATTTTGACAAACTCAACGCTTTACTTGTTTCATTGTTTGTTTTTCCTAAAGGATCACATTGACCCTTTCATGATGGAGAACCGGAAGTGCATACAAGGAAAAAATCTCTAAAATCATCACCTTGGCTGGTCGCATTACGTCACATTACGGATGTTTACCGGATGTTTATTTAGATATAAATTCTCTAGATGTAAAGGTGGGTCCCTCACTACTGAAACAAAATGTAATCAAAAAATTCTCAGCGACTTATTTTTAGTAACTTGATAATCTCACCCTCAAAACGACTCGAATTCAACAAGTAAGATTTATACTTAGAGTGACCGCCTGTTCATTAAACCTACCTGTTTTGGGTATGATCCGTTCAAAACAAGCGGTTTCCGAGATATTTACAACAATGGAACACCCGTCGTTAAGCCCTTCCGTTGGATATGGCCGTTTATAGGTCATGTGGAAACTGACCCACATACGCAATTCCCATTGTACTCAAAACGAATTTCCTATCAGTGTTGCCACTTCCAAGTATCATTTCAGAGAGATACGGGTTGATACAGGGAGGCCGAGAAATCGCCTTAGACGTCTAAGAGGCGAAGCGAATTTGCGATTGGAATTTAGTATGGTAGATAAAGTATTTACGATTGAAATATTTCGATTAAAAATTAGCTTGGTACTGTAAGCCTATTTGGTAGCGGCGGTTTCGAAACGCGTTCTTCTCTGAAAACCTCAGAGCAGTTGGCTTGTTTCGAGAATTTTTATGCGAACTACAGACAGCCGTTGGGAAAGCACAGCAGTATGGATTTGGTTAATTCTTGCTCATAGGCTACGTTAAAAGCAGCGTAATTACCAGCAAATCCCACAAAAACCACAAAAAAGAAGGACATTTTTGTTGTTGAGTGAATATTTGATGAGCACCAAAACCAAAGCTTTTTGAGATAAAGCAAGTTACATGATACGTTATATCTGTTCAGAAAAGTGGAATGCAATATTAAAATCATTTCGATTTCTTCAGGAGTGTGTTTGTAAGCGCTTTTCTCTGTGTGAAATTTGAATATTAAAAAATGTGAACATTAAAAAATTGAAGTGTTTATGAGGTTGGAAAATGACTTTTGAATAGATTCCTGTTCGTTCCTCAGTATGGCATACGGTTTCGGGGAGAACTGGCATAAAAAATATTTTAAAAAAATATATAAAAACCATGGCAACAAAAGGCATTTTTTTAAAATCTTACATTTGATATCAAACTAGAAAATGTCTAAAACTGCGGACAGATGGCTCGAGCTCGATAAAAACCTACCCTCACTAATCAAGGTGTCGTTTTTCAGTTCCACCGTGATTCAACCTTTCTTTGAATTACAAGGATTGAAGACATAAGCAGAAAATACAAAACACCTGGTTTATGGAGTTCTTACCTGTTTTGTGTATGTTAAAAACAAAACGGAGGTAGTACGAATTTTGATATTTTTTCAAGACAGACCAATTTTAAGAAGCCATACACAGTTTTTTGAAAAGTCTCCCGAGAGCTTCCCATTCTATATGGGTGAACATTGGTCTACCTTTTGAAAAAAATTACCAAAATACGCACTAACCCAGTTTTATTTTCACACCCAAAACAGGTGTGTAATCCCTAAAACAGGTGTTTCATTTTTTTTAATGTACAACCGCGTAGGGTAGGTTTCTTAAGCTTCGCTTGGACGCGTTCGAAAACAGCACCCGAGGATGTTCTGTCACTGTCTTACACATGGAGCTCTCATAAGAGAGAAGGACAGAATACCCTTCGGGTGGTGTTTTCGAACACACCCCTAACAATACACGTGGTGGATGCGGTCTTTCATATTTGCAGTGATGACACTGAAGAAATGTCAGGAACGTATAAGAGCAGCAAAATCGGAATGTTTGCCAAAAATCCGTCGCCCGGAGTGCAAAAAAAAAGGGCTCGAACGGAATGACGCAATTTTCGGCTCTTCATGAACAACGCGCCAAAGCGGATTATGCACCTAAGTTGAGTATTGTGTAATCGCCGTGGTTTGGCTAAACAAGCTCGTTCGCTAACCCTTTCACAAGATAAAGTGAGGATATTTAAAAAGGTGAAAACGAAGAGGACGGTAAGATTGGCTGACGTTGCAGAAAATAAGTTGCCGTGATTTTGTGCCCCGAGCGGGGATTACAAACGTGCCCACTATAGTGTCAACTCAAAGCTGCTCATACTTAGCACAGTATTTCTTAGAGGTGACATTTCCTACTGTCGCCAAGCCGGCTCAAGGCACTCAACCAACCTAATTCAACATAACTTAAGGTCACCAAACCTAATTTCATTTAGCCTAAGCTAACTTAACCTAACCTATTTTAACCTAACTTAAGTTAACCTAACCTAATTTAACCTAACCAAAGTCAACCTAACATAAGTTACCTAACCATAGTTAAACTAACATAATCTAACCTAAGCTAACCTAAGTCAACTTTACTTAAGTTAACCTAAGATTAACCCGCACCTTCTCTCTAAAACCGATTTGCGTTTTTGGAGGGCGAGAACATTTGTTAAGGTTTAGCCCGTACTTTTCACCTAAAAATCGCACATCGGTCACAAACGAGACCAATCTCAAGAGCCTACACAAGTTTACCCTCCTAAAATAAAAATACATAAGATACTTGCGATAATCGAATCATAAAATTCCAAAGCTACAATTGTAAAATCTGCTCTCTTTTTTTTTCTTTTCTTTTTAGATTTTACCGTTTGAGACGTTTTGGGAGAGAGGGGCAGAAATATCAAATTTTAAATCGAAGTCGAAAGTCCCGGGGTAACTTCTCTAACTTGTACACGAACAATGAGTCATACAGAAAACATTGTGGAGCATGTCCGTGTGAATATGGGTTGAAAAGAGACATCAAGTTAGTCAGGTGCCAAGTTTGACAGATATGATGGGCCTAATTCACAACACGCTTGATTCTTTTACATTGATACTTTTAACTGCACACAAGTTAGGCTACACTAGGAGTTAAGCTCTGCTGTCGCCTAGCGGCAGTAACGGGGAGCATTCGATAGCGCCAAAAACCACAAGCGCCAACGCCGCAAGCGCCAGTCCGTAACCGCCAAACGAGAAAAGTCGCAAACGCCAAAGTTCGTATAGGTTAGGTTAGGTCAAGTTAGG
>Ga0058701_10005499_pt1 | contig 10531 bp, 8 predicted proteins | sample AgamicOrMae_FD_97039 | JGI IMG/M metagenome (GOLD analysis project Ga0058701, IMG submission 97039) | Agave microbial communities from Guanajuato, Mexico - Or.Ma.e | ecosystem: Host-associated > Plants > Phyllosphere > Phylloplane/Leaf | place: Guanajuato, Mexico | collected 2012-06-04 | reverse complement strand
CCCTCTGGAAACCTGAAATTTAATTATTTAGGCATTTTCAAAACCTTAAAATTTCGTATTTTAATTGAAAAAATCCTTTCAATTTCTCTTAAGCTAAATTTAACTCCACATACTATGGGCTTATGGGTTAATGTAACATCGCTTATGTCACTTGTAACTTGTATGTAATGTTTAACGAAAGAGTGTCTCCGCGCGATTTAAGGTCCGTTTTCAGCCTGATGGGCATAGTTAAGCGACCAGACTACTAGGGCGTCGTCACGCTAAAATCACTTAAAGCGAACTTATTAGGAAAGGCGTGGCTCTGGAACCGCTTCCCTTTGACTCCCTTCGAAGGATTCTCCACCCCAAGCAAAAAGTTGATGCGTCAGTATTCAGCCTATCATTCAAAATATCGCGCTCGTTGAGCCTATCGTTTTTAGCAGGTTATGGGCCTATATTTGGGGCAAATGTGGGCGTTAGCGGCTAAGATTTTCACCCAAATAGTCCAAAGCGACAGATTCACGTGTCACTTAGGATTGTCTTTATTACACTCTTAAATTGGAATCAGTGAGAGTTTCTGAAATTCAGTGAAAAATCACTAAATTTCAGTTAACCTAGTATCGCACCACTTTTTCAGTGGTGCTGCATTGGCTGAAATTCAGTGAATTTTCACTGGATCTCGGAGACTCTCACTGATTCAAATTTAGAGTGAATGCCTTTTCTCGGCAGTCAGTGCCAAAGTACAGCGATAAGGGCGAGCGGAACGAAAACGAAAAGATGCAAAGGGCAACCAAACAAATTTAAAAATGATACAGGTTTTCTTTAACTTCGGTCACGCGGGAATCTGGAAAGAAATTCAACATTTCATATCGTTAACCCATAACAGCCCAAAATTTTTTCGAGTGAAATTTAGCTTACGATGAGAAATTCGAAGAATTTTTCTTATTCAATTCCGCCATTTTAAGCTTATTATTAATCCCATTATCGCCATTTTAACCTAAATTATTAAATTTCCGGTTTCCAGAGGGGTAATATTTTTTAAAGTCTGACAATACTGAAGCTAAAAAGATCCTCTAAAAGAAATTTTTCTGTTTCCGAACGGCATCGCTGGGCGGTAGTGAGTAACCTGTTTTGAACCAATCAACAGTAAATTCACACCGACGAGGAATAAGACAGTCTTCCGAGAGGATCAGAAAAATTTAATTTAAACTTTGAAAAGAGTTCGTGTCTGCAGGACTGGTTCGTGTCTATGGGGACATGCAATACGTTCCATTGACCCGAAGTGTAGGCACTGTACTGCAGTAATTTGTTTCAAGACACCGCTTTAACTAATTCTTTTTTTTTTCGTGAGCGGCACGACGTAAGTGAAGGGATCAGCTTGGGCGGCGTATTGCTGAAGTTTCGCTACTTGAAAAGACTTGTCAGCTTGTCACAGCGAAAAAAGTCATCCAGCTGACTGAGAGCCCAAAGCTATTCAAAACAATAAAGACGCACCAGCCCACGCAGCATGACCTACAAATTTTTAACTATTTGTGCCCACGTCCTTCAATATTTAAATTTTAGAGAAACTGACTTTCACAACTTTTGAAAAATATAATTTAACCCACTACCGCCCAGCGATGCCGTCCGGAAACAGAAAAAAAATATTTTAGAGGATCTTTTTAGTTCAGTGTTGTCACAATTTAAAAAATATCACCCCTCTGGAAAGGTGAAAATTAATAATTTAGGCATTTTTCAAAGCTTAAAATTTCGTAATTTAATGGGAAAAAATCCTTCCGATTTCTCTTAAGCCAAATATTTCACTCCAAATACTTTGGGCTTTTATGGGTTAACCCATAACTGCCCAATGTATCTGGAGTGAAATTTAGCTCAGGAGAAATGGGAAGGATTTTTCCCATTAGATTACGAAATTTTAAGCTATGGAAATGCCTAAATTATTAAGTTTCAGATTTCTAAAGGGGTAATATTTATTATATTTTGAAAATGCTGAACTGAAAACATCCCCAAAAAAATAAAAAAGAAAAAAAAACCTGTTTCCGAACGGCATCGCTGGGCGGTAGAAATTATTGACTAAGACTTTTTATATTTAGATACAGCAAGACTTGTCAAAACGATGTCTTAAGGTAAAGAATATCTTTAGTTTCATAAATACGGACGCCGCGTCAGCGATTCATTGAGGGAAACATGACAAGTGTATCGTTCTGTTCTGGTGGTGAGTGACGTGATGTGAGTTGGCTTCGTGACCGGAAGTGCGCGACGGAGAACCGCCGCAGAGCGCCGCCGCAGAGCGCCGCCGCAGACCGGAAAAGTCCGGTAAGGCGCCGCAGCGAGGCGCCGCAGCGAGGCGCTGCGGCAAGAGCGCCTAATATGGAACGTGGCTCCTAATTTGGGACGGGACAAAACCGACCAGACCAATCATTTTCCGCAATGTCGTTCGCTGTTCGATTTTAGTCTTCTATTTATCTTTTTTCTTTTATTTAGTATTCATCACAATTATTGCTATTAATAAATTACATAAATATAGAAATTAACCCATAACAGCCCAAAGTATTTGGAGTGAAATTCAGCGTAAGAGAAATTGAAAGGATTTTTTTCCATTGAAATACGACATTTTAAGCTTTGAAAAATGCCTGAATTTTTAAATTTCAAGTTTCCATTGGGGTGATATTTTTTGAATTGTGACAATACTGAACTGAAAAGATCCTCTAAAATATTTTTTTCTGATTCCGAACGGCATCGCTGGGAGGTAGTTGGTTAACCTAACCTAAGTAAACCTAAGTCTTGTTAACCTAACTTAAGCTAACCGAAATCAACCTAACCTAAGTTAAGCTAGGTGAACCGTGGCGAAACTTAAACCTCGACGGCTGCATGTCGATCCTTATGTGATCGATGAATGAAGTAGGATAAATTACAAGCGCAAAATGCAACCTCCGAAATCGTTAGTAGAGTATCCAAGGATCCTATCCATCCGTTACCAACGACGCCACGCCACGCACCGTCCGTGTCGCGTGCGCCGGCCCGCGCGCCGGCCGCCCGGCCCGCCCGCCCGGGTGGGTGGGAGAGGCTACTGGACCAGGCAGGCCAGGCACCCGCTCGCTTCAAAGCCATGCGACAATTATTCGCGATCAGAGAGCCTTATGGCTTGGCGCCGGAAACACAATGGCGCGCGTAGCGGGAAAACCGGGGGAAGGGGGGGGGCGGATGCGAACGTTGAACCACAAAGGCCCACGCTGCGCCGCGCCGTTCAGCCCGACTCATGGTGTTCCACTGACGATCGCTGCTCTTGATCATGAATCCCGACATGGGCTCCCAAAGTTTTGATCAACGCAGTATTTTCAGCGAAATTGCGTTTTGTGCAGTCTTCTTCTATTTACAAGTGCGAGTGAGCTTTGTGCACGGCGAGAATCTTATTCAGGATCAGGGTTGTTAAAAACGAAGCACCCGTTTTAGGGAGGTCTTACCTGTTTGGGCTTAAAACGAGGCTGATAAGTGACTTGATTTTTTTTAAATATAGCCTATGTTTTGCCATACAATATATAAGGTCTCGACGAGAACTTTCCATTGATTTGGCTGGACGTAAGCTTTCTTGAAAAATAATCAAAATACGAACTTCCTTTTTTAAAAAAAATACAACCAGGGTGTCCAGCGATCAGGAAAAGTCAGGAAATCGGGGGAAAGTCAGGGAATTTTGCTTTCTTGAGAATATCGAGGAAAAATTTAAAAAATCGCCTAGAAATACTGCAATTTTCCATTAAAAATTAAGTGTAACTAATTAATAAAAACAAGCAATAAAAATTGCCGTATGCGATGTTTTTGTGTTCCACTGAAAAGTCTATTTATTCGAGGGAAAATGTGTCGAACCTGGAAAATCAGGAACTTTGGTTCAGGGTCGCCGGACGGACACTCTGTTCTCGACAATTCCATGTAATGATTCCTCTTAAGAAGTGTACCGTTTTTACTGTGCATGTGAGTGTGGAACAGTTAGGAAAGTGCCAAGGAAAAATGAGGCCCCTAAATTTCAGCCGTAAGAATGTGAATTTTAACTGTGTATCGTAACTGTGGTGTGGTTTCCAATAACCGTAAGGGTGAATATCCTGTTACGGGGTGATAATTTCAATAATGAGTGCGTGGATTTCTACTATGAATGTTGTTTTTCCGGATTTTGTTTCCTGTTGATACACGGCCGTGAACAGGTTGCTAAAAGCCGCCAGAGGCGATCCTGAGGTGTTTTGGGGGCAAAGGTCGTAGCCATGTTTTGCGCACTCGCTGTCGCTTGCTGGCGTTTGTTGTCGCTTTGCGGCCGTCCAGCCCGACCGACGGCCTCTCATTAACGACCCAATGATCATACGATTTGGTCCCACACATCTTTTAACAAGGGTTAGTATCTCTGTGAACTTGTCTCACTCTTTTAATGCGTTTAGTCACAAAACGCCTTGTTGATGCAGCCTCAGCAAACCAGATTGTTGTGGCGAAAATTTCAGTTGTTGCAATAACAATAGGAATCTTTACCTCAACAATTACAGTTGCCGCCGTCACAAGTTAAATTGTCACGACATCAATAATTCCAGTAACGAATGCTGTATTAATAAAATGTTTTGTTGAGGCAACAAAAAAACAAATATTAGCTCCTCGTTTTCGTGAACTAAAATATGAATCTTGTTCTGAAAAAAAGAAATGTGCTAAAAAACCTTGAACAAGTGGTGTTCAAAGAAACTGATTACGCAAACCTGTCGGTTAGAGTGATTCTTACTTGCTTTGTTTCCCTAACTTGTTACTTTAGACTCCATCAAAAACTGTGTTTTGCGCGGTTATTGCGTCGTGTAGGTAAATGACTGAAGCCGCAAATTGGCTGGAAAGTTAATTGAAAGTAAAACGCGATCCCGCCTTTGCGGCGGCAACGGAACGTTACCTTATGTTTAATCCAACCCATCAGTTAAGGGCTATTCTCGACGACCCATCAGGGTGATAATAAATGAAAAAAAAAATTCAACCAAATCCTTGGATTTTTGAAAGAATTGTAACCTGAATTTCGACGCATTTTTTAAAATCACTTTTTTAAATTATCAATTCGTAGAGTTTTAAGCACCCTGCCCCCCCAAAAAAGTGTGGCTAACTATTTTAACCCTTTACCGATCACAGCGAAGCCGTTTGGAAACAAATGAATTTATTTTAAAGGATCTGTTCAGATCAGTTATGTCACTTTTAAAAAAATATCACCCCTCTGGAGACATGAACTTTAATAATCTAGGCATTTTTCAAAGCTTGAAATTGCGTAATTTAATGGGAAAAAATCTTTCGAATTTCTCTTTAGCTAAATTTCTCTCCAAATACTTTGGGCTGTTATGGGTTGATATAAAACTCTTACAGTTACATTATGTCAGAACATAATTAAGACTAAATTTAAAATTGTTGTACAAAACTCGGTGCAATCTCAATTGAAAGGTTGGATTTTGCACCTGTTTGAATCACCTTTTTCAAACCTTTTATCACATTAAGAAACTATGTACAGCCGCTGACTTTTTCCTCGGTTGATTTCGGTTCGGTCAGTTACCTTTTGCCTCGCTCCGCTTTCTTTCCGCTCGGCTTTACGACGAAAGGTGGTACGCACGAGGTGGAAAATTGAACTTTTGAAATTCGCAGTTTAGATCTGCGGAAGTTGACAAGCGTGTATCAACGTCAAGAAATTGGCTTCTAAGACTGCGGGTGACAAATATTATCTTCGCCGGTTGAATTTAGCTGTGAAAATCCTTTTCGTCGTCTCTAAGTTTCAAGGTCACATGATAATTCTTGATCTCTTTTTTTTCTTTCGCTTCGATGGCTATTTTTATATAGCTGTCTCCGATCTTTCAATTAGCTTCTGATTCTGTACACTCTAATTTTTTAAGGTTGCAATTTCAACCGTTTGGTTCAACCTTTCGTCGTCAAATCGAGCGGAGCGAGCCAAGAACCTAACTTAACCTATCATAAACAAGCCCCTTGTCGTTAACCAGGATAAGTTAACGTTACTTGTGCCTCGCTTCGCTATCGCTCCGCTCGGCTGTCACCAAGCCTGATGCGGCTTCTCGGCGGCCCTAAATCGGCCGCTGAAAAGTAAGCGGCATCAGGCTTGGCGACCGTTTCATTAGGTAACCCTAGGTTAAGTTAGGTTAGGTTGCGTGGCTATGCCTCGCTCCGCTGTCGCTCCGCTCGGCTTGACGTCGTAGGGGTTGAACCAAAAGTTTGAAAATACAACCTTAAAAATTTAGAGTGGACAAGACCGAACTGTTTTTGGAAACATATGTCTTGTCGGCGACGCGTGGAGGTAAAAACAAGACCGTGTCGACGAAGGTCACTTAAAATGGTCACCAGTGCAAACAGAGCGCTTCTGTACTATCCGCGCATGAAACGGCGGAGTGCATGCATCACTTATTACGTCGTGCGTTACTTGCATAGTATCACTTATTGATTGCAGCGTACTGTGTGAGTGGTTCGTCACTTATTCCGCTTGTGATGAACTGCTAACCTCCTTTCTTACGTCAGACTTTTTGTCTAATACGCACTCGATTAAAATGCAAGCATCTCTTGTTTCGTCGTGCCTTACCAACTTTTCAAAACGAAATATTCGTCCATCCAACCGAACTGCGTTGTAAGAACTGACCTCTTCGGATGTTGGGTATCACTTTTCATATAGAAGTACTTTGTATGGTTACAATTCATAATAGCCTTCTAGTGCATCGGTTTTTTACTGCTGGTTTTTAGAGATTAATTTCCTTGACCCTCTCAAAACCAAGATTGCTTTAGTTTGTTAATATCTCCAAATTGGTTGAAGATAAATGTCCGTCATTACATCGGCTATTTCGTTCGAAAGAAGGAACCCAGAACGTCATTTTACGGTACTTATTTTTATCTTTTTTTGCGGTTGTTCGTAAACTTTTTGTGGAAGCCATGCAGCAAAAGGTGGGGGGTGGGGTGGGGGGTAATACTTTGCTGAATCTTGTTTGATGTTCCAATGGGCAAAGAATGACGAAAAAACGATCTTTTTAAATTAACCTTTTTTTATTACCATTTTTTTCTTAATGTTTGTTTATTTTTTTCCAACTACTTTACAAAGTTTAGATGGACTCTTCGAAGTCCTTCGATCCCTTAGGCCCTTTCTGTCCCTTGAGTCTCAAGTTGACAAAAGAGCTCTCGGAAAAAATCTTGTAAAAAGAATCAAGAAATAAAAAGAATGTAATTTGCAATGGGGTACTTGACCAATTTCTATCGAGATAGCCATCAGGAAAAACAGAAAAAATGACGAGAAAAAGTCACAAGAAGCACCTAGATACAATCAGCCTATCGCCCAGAAATTAAGTTCAAAGTTGCTTGCGACGTCATAGAATCCGTAAATTTTGCCCGATTTCGCAGATTCTATGACGTCATAGGCAACTTTGAACCCGATTTCCGGGCGATCGGCTGATTGTATCTAGCTGCTGCTGTTGACTTTTCTTCGTCATTTTTTTAACTCTTTCTGATGGCTATATCGATTAAAGTGGTCAAGTACCCCATTCTTTTTTAAAATGCATCGCAGAAGACCAATACCTTTTTTTTCAAGAAAAATCCTATTTTTGAAAATTATCATCATTACTTTTTTAGATCATCTCTAGCAAGTAGCCTATGGTGTATTTTTTAAAAGTTCAATATTAGTTTAAGGTCCTGAATTAAGACAGTCTAGAAGTTGTCTCAAAACTCGCCGGCCTCAGGTCTAACTTTGGCTCACATTGTCAGATTTAACTTCCAATCAACTAGACCACTTCTTACGTCTAAAAACGCGTTTGAAGATCTTTCCTTTATCTGTGCCATTGATAAAAATGCATGCGCCACGTAATACTGAGTACGTCATGCATTTCCAATTCGGCATTGCTTCCGACGCGATGTCGGATCACAATGTTGCGTATACACAGAGGCTAAATCGACGGGAAAGCATAACTTATTCAGATCATATTATATGAGCGACCGACTTTTGTTTCTATAAAAGATACAAATAGTCTGTGAATTTTGGCAAGGTGGCATTATCTACGTCCAGTGTAACATCCTGACTTTCAGTAGGCTTTCCTTTTTATGGTCGATGATACTTAACCGCGAAGGTTTTTAATTACGTCACCGCAGCGTGCTTAGTGCTTGAGTTGTCTAACGCTCCGCTCAGCTGCCGCCGATTTTGATGCCACGGGAGGTTAGGTAAACAGGTTACGTACCTAGTGCTTCATTTATAGGGAACACCGGCGACGGTGATTCGAATATATGAAAAAATCCGTGGGAAAATCTCTCCTTTACAATGAGGAGCTGTGATCATCCGGATGATTGCCACTTTGAGTCCTCCAACAGTTAAGAGTGGGCAAAGAAGGTGAGGTGCAGTTGACCCCTGTTTCAGGTAGTTCCATACCTGTTTTAGATATGAAGGTAAGGGGGGCATTCGATAGCGCCAAAAACCACAAGCGCCAACGCCGCAAGCGCCAGTCCGTAACCGCCCAACGAGAAAATTCGCAAACGCCAAAGTTCGTAAGGTCAAAGTTACACGGAGAAGAAGACTTTGTTGCCTCAGCAAAACGTTTTGTTAATACAGCCGCAGCATGGTGACAATTTTATTTGTTACGGTGACAACTGAATTGTTGTGGTAGCAATTTAAATTGTTGTTGTAACAATGGAAATGGTCACCACAGCAGTTCTGGTTTGCTGAGGCTATATTAATAGAACGTTTTGCTGAGGCAACAAAGTCTGTTTCTCCGTGTAGGTTAGGCTAAGTTAGGTTAGGTTTGGTAAGGTTAGTATTGCGGTTAAGACCTTGGGCATTTGCGACTTTTCTCGTTTGGCGGTTACGGATTATTGGCGCTTGCATCGTTGGCGCTTGTGGTTTTTGGCGCTTATGACAGCTACCCAAACAGGTGAAAAGCGTAATTTGCTTTTTCGTAAAGATAAACATACCGACAACCATATCAATGAAAAGGTCTCGTCGAGAGCTCTACATGATAATTCATTGGTATATCTTTATTAATATCCAAATGACGCTCTTCCTCTATTTTACCTTCATACCTAAAACAGGTTATGGGTCTACCTAAAACAGGAGTTCGTTTTTACCCAATGCGATAACTGATTCCTAAGTAGCGTAAATGATTAGGTTTACAGTATAATGAATGCGAATGGGGATAGGATGCTCGTTCGTTTTCTATGAAAATATGTGAGCTTAAGTGACATGGATCACTGATTGCAGCGCGTATGGTGGCACGTGTTGTACAGTACAGTGCGTTCGTCTGACCGCAAAACAAAAGTGACTCGACGTGTCGATCTCGCTTCAACTAAAGATATCTTGTTTGGCCTGACGTTGCGTCGAGCCGGCAACCGAGAATGCTTCGCAGAAACCTCGTGTTTTCTGGCCAAGACGTTTGTTAGAAAACAAGTCCCCCGCGGAATTTCCGACTTGACTGTTTTTTCTCACTGGCGAGTTTGTTCCGGGTGCATCGTAGCCCATTTCTTTCGTCGAGTCGTATACCCGTACTTTTATCTTTTAAATATAGCATTTTCTTTGTGAGATGTTCAAGTAGGTAACCAGCAAACCTTGTATCCGCAAATGCCTTGAATCAGCATAAACTTAAAAGAAAGGATACTGGAAAAAGGTTGTATGCAGATTCCTTGAATCGCCAAAAAACTTCAATCAGTATAACCTCAAAAAAAATTAAAAAATAAAAAATCGAAATAAGCTTAAAAAAAGCATGACCTTGAAATCAAATAAAAATTAAAAATAAGTTGAAAACAAACGAAAATACCGTAAAAACACGAAAAAAGAAGAAAAAACATTAAAAACAACTAAAAATAGAGGTGCTGTAAAAAGAGTAAAAAACGGCGCCTAATATCTGGCGGTGAGCCCCATAAGTTAATAACAAAATAAATATAAAAAATAAAGTTAATAATCACTAAAAAAAATTAGAAGAAAATCAATGATGAATCGATAAAAAAATCCATGAAAAGTCAATTTTGAAAGTGTAGTACTCTTGAATGCGATCCAAATATCATTGAATTTCTTCAAAAGATCCCTTAAGTTTGTTTCGTGTTTCAAAGTATTTGTGATCAAGTTTTAAAGTTGATCATCATTTTGCATAATTTTTTTAACCGAAATGTATTGCTACGGTAGAGTCTTCGAGTTATACGTCTCAGTTGTAAGTCCCACTCTTTTGTACGTCCAATTGGTATAGTATCATCCAGAATACTTTACATGGGGTTATATGGAATATTATTTTCACTTGTACGTCCCTCTCATTTCTACGTTTTTTGAGTGCCGACTTGGACGTGTAAGCGAGATTCCACTGTATCTCGTCAAATTAAAAGTTGTCAAGCAATCCTCCGGCCACGATCGGTTACATTAGTATTATAGTCGGCCCAGCGTAAGGTTGTATATGGCGGTTCTTACAGCGATGGGCGGCAACATCGTGGCTTACGCAGGTAATTATGCAATGTATAACGATTGAGTTACTCGCATGTCCACGAGATGTAGTGAAGTCACTTCGTGTTGTGATGGTGCGTCTTCCAGTGTATGTACAGT
>Ga0058701_10005498_pt1 | contig 10532 bp, 7 predicted proteins | sample AgamicOrMae_FD_97039 | JGI IMG/M metagenome (GOLD analysis project Ga0058701, IMG submission 97039) | Agave microbial communities from Guanajuato, Mexico - Or.Ma.e | ecosystem: Host-associated > Plants > Phyllosphere > Phylloplane/Leaf | place: Guanajuato, Mexico | collected 2012-06-04 | reverse complement strand
TAGGTTAGGATAAATTAGGTTAGCTGCGGGGTCTCGCTCAGCTCGTCTAGGCGTCAAAATATAGAACACAAGCCTTTAAAATGGAGATTGCAAGTTATGTTTTCGAAATTGAATGGCATGTTTTGGAAGCCTGCGAAGTGAATTGAAGCAGGATATGAAATTCGCGAGCGGTGCAGCGGATTTTTGTACTGAGGGGCTTCATAAGTGCATGAAGAGATGCTTCTAAGCCATCCAATAGCACGCAACCGCCTTAGTTTTGTTTCTCGTATTCGTAGAGAAAATAAAACAACCGTACTGCTCAGCAAAAAATAACATACATCTCTTTGCAAGAGAAATATACAGCGTTAAAAAAATATCTCTCCCTTATGGAGGCCGATAGTACAGCAAGTGAAACTAGGATGGGGTTAGTTCTAACAAAGAGGTTCGGAAAGTTTGGTTAGTGGAGTTTGAATTTCGGGTATGTTATGTCCGGTCCGGTTAGGAAGGTATAGATGAACGAAAGTCAAGTAAATGTCAGGTAGGCAAGTTATATTTAAGCTGAGGTTAGGCTTGGTTCGGTGAGCTGTGCGAACGTTCGGTTAAATCATTGTTTACGTCGAAAGTCCAGAGATGTTTGGTTAGGTTTGCTTACTGTTAGATGTGATCATGTAATATCTATATGACTAGCCAAATTAACCATCGAGTGGTAATATCTATGACTTGCCAAATTAACCATGGAGTAGAATCCAAAAATGTGATATTGGTTGAATATTAATAGAATTGCCATACAAATTGACAAACATTTCTTATATCTAGGGCCAAACCCAAACCATTTTGGATAAATGGGCTGCTTTTTACCCACCGATCATTCATAAGTTGAACAAAAGTCACTGAAATTTATGAAAATGTGTTCCGATTTGACCAAAAACATTTTTTTATCAGTTGAAGTCCATACATTATTTATCAAATAATTTCGTAAAATAAATATAATACAAATTTCTCATAACCCCTTGTTTTTCATTTAAAAAATGCATCTAAACCCTAGAATTGAAGATGGTATTTGGAAACAGTTACATCTCCTGTATACCAAAACCCGAGCCTCCCTGAAAATCAACACTATCTAAAATTTAAAAAGAAATAAAAAATCGTCCTCTTGCAAACGTTTCATTCTATATTTCGACATTTTAAACGAGTCGAATTTACACTCACTAATCCAAAAATATCCAAAAACAAAGTTTTCACTTAAAATACGTAGATTATATAAAATTGTCATAAAAATCAATTTTTAGTTTAATGAACGATTGTTTGACGACGCTAACGTGTGTATACCTACACCGGAACACGGAGATAGTGGGGGTGGGGTCGCACCTAATGACCCCCTCCCGTCCCCTTCCAGACAACGCTTGGAGGGACAGAGAGAGAGAGAGAGAGAGAGAAGGCCCATTACGAAAAGACATCCGCGCCGCGCGCGCGGTGCCTTCCCGCCTTCCCGCCCGGCTCGCACTGCCTCTGTGGCCAAGGGCTGCGGAAGGGGAAGTGGGAGGGGGAACGCTATCGCGTCTTGCAGATCCATGAAGCTCATCAAAACTTCAATTAGAAGCTGTTTAAGGCGTTTTGACGCCAACGGTTACTCTTTGCTAATAATCATGTACGTTGGCTTCTGGCCGCCGACCAGGCTCGTTGTTTGATTTCGTTCTTGTGACGGTCAGCTGGCTCGTCTTGTTATGTTTGCTTGATTGAATGCTTGAGAAAGAGTTGCAGCGAAACAGTTTGTTAGGGGCTAGGTGATTATCGGCTATTGCTTTGGCTAATGCCGCAACAATCGTCTAGAGATACCCACGCGCTCGGACGATTTTGGAGTAGGGATTTAAAATTCCAATTTAGGAGTGATACATGAACTAAGCGGGCAACAGTCGATGGTAAAAACAATTATCGGTCACCCTTAAACAGTCCCAACCTTCAAACGTTAAAAAAATCAACAACTTAAAAATCGACCACAAATTTAAAAAAAAGCAAGAAGTACCCCTAGGTTTTTTTTTCAATTTTTTAGCTCAATTTTTTTCTTTGAATCTGTGGCTTCAGAAGATTGGATCTGAATGAGGGACACTGAAAATGGTTAGAACCGATGCCTATTGCTCACCTTGTCGATTTTAAATAGACAAGGAGAGTGAAATACTCCGCGAAAGGGAGGTCGGAGAGGGAGGCGTAAATTGGGAATTTCACTTCTTGTCGCGTTAAATCGACTACATGTGTAACAGACGACGGTACAAACAATCTTTTTAGTTCCCTAAATTAGTTCCAACCATTGAAAGTTAAAAATCGACTGAAAATTCAAAAAAGAGGAAGGGGTACTATCATTGACAGAAAATACGTCCTCCCCTGCAACCACCTCGACATCGGTGCGTTGCGGTTGCCTACCTTAGCTCGGCATCCGCAAATGACCTGTCTGATTCCTACCTAAGGTAGGCAACCGCAACGTACCGATGTCTAGGTGGTTGCTGGGGGGTACGTTTTTTCTGTCTATGATAGTCCCCCCCCCAACCCCCGTTTTTTTTCAATTTTTCGGCCCCGATTTTTTTCTGGTATTTTTATGATTTGACGAATGGATGTGATTGGGGGAAACTAAAAATGATCAACTCTGATTTTTGCTGCTCAATTTATTGATCTTAAACCGACCGGGAGAGGCGACAGTTTAGGGAGGTTAGAGGGGAAGGCGTTTTAACCCACTGCCGCCCAGCGATGCCGTTCGGAAACAGAAAAAAAAATATTTTAGACGATCTTTTCAGTTCAGTATTGTCAGTCTAAAAAATATCACCCCACTGAAAACCTGAAATTTAGTTATTTAGGCATTTCGCAAAGCTGAAAATTGCGTATTTTTAGGAAAAAATCCTTTCAATTTTATGTTAAATTTCACTCCAAATAAGTAGCCACTCGACCTTGGTGAGCGAAATCTTGTATTCTTCAGCCGCCGTCTGAATGATGGCGTTAATAATTTGGGCTAAATAATTTGGGCTGTTAAGACATAGTTTGTGTCGCGGCAGTGAGACCTGCGCCCAGCTTGAAGGCGCGCGACCGCGACCCTCTCGGAAAAAGCGCACCCGCTGAAAAGAAAGGGTGAAGCGAGAGAGATAGACTTACGAGGAAAGGGTGAAGCGAGAGAGATAGACTTACGAGGAAGCCGGAGGTGTTGTCGAGAAGGCATCGGAAGCGCACGGTGAAGGATCGCTCCAGCAGGTGCTCGTTCTCCCGGCGCAACGCGTCCTGCAGGCTGAGGCCGGCCGCGCTGCCGTCCGTCGGCAAGAACGAGTTCCACAGCAGCTGCCTCTGCAGCTCCTCGCGGTCCTCCGAGTGTACCAGCTCGTACACCGACTGGTGGACGATGTCCGACTGAAACACGCACCACACTTACTACACTCCGCTAGCCTGTGACTCAATTCAACACTAGAACCATATAACGATACATCGGTTTTACGGATAATCCTGTTTTGGGTATGAAGCTATTTTGGTTATTTTTTGGGATAGACGTATGTTCAGCCATATCATTCAAAAGGTCTCGGCGAGAGCTTTCAAATGATGTGGCTGAACATAGGTCTACCTTGAAAACTAAGGGAGAAATGCGTATCTCGGTTACATTTTAAGATAGACGTATGTTCAGCCATATCATTCGAAAGGACTCGGCGAGAGCTTTCAAATGATGTGGCTGAACATAGGTCTACCTTTAAAAATAAGGTAGTAATGCGTATCTTGGTTATTTTTCGAGATAGGCCTATGTTCAGCCATATCATTCAAAAGGTCTCGACGAGAGCTTTCCATTGATGCGGCTGAACATAGGTCTATCTTTAAAAGGGAGAAATGGGCATCTTGGTTATATTTCGAGATGGACTTATGTTCAGCCATATCATTCGAAAGGGCTCGACGAGAGCTTTCAAATGATGTGGCTGAACTTGGGTTTACCTTGAAAAATAAGGGAGTAACGCGTATCTAGGTTATTTTTCATGATAGACCTATGTTCAGCCATATCATTCAAAAGGTCTCGGCGAGAGCTTTCCATTGATGTTGCTAAACACAGACCTATCTTGAAATATAATAAAAATACGTGCTATTACTCCATGTTTTAATTTCACTCTATAACAAGTTAAGAACTCCCCTAAATAATTGTATCGATTTTACTGTGCAGAACCTTGGTGCCGTATTCATATTACGTAACGTTTCTCAATAGGGGTTCACGTCTGCGTTTCGCCCCATACTTCAGGCATCTAAAAAAGCTAACTTCGTCTCGTTTTATTCTTAAGTCTTTCTTCGCCAAGCCGAGTTTCTCAATAATTCTAAACGTCTATTTTGATGCCTACGACAAAAAATCGAAACCTTCACTTCCTCCAACTTACCGCAAGCTGACCACTACTCCTTTTTTCCCCAAAAAAATTCTCATCTATCTTAAAATTTGAAATAACACATACATCAGTCCCAGGTAGAAATTCAGGATTTCCTAAAAGCTCAATCGGAAATGATTACCAAACGCTTACCTAATCTTAACGGTGTTTCACTCAAGGTGCGTCCTACTTAAAGGTCTCTCCCTATAGTTGTTTTAAGACGAGGTTCCCCGCCGGAATTTGGCGGCTAAATATAGAGCAATTGCAAAGATTGTGTAGACTATCTTTCCTAAGCGGTAATTATTATCAACGAAAGTCCTCCGTTTTGAGGTTGGGCGTCGCGCACTGACGGATCCCGTGGCGCGGAGGGGCGGCGGGGCCCTAATGTAGCTCCGAGATGCAAGGTAATGGCCTTATAATAACAGCATCATTGTTAGTGTGAGCCGCGGCGACATAAATACGTGAAAAAAGAGACAAAAAATCAGGTATCCGGTGAGTACACAAGAGGGAGTGAGAGGGAGTCACCTGCGGAAATATTTTCCGTGGATGTGGCGACGGCAGTCCAGCTGGCCGGCCGGGGCTGGGCTTAAGTGAATTCCGAGCTCACTTAACGATTCAATGATTTTTGTCCTCTTCCGCAGATCTAATGACTTGTTTGCTAACAAATACTTTTTAATGACCTGAGGAAAAGCCCACACTACGATCACTAGATTGATAAGCTAAGTGCTAACGGAAAAAAAATCAAAGAAATTTCAACGGAATTCAATTAAATTTTACAAGAAAGACAGTGGAATATTTAGCTTCACTGATGCAAAATCTTTAGTGAGCTTATCTCGATTGGTCTCGGCTACTGTTTGGGAGGAACTTCTGTTTGGTTACCTAATACGACTAAAATTCGTACCGGCAGAAAAGATTAGCTACTTGTTGAATACAAAGGATTTGCAAGCGAATTCGGTAGCTGACGGGAGGTGCAATGGAGTTCGGTCCGAGAAGTGATCTACTCAAGTTACTAACCACAAATCCGGGCCTTCCCCTCCGGCGCGGGAGGGGAAGGGAGGGGGTCAATAGGATTTGGGACTTAAGGGGTGACCATGACCGTGGACATGGGCAGACAGAAACCCGCTAATCGTGAACTTTGCGGCCATGTACCGTTACAATGTCCTACTGGGGGGCACCTTGCTCCTTTATGGTTTTCATCTAATCCGATGTCGACACGAAAAGTGCCGAAATCGCGCCGAGGGCCTTACTGTACACACGCTGATTGTGAGCTAAAATTAGTGATTATTTTCTCATTGAGAATCAGTGAAGTCTAACTAAAAAGGACATTTCACTGGAAACCGATAACTTTTCTTTTAAAAGAGCGAAATTCCACTAGTTTTAAGTAAAAATTTCAGTGATAGAAGATCTTTTTTTCAGCTATAAAAACAGGAAATGCATCTCTTCAATTGATATTAATTTTTATTTCCACACAGAGAAAAGTGGGCTAGTAAAGTTTATTAAAATAGTAAAAATGAATAAAAAAAGCGACAGCCAATATTGGCTAGTAAACGCTAGGTTTACTCGTAATGTTACCGTTACAAAGCACTGTTTACAGTAACGTTTACTCTAGCAAATCTACGTTTTCTAGTCGAGTTGGCTGTCGCTTTTATTACTAGTCTTAACTAACGCAGTTTTCCCCGTGCATTCGAAAGTGTTTACGTTTGACTACACACTTTGATTTCTGTCTGAAAGTTTCAAATGTGCCCATTGTTTCCGTGTTCGTTTCAATCATATTTTTATCCAATCCGAAGTTAGAGAAAAAAAAATCTTCTAAAAACCGTCGAATGGATTTAACTTTGTTTAAGATTTAAGTTCCACTCCTTTGAGAACAGAAACTGAGCCGAATTGGTGAGATTTTAGTCTTTATAAACGAGTGAGTCATTATTTTTAGGGAGTAAGGAGTCCGTTTATATCAAAATTTGTTGTAAACGAACTTCCGGAATCACAAAAGCTTGCTGAGCCAACATGCTCAATAACTTCGTTCTGGTCAGTATGATCAGGACGGAAATGACTATAACACCTCAATAAAATACGCAAAAGAGTAAGAGAGACAGAAGATACAAACAAGTCTGGACTAATCTCGTAAATCCAGCAGCGGGGCAGCGGGGACTACCAACCTACCGACTACCACAACTCGGATATGATTTAATCATCGTTGGTAGAAACTCGTCTTGGATTTATTTGGCGCCAGCCCCCTGCAGAGCTACAAGCACGTGTCTGATACATACCCACCAATTTATATAAATATTTAATACATAAACAATAACTAGCATAAGTGCTTTTTTGAATTTGGCGCCCTGGGTCGGCTGGGCGAAGGCGCGAAATTTCAAAACGGTAAATCATCTGTCGTCAGGGCCATGATTCATGGGGTTATTGGTGTAAATTGTGGGATGTTTTAATAATGGGATTATGAGGCTGACGAGTTTTTGGATGTTTGCTTGTCTGGAACTGCAATTTTCTGAAATTGATTGCGTTTTATTTGTTTCACGACGTGTAAATTTGTTATGACCAACGACTTGATTTTCACGGTGTTGCGGATGATCGTCGGATTTAATTTTCATTTTGTGGTCCACCACCGGATGAAGAAAGCTCCGCTTACTGGATAATTCTATTACATCGCATCCGCGGCTCTTGTATTCTACCTTCCGTCAGCACTCCGAGCGGAGCGACAGTAAAGAGAGGTATAGGGCACTTGTCCTAATATTTGGTCACCAACCGTAATGCCGCTTACTTCTAGGCGCCAAAAAAATTCGATCACGAAGGTTCGACAAGGTTAGGTTAAACTAGTCAGGTTAAATTAGTTAAGGCTCAGAAGATTATCTCCAATAGAATAAAGGTCCATCACAGTAAAAACAAAGCACCCGTTTTAGGAAGCTCTATACCTGTTTTGGGTGTGAAACCAAAACGGGGGTAGTGCGTATTTTGGTTATTTTTCAAGATAGACCCACGTTCAGCCACATCATTTAAAAGGTCTCGGCGAGAGCTTTCCATTGATGTGGCTCAACGTAGGTCTACCTTAAAAAATAACCAAAATACGCACTTCCTCGATTTAGTTTCACACCCACAACAGGTATAGAACTCCCTGAAATGAGTGTTTTGTTTTTACTGTGATGATATTAGGTTATAGGTATTATTGGTCAAGGCTAATGTTAGCTACGATTAGGAAAACGATTAAGGTTGTAAACGATCATAGGTTGGATGAGGTTCAAAGAGGTTAGGCTTGTTAGGATTGATGTTAATTCGATTGCGTTTTGGGTTACTTGATGAGGTTAGGTTAGATTGCTAGGCATCGAGTGCTGAGTTCAAGCAAAGATCAGCACAGCCCGTTGATTTATACGTGTTTGGTAAGCATCATACTGCTTTTGGCTCTCATATAAGTGAGACACACGTGAAGTTAAGCAAAGCAGCGATTCGTTGAATAATAATCGGAACCCTGCCGGTGACTAATTGCTTCGCCGATCAAAGTCGTATTAAACAATTGACAGCGCTTCCTTACTCTTAGCCAGAGAGCAGCCACTGGCAAACCACAAAACAGCCAGAGGCCAGCTAACATGTTCGAGCGTCCGATGGTCTCTACATCAATACGCCACATTTTCCTTTAACCGGATTTCATCCTTCCTTTTTATGTGCTCCAAAATGTTTAAAATTAGAACGCACACAGTCTAAACTGTTTCATTTACTGCCTAAGTAAGACTAAAAGATAAAAAAAAAACGTTTTCAAGTTTTTTTGGATTAAAATGATAAAATATTTTTAAAAAATAATCAGGCACTTATAAGTTGCATACAATTTTGATACGATCGCATTTTTTAAAATTTGCGTTTTTTTTACCTTTTGTGTTTGTTTTTGTTTATATTCTTGTTTTTGCCCGAGTTTTTTTTTAGCAAGCCTCTTATACCCGTATCCAGTATAGGCGACAGTTCACGGCCGGGAGGTTGGAGGGAAAAATGTAACTTAAAAAAATGCTCTTCCGCGCGAAACGCAGGCTGCGAATCAGCAATCATATTTGAGGGTCATCGCGTTCCGTGCAAAGACACTACCTTAACGAATGAGGCTGACAATGGAAAATCTTTAAAATAGTGACAAAGTTTACGGAAAGTGACAAATACTTGGTGACGAATAAAAAAAACTTGAAAACTGACAAAAATTGTCGTGTTATGCGGTTTTGACAACGCCCCACCGTTTCATTTCTCTCAGCAAGATCACCTAAAATATTAGCGGCGCTAGGGGGCAACAAGAGTCATTTTTGGGTGGAAACGTTTTCATTTTGAAATGTTAAGTGAATTCCTGCGGAAGGGCGTGGCCGGTTTGCAGAGGGCAAAGCGGCGCGAAGCGACGCGAAGCGGGCCAAGTGAGGATTGGCTTACGATCGCGTGACGCGGAATAAAATATGAATGTTAAGTACTCCCAAAGAACGGAGAGTTCGCCGCTAACGCCGTTGGTTTAACACATACTCTTCTCATTACAGAACTTACACAGGAAGTTAACTCACTAGCATCTAAATTTTAACGTCTCTGTGGCTGTAAACACTCCATGTGATGGAGTGCTATAATATTTTCAGATTTCCACCGACAGAAATCACGGCTGGCATTTTAGTCTCGAAAATTGACGCGTATAAGTCAAAAATGACAAAAACCGACCTAAGGGTACATAGTTTCTAACTTTCAGCGAGCAAATAAAGCTTGAGAGTTAGAGAAATATATTTTTCCTTCAAAATGAATTTGAAAAAAACGATTCGCACATAATACAGGGCAGGTTTTGAGACATTTCAAACAGGATTTTTGCACCATTTTTTTATGTAATTTTTTTTGGCTTAACATCGTATGGTAAATTTTGCTTTTTTTAAATTTAATTTTATTTTTTTTATCAAAATACATGTTTTGATTGTTCTAACTGAAATTTTTCCGTGTTCTTGAATATGAGTTATGCTTTGCACGATTTTTTCTTATATCATACTTTGTGTAATATGGAAACTAGTTGAAGGCTAATTACTACCAATTAGGTCGAAAAAAGGTGTTTCAGATAGCTGTATGCTAGTACCTAAACAATCATGTCAAAAATTAAGCTTTGGTGTAAATGGCGCTCTATCTAAGATATCTTACTTCCGAGTCATGTAACTAATTTCGTAGACTCATTAAAAAGTCGCATATTTACGTTCCTTAATATCAAAACTGGAAGTACAAACAGCGATGTTCAACCAAATTACAATGACCATATCATTCCGCTCAACAACGGCAGCGCTCGGAAACACTCGGCACCGCTCAACCTGCACTCGGCCGCGGAAAACTTAGATAAACACTTGTTAACGAGACATGCTTGAGCACTGGAGCGGACTCACAATCTTACACTGCAAATTTGAAAGGTCGAGATTTCCACCTTTTGACCTCAAGCTCAGAAGCGAAGCACAAAGCAGGCTTAACCCATAACAGCCCAAAGTATTTGGAGTATGAAATTTAGCTTAAGAGAAATTCGAAAGGTTTTTCCCAATGAATTACGCAATTTTAAGCTTTGGAAAATGCCTAAATTATTAAATTTCAGGTTTCCAGTGGGGAGATATTTTTTAAATCGTGACAATACTGAACTGAAAAGATCCTCTGAAATATTTTTTTTTCTGTTGCCGAACGGCATTGCTGGGCGGAAGTGGGTTAACTAGGTAAAGTAACGTCTTAAGCTAGGTAACCTTGGGTTATATACGGCTAGGAAAGCCATCGTAATAATTACATTAAACCAGAATAAATAGGGTAGGGAATAGAATAAGGCCGTAAAAAAAGAACTTTTCTGTTATATAGGGCTACAGTTGGTGAGATAAGGTTAATCATTTACTCGGCAGGACTATGTCGTCGCAAGATCCCTAAAGCCTATGCCCGACTAGGATTAAATTTTTTATTTGTAGACGAAAAACTAGAGATGCAAGAACTTTTTTTTAAAAATGAAAACAAAATAATTTTACACGAGAATGTTTAGAGGTAGATGACTCATACCTTGCCTCGGCCTTCTCGCTTTCATCATTGGCTAATTTGGCTAGTAAAAAAGAATAGCTGTCATAAGCGCCAGACACCACAAGCGCCAACGCCGCAAGCGCTAATCCGTAACCGCAAAACGAGAAAAGTCGCAAACGCCAAAGGTCTTAACCGCAATACAAACCT
>Ga0058701_10005497_pt1 | contig 10532 bp, 5 predicted proteins | sample AgamicOrMae_FD_97039 | JGI IMG/M metagenome (GOLD analysis project Ga0058701, IMG submission 97039) | Agave microbial communities from Guanajuato, Mexico - Or.Ma.e | ecosystem: Host-associated > Plants > Phyllosphere > Phylloplane/Leaf | place: Guanajuato, Mexico | collected 2012-06-04 | reverse complement strand
CCGCCGCCGCGGCCGCCGCCGCGGCCGCCGCCGTGGCCGCCGTGGCCGCCGCGGTGGAGCGTGGGAACGTCCAGGTGGGCCACTCGTCCGCGGTCCCCACTGCCACCTCGCCTCTCCGCCGATCCGATACTGAGGAACGCCTTTGATTGCTGATCATCGTCCCCCCCTCCCCCACCCTCCTCGGCTTTCTTGGCAGCTAGCTGCCTTTGGCCACGTGCGGGCTGTCGTTGCAGACCTCGGAAATTCCTTAATTTTTCGGAGAATCGTCCCGGAAATTCGCTGGAATAACCGCTCCTGAGGAGTGATATTTCTTCCAGAAAAAGTTGGACATTCGTAAAGATAGCCGACGTTCAGGGTTGAACTGAACGGGATCGGGGTTTAAGACCCTGAACTCCCCTTGAATGAATATGCCCTGCGAACCCCCCGGGTGATCGAGGGACCCGAAACAGGAGTTCTTCAGCTTGGAAAGGGTCTGGCGATATTGGACGCGCATGCGATATTGATTGTGCCCGTAAAAATAAATTTAGAGAGCGATGGGGGCTCCTTTGGGAGTCCCGACCCCTCCCCACTCCGTCCTCAATGCGATCCCTGTGCCCTTCCAGTACTCAATAGAAGATAGGTTCGGTACGTTTGTCCAAAACTCGTCACTAATTCGCCCGCTCAAAAAATACGAAAACAGCAGAATTTTGACGATCACGTCTTCAAATTAAAAATATAATTATACTTTTTTGGCAAAATCTGCCGTGTGTCAAGATCAAGGTTTGGTGTAATCCAGATCTTTCATTTCTGATTCTCCTGTTTACTCTAAATTATTAAGCCCCTGTGTTAACCCAGAAATTAATCTAAACTTCCAACTTTCATCCTCATAAATTGCAAAAAAAAATGTCACGTACCCAAGGATAAATCAACTTGGTTAGTGCTAAAATCTCATTGAAACTGTATCTTTTTTCATTGTGGCTTCCTATCTGATTGTAAATATTATTATTTTTTATATTATTTGTTTTATCCAATCGGTAAAAAAAAGTATTTGTGATATTCGCATCCGTGAAAATATTTGTCGGTTACAAATTCATGCCTCATATTCTTGGTCATAACTTTCTTACAACTCTCTCAACGACTTCGAGTGAAATTCGCCCGTTTTCATTGAAAACTGACTCTCGTGAAGTTTCGGCGTGGTCGAATTTGTTTCAAATAAGCGGGATTCTTTCTTCTTTTTAGAGTGTAGAATGTTTCTATATGCAGATGATATCTTCCAACTAGGACACTTTCTTTGCCATTAATAGCAGGCTATGACAATTGGCTGAACATTGACACGGTACAAGACTGCTTTCTCGTACCAACTGTCTTCGTTAGTAATAAACACGCACGCGTTTTCCTAAGGAACGAAGCCAGGTTCTCGACGAGCACAAACCCATGATTGATGTCATATATGGCAGCTGCCTTTCGGTAAAAATTCAATCAGTTTCGTCATTCTAAAAATCACTTAAATTGTTTTTATTCTCCAAAATTTGAGTTTCAGAGCTAGTTTGCACGATTGTCAAGTGTCTTCAATAAAATCTACCAATGTTTCTGCAGAGCTCTAAGATAAGCGTCTCTTTGTGTAGCTTTTGAATCGGTCCTATCGGTTAATACCAAAATTTGAATAGATCAATCAAATATCCAGACTTAACGTTCACGTAAACTTTCTTTTTGCAGTGACCTTTGAACCCGTGCAGATAAACTTTATGTAATTATCGCAAACAGTGTCAAGTTTTTTTGCTTCGCTCCAACAGCGATTGAAAACCAGTTCTTTACGAGTGGAAGGGTCTGCTTTGCTAGGCATTTTGCAATAGATATATATCTTGCTTTAGTGGTTAGATTTGCCGGGAGCAGTGCACACTTTGCTAATCTCTTTCCATCCTCATCGCTGGGAAAATCAAACCGAAACCGCGAGCGGGAACGGGGTAGTAGGGGATTGTGTCGCGGTGTCAAATCTTCGCGGAAATGATTTTTGTGACTAACACACTAGAGGTTTGGGATAGGAATGGTATATGCCGATAGGAATCGCATTCTCGCAGATTTCGTTCATGGCGAGACTTTCTTTGCAACAGGTGTCATGGAGAGTGATCATCGCTATCCAGAGTCTTTAGTGAGAAATCAAAATTCTACTTGTGTAGAATGGGGATCCGATGGAGTGAAGAATCAATGTAGAAAGTACAGTACGTCTCTGTATGCTGTAGTGATGGGAATTTCTTCCGATCTCTGCTATAGATGATCTGTAAATCAAACAATTCTATAAATTACGCAAATCTATAAAAGATTTGTTCGTTACAAAACTCAATTATTGGCACACTTGCAACTTGGGCCTTTGATTCTGATGTACGTTCGGCGTCGTTTCCAGATTTCTTTTGAAATTATTAAACAGAAAATAAAGTTTAATTTAAATTTCTGATTGAATGTCGACAAAAGTTCCTTATATTATTTACCGATTACGTCCTTTTCCACACGTTCGCAATTTTTACTTTTTAACGGAAGTACGTTTGAGTGATATTCACATTGGAAAACGTGAATCTTTACGGTTAACCAGTGATTTCATAAAAATAACGGTTGTGAATCTTTTTACTGAAAAGCCAGTAGAGCCCTAGCATATCACTTTGGTTTATAGTAATGATCACATACTAATACGGTAATCATTACTTATTTTGTTATATACAATATGTGACGTAAAATGACATTTAGTATAACTTAATACTTTTTATATTAACGTGTTATTATTTATTTTTATTTTGAGAGAAATTTTTACTGGTTTTATCTAAAATTCAACTGATTTTTACGCTGCTGTTCTGTTGGCCCTCAATGAAGCGAAGGAACTTACTGAGTCTGTGTGAAACAGAATATCAATCAAACCATGTGATGTGGGAGTTCCTACCTCAGTGAGTCCCACACCCATCCGTTTGCGCTCCATAATACCCATGGTTCCTCTTAAGCCGCTGTCCCATGTAAGGTGTCCGCGTTGTCCTTAGGGGGGTCGCCATAGCGTACGGCGCACAGCGGCGCAATGCCCATGGAACGGGTTCAGGTGGCCTGGAGGCCGGAGTGTCCAGGAGGCTTGGTGCCGTTCCCACACCTGGCTGACGAGGCAGGCGGCATCCCGAAGATGCCGCAGGCTGCCGGAGGCGCGGCATGAGCCGGCCCCGCGGCATGAGCCGGCCGGCCCCGCGCCGGATGGGCACCGCGAACATCTCTGGGAACAGCAAACGAGCCCGTCGATGCCCGCCCCGGGTCCGCTCCGGTCCGGTCGGCGGCGGCGCGGGGCATTGCGGCGGCACCGAGTCTCGTGGAAAAACGACAAGTTGCTCCTTTGGTCTTTGCCCACCGGAATGTATCCCAACAACGTAATTGTTGCTCCTAAATAAAAGTTGATTGTTGGGATCGCCTCATCACCATACATCACTTCACGTCACTTCTATTTTGGGTAACATCCTTCATATCACCTATTTTGACAATGCCAATGACCGTTCAAACTACTATTTCTGGTTGCTGGTCTGTTGTAGGTCACTTACTAAAATGTTTCCCAATTTCAAGAAAATATTTCTTTCAATAAAGTCACAAATCTTTTTTTCTTTTTTTTATCGCAAGAATGTTTTTTCTTGGCACAAGAATTTTTTTCTTCCAATAAGAAAAAAATTCTTTTTGGAAAAAAAGTCTTGCCAAAAATTTACAAGGCAACAAAGCTTGCATCACGAGCAAAGCTCCATCTCTCGGCGTGAATATTTCAGCATTCAGAGACGCTTTTCAAACAGAGACGTATGGTTTACACTGCGAGCTGGAAATTTTGTTTACCTGCTTTGGATAAATTAGTATTCCGCAGAAAGCCAATATTGTACATTACATGTTAGACGGTTGTTGATGGTAGCTATCAACAAACCGGGCACCTATTGGACATCTCACAAATATCTAGGGATCCCGTCTACTCGGATAGACTTACGTTAGACTAACCAACGAATGTACTGACGAAGACCTTTTTAATTGGTGTCTAATTATTGTCTACATTGACGTCTATAAATGTCTTAGAGACGTCCATTGTATGACTGATTCGCGAACATGTTAGCCGTCGAAACATATCTGGTTTCAGAAGTCCATTCGTTGTGTGGGATGAAATAGTGCCTAACTCTTTAACTTCGACAGCACTTGTATTTCATCCACGGCGTATCCGAAAGTTTCAGCTTGTCAGGTATTAACAGAGAGGAAGTGTACTGGACATGAAAACTTCATCTGCGAATGATTACTTTCATGCGTACTTTAACATCGTATTCTGGAACTTACGGCATACATGCTAATTAGATACAAATAACGAGGGCAACGTCGCTTTATCAATCATATAACCATTTAATATGTAAGGATTCCATTATGTAAGGAAAATGGTCTCACCCTTTTTCAACCACGCTTCATCTTCTGTTATTTCAATAAAAAAACGGATTAAAAACTCATTTTTGGGTTGATGATATAGATTGTTCTGTATGGGGTCCTAGATGCATGAATCACCACTTGTTTCCTGAAAAAGATGGAGAACGAGTAAGGGTCTGAGTAAAGGCTGGGTTTTCGTTTTTAGAACGCGTGCAGCCCGGCGCGGGAATCTATTGACGATATGATGAAGTGAACCATCTGTTGGAGTGACGTCACAGTCTGTGCTGTGATGATCACGGTGTAATTTTCGGCGAGCTAATTTGTGCTCTCCTTGCCGGCAATGATTGATAGCTAAAGCGAGAAGCGAACAGTTTAGACGCAACACGATGACAGCATGTTGACTTTTTTTAGCTGCCAATCTAGTAGCTATTATTCTACTTTTAACAGCAATAATTTATAGTCAGCCATTAGAAATTTTCAATAACTGCCGTAGTTTAGTTAGCGGTTTTCAAGTTTGAGTTGTGATACGACGATTTTCGCTCATTTTCTTTTCCCTTCTTTTTTACTTATTTATTTTAAAAAATAGTAACTCATTTTGGTGATTTAAAAAATTGACAACAGCCGCGTTAAGAAATAATAAAAACAATGTTTTAGGATGCCGTGTTTTTAAGATGGCTGATTTTGTAGAAAACGTGTGTAATATGAAGAGATATGAGTTTGCTCATAAGAACGCACTAGCGTTGTGGTTTGGTCGTGTAAGAAAAATGTGTTAAACACGCATACATTAAATGCTCCTGTTATTGATAAATTATAATCATGCTTTAAACATTGAAACATTGGAAACTAGAAGTTTCTGTGTTAGCCATAACATTTTTTTCCGCTTCTGCAATTTGTTTCCTCTGAATTCGTTGACTCCTCCCAGATTAGGTAGGGTAAAATAACAAGATTTCTTCCCACCGACATTTGTTTGAATTCGATTCTATCCTTTTCAGGTCATTTAGAAAGGTATTCCAACAGTTTTTCTTTGCGCCCACCCAAGAAAAAAAGTTAAACAGTCTCAGATAACTGGTCTTAAAAGCAGATATTTTTGAATTTAAGAAAACCTTTAATATTAAACAAGCCTCGTCGAATCATCCGATTTTGTTTAATTCCAAATCAGCCGTACAACAACGAAACGCAGAAAGAACAAAACGCCCATTTTTGGGAAGTACTTACTGTACCTAATTAGAGAGAGAAAACAAAACGGGTGAAGTGCGTAATTGTTTTAAGTAAATTAGTCATGTACAATTCAAATGGTCTCAGCAAGAGCATGCCATATAGATGTGACTAAACGCATTGGCCTATCTTGAAAAATAATTAAAAAATAAACTACGCTCGATTCATTTTCACACCCAAAACTGGTAATAGTTCCATAAACACGTGTATCGTTTTTACTGTGAATCTAAAACAAGAAGAAAAAAAAATACTTGTGCCGAGCTACCGTCTTACTTCATCCGCATTTACCTTTCAACAGGCGAGAAGGCGGCAAACCGAACCTAACCGCAGCTTTCATCGACACTCTGTTAGTGACTCGACGGTGCAACCGCGGTGGGGCAACCGCGACGCGGGCTCGTCGGTCGCGAGCCCGTCGCGAGCCCGTCGCGGGCGAGGCCTTTGAGCACCCCGCCGAGACGCCGAGCCGCATCCGCACCACAACCGCATGTAAGTCTTGGTCGAGCCAACATAAATAAGAGTCGCGCGCCGGCCGCAGGTCTCTCCTGAAGACCATCGCCGACGTAGGCGGAACGCAATGATTTATTGGATCACAGGTTGAACGTTTTGTCAAAGGGTTACCCTTCCTCCCGGAAGTTCTGATTAGTTTGGGGTGGATGGTTGACCGGTTCTCTCAAAAGAATCACTTAAAGTGAACTTCTTTAAGGAAACGTATTGTGACTATTGAGTCTCATAAGATGATCACCGTAAATTCGTTATAAGGAATTATGTATTAAGTACCCAAAAGCGGACAATATTCGAAACTGGAAAGTGAGTATTATTACAGGAAAGAGTAGAATGCCATCAAAATCTAGAAGAGTGATACCCTCTGAGCTTTAGCGACCTCTGAGCATTAGCGACTACTGCCGATAAAGTCTAATATTGACTTAAGATGATTAGACTTCTATGAATCCTTTGCGATGACAAGGACGAATATCTTCTAAATTTTTTCTGGATGAAGTCCACACTTAAAAAATCCTATTTTTTAGAGAATGCTTTATTCCTTCAAATTCTATCTATATCAGTAATACTGCTTGAGAGTGGTAGGGACTTCCACGTATGAACTTATAACCACAGATGTAGTCTGCGAAGAATATTAAGAGAGGCCTATTATTTTGTTGCTTATCCGAACAAGATCTGGTCAGCAAACCTGAACCCTTACTTTGAATAGTGCAACTTAAGTTTGGTGGAGGTACTGACGCTGAAACCTAGGGTGGAGTTCTTGAACTTTTTCCAAAAGCTATGAAGAGCAGGTGCGAAACGTTTTAGCTTGGCAAAACTAAATACTCTGTTTGCTGCACTTCTTGGGAGGCCATCATTCCTCGAGGAACTCTTATGGCTGGTCTAATAAACCGAAGATCTTCCACTCTTCCATCAGTCTAAATCACGTTTTTGTTGTTGGCAGTCTTGCATGCGATAGTCCTTGGAAAGGTTATATTGTTGAGTGTTCCAAATAGGCAGCCCTTTTGTATCTCACGATCGTCCGGAGACGCTCGGGTCAGAGGTCTCCCTCGCAAAGAGTAGCCGCAGGTCGATACTCCGTCAGCTCGATTGAAAAGGAACTTTACGACACTTGATTTGCCGCAAACTAAATGGCAGCGTGTGCAGTTAATAGTTTCTTTGGAAGAAGCGGGGGCGGGGCCAGGAAAGGTGAGTGTCTGGCATTTCGCATTTGGCGACTTTGTTTCTAGCTTTTTGAACCGCCCACAAACTCCCCTTTACGCTTACAAGGCTCAAGTTTCTGTTTGTTTTACAGTCCTTAAAATCCGAGACAACAAAGTAGCTCTAACATCAATTACAGTTTACTCTAAAAGGGTACACAAGAGGCTCTAGTTGAGTTAAAACGTAGTTTCGAACTCTGCGTTGCACTAGGATTCAAATTTCGCAAAAGGAAATTTTAGCATTTAGATCGTAGACTACTTATTATTGGACGGTCTCAGTTAATTCATCCTCAAATAGGAATGCTGGAAACTGCTCACTCCAAAAATATTCATAGATTTAGAGGCTAAATGGGATAGTAGCTCCCGAGAGGCGGCATCATGCTTGGTAATGACTGTTTTAGTTTGGTACGGTACTTCTCCTTGCTTTTAAGTTGTGCCATTTTTTTAAAGTTGGGGGGAATTTTCTGACGATATAAAAGGATAAAACGTTTCTTATTGCTTGATCTATGGGATGGTTTTAAATAACAAAAGCAAATCCAGCCCAATGTAGTCTTTACTCATTTCAGCTAAAGGTCTTAACTCATGTCCGACAAGTCAGCCATTTGACCTTTTGTTGCATTCAGTAATCAGCAACGAACTGAGTTCCCAAAGTAGCCGAACGTTCCCAACCGCGGCTTCTGATTGGCTGCCTATCTTGCTCAACCGGATGACTTGACCTGAAGAACACTGATCAATTTTTTTTTGGCTGAACTGAGTGAAACTATCTTTTTAGTCATAAAATAAACTAAAATGACCTTAATTTACCAACACAGATTCGCCATGTTGACCTGAGACCGCTCCATCTTCTCTGCACTTTGATTCAGATCCCATTAAACGACGCCCTCCAATCCCTCCTCCATAACAAGCAATTATTCACATGCTCGGTCACTGTTACTAAACCAAGGTTTATTTTAAGCGGTGGACCAAAGGCTTGATCTGCGAGGAGGGAGGAAAGCCCTTACTGAAGAATCCTGACAAAATGGAATATAATTGTAGCTTTTTCGTGGTCCACAATTAAAGAACATTGGAATCACCCACTGGCCTTACCTCAAAGCCACTCATTAATCTGAAACCGCTCTAATGGTGATAATTAAATCGAGAATAATTGCAGTCATACCTGTTGCCAACGTTATTGTCACTTTAGGGCGCCCTTGTACGGTAATTAGATCTACGATGACAATGATTACAATTTACTTTTCCGTTTGTTAAGTACTGCCTACTTGATTAAGGTGGGACCTCGTGACACCATGGGGCTACTGCGAGTTGAGAATTTACGTAAATTCTCTACATGATTCAGTTGATAGACGGGAATGTCTTGGTACTTTTTGAATGTGCTTTTCTTTTTCACGGACTTTTCTAATATAACTTTCAAAACAATTTATTTTCTAATAAACAAAAAAATCCCCGTCATGCCAAAAGCCAGGGCCATCAGCAGAAGATGCTGTTTTTTCCTTCGAGCGTTAAAATCATCACCCTTGCCCAAACAATCGCATAATTAGCACAAAGCGCTGCCATTTTTCGAGCCCAAAAGTCATCATTCGAGCCTAAAACGTCCGCAATCAGCAACCGCAATCAGCAAAGACGCTGCGTAACAGTGGCGCAACGCTTCCGTGCGTTAAGGTCACTGCTACGCGAAAAATTCTGCAACATCAGCAGAAGACGTATGTATCCAGAGCGTTGAAGTCACCACCATGCCAAAAATTCTTCTCCATCAGCAGAAGGCGCTGCTCTTTCCCGAACTTCAATCGAACAACCGTTCAATCGGCACCATCGGTCGCAACTTGAGTAGGAGTCACCACAAAGTTAATGTGTACTGTACTATCGTCCCAAAAGGTATTGACCGGTTCAGGTCGTGCAACAAGGCAGTGGTCAATGTATTTCCCCATAAGGCGGTGCCTTCCTGCGCGACCAGAACCGGACAATACCTTTTGGGACGATAGTACAATTGATTTCCGCGATGAGGTCCACACCAAGCTTCATACGAGTGCAATCAGCATAGCACGCTGCTGTCGTTTCTCGCGCGTTTAAATCACCACCGAGAGAGAAGCGTGCGCAATCAGCAACGCTGCCTCTTCCCGAGCGTCCAAGTCACCGCTTTCCTGTTAGCATTTGCTATTCGAAATCAACCGCTTCAACCCACGAAAGCGGCGCCTCTAATAGGGAAGGACGTATGGAGGGAATTGAAAGTGGCTTTTCATGCTCTCCGTAGGCATTGAATTAATTAGGCTGGCGCGGAAGATTGTTATGACGGGCTACTGTGCGGTACGCCAGCCTCAGGACTTCGTGGTGATTAGGTGATTGGACGCCAGGCCGGCCACGTGGTCTTATTACGCGCGTACGTGATCCCTCGAGCTACTGACTCAAACGCACGCTTTCATTCGCCATGGGGCCGAAGTATGAAGTCCACATTATGTCCACGCGACTGCTTTTCCATGAGCAGCACAGGTCCTAGATTTTAAGACATTTTTCATTGTTCTCGTGTTTGGTTTATCGACGTTCAGTTGAGCGGATAGACTGTGGAGCAAGGAAAATGGCATCTAATATTACAAATCCAATCCTTTCCGTTATTAGATTTGGAAACAAAGGGGCAACAGTCAAATGAGGCAAAACGCAACTAACTGACCCAACGCAACTTGTTTTTATATAACGTATCCCCCGCAATCAATTGTATCTCGTAGCTCGTAATGTAGAGGGAAATTTGATCCACCACAGTACACAAACAGTAGAAAAAGCCACAAAATTTTTTTTCCAGGAGCTCTAACATCACAGAGAGGGGGAAAAAGCATTTATAAGCCTGATTATCCTAAAACTAGTGAGGTGCTCTGTCTTGCAAACATGACCTTTCTTTTCATTTGTTTTGCGGATTCTTGTTTAGGGAGAATGAAAATAGAGGCCTGTAGACTAATACGTTTCACCCTTGCAAACGCAAATCAGTCGAAAATTAAGCAAATGGCATTAAAAGAAAAAGCTTTGGTGAAATTGGGAGAAACGTAGCAATTTCAGGACAATTAGACGCATGGTTTTTAGTGTACTTTCCGTGTTTTACATGGTGGTGTCTTTCAAGGGTAATTGTGGACAGTTACAAACATTGTACCTGTCAGTAATGAGCAATAAAACTTCTTGAGTACTTAACAGTGTATCAGACCCAAAAACGGAGATAAACGTAAATTTCCATAGCGTCCTGTGCAGCACCTT